>Ga0207711_10002203_pt1 | contig 17493 bp, 14 predicted proteins | sample KBSS34metaG_FD_184401 | JGI IMG/M metagenome (GOLD analysis project Ga0207711, IMG submission 184401) | Switchgrass rhizosphere microbial communities from Kellogg Biological Station, Michigan, USA - KBS S3-4 metaG (SPAdes) (version 2) | ecosystem: Host-associated > Plants > Roots > Rhizosphere...
TTATGCTGCTGGTTTCCGCGGGTAGCCTGGTCACGCTGTACCTGGGGCTGGAACTGCTTGCGCTGTCGTCCTACGCATTGGTCGGCATGGACCGCGATTCGGCGATCGGCTCGGAAGCGGCGATGAAGTACTTCGTCCTCGGCTCGCTGTCGTCGGGCATGCTGCTGTACGGCATGTCGATGGTGTATGGCGCGACCGGGTCCCTCGACCTGGGCACGATCCAGGCGGCGGCCGCGAACGCGCAGGACCACACGATGCTGTTGTTCGGCGTGGTGTTCCTGGTGGTCGGCATCGCGTTCAAGTTCGGCGCCGCGCCGTTCCACATGTGGCTACCGGACGTCTACCAGGGCGCGCCGACGATCGTCACCGTGTTCATCGGCTCGGCGCCGAAACTGGCGGCGTTCGGGATGGCGTACCGTCTGTTGCATTACGGCGCTGGTCCGCTGTGGCAACACTGGCACATCATGCTGGCGTGGCTCGCGGTGCTGTCCCTCGCGATCGGCAACGTGTTCGCGCTCGCGCAGAGCAACTTCAAGCGCATGCTCGCGTATTCGACGATTTCGCACGTCGGTTTCCTGTTCCTCGGCCTGTCGAACCCGACCCCGGCGGGTGCGGCGTCGGCGATGTTCTACGCGATCAGCTACGCCCTGATGGCGAGCGCCGCGTTCGCGAGCCTGATCCTTCTCAGCAATGCCGGTCACGACGCCGAGGACATCGACGACTTCCGCGGCCTCAACGCGCGCAACCCGTGGATGGCACTGCTGGTGTTGCTGATCATGGCATCACTCGCGGGCGTGCCGCCATTCCTCGGATTCTGGGCCAAGCTCGCGGTGCTGCGCGCGGCGATCCAGGGCAACATGTTGTGGCTGGCGATCGTCGGCGCGGTGTTCGCGGTGATCGGCGCGTTCTACTACCTGCGCATCATCAAGGTGATGTATTTCGAGGCGCCGCACGACAAGCCGATCGCGCCGATCCACGGGGATCGCGGGCTCCGCCGGATGTTGTCGGTCAACGCCCTGCTGCTGCTCGTGCTGGGCATAGCGTGGAACCCGATCATGGCGTGGTGCATGAGCGCGTTCGATTAATGAGGAGCGGGTAGCGTGCGTTGTACGCACGTCTCCTCATCGTACTTGCTGGATTGGCGACCTGCGCGCAGCGCACGCTACTACTGAAGCACCACGTCCTAGTGATGCCGCCGATCGCGCAGCTCCCTCGGGCTGCTCTCGCCATACACCGCGACGCGGTTGCGGCCTTCGCGCTTGGCCTTGTAGAGCGCGCTATCGGCGTGCGCCAGCATGCGCGGCAGGTCGTAGCCCGACCAGTGCGCGGCGGAGACGCCGAAGCTCGCGGACACCGGGAAACCGATGGGGTCGTCGTCCTGCTTGCACAGCCCGGCGATTGACTGGCGGATCAGCTCGGCCTGGTCGGCGGCGCGCTCGGGAACGCAGTCGGGCATGAAGATGCCGAACTCCTCGCCGCCGAGGCGTCCGAACACATCGACTGAACGTAGTTGCCCCTGGCATGCTGCGACCGCGCGCTTCAGCGCGAGGTCTCCCGCCGCGTGGCCGTGGGTGTCGTTGACGTCCTTGAAGTGGTCGAGGTCGATCACCACCACGCAGGCGTCGCGCAGCGATTTCGCGCAGTAGTCGAGCGAATGCCCCGACGCCTCGATGAAATGCTGGCGGTTGAAGATGCCGGTCAAACCATCGCGCCGCGCGAGGTGCATGAACTTCACTTCGGAACGCTTGGTCCGCCACGCCCAGAACGCGACCGATCCCAACAGCATCAGCAGCATAATCAGGTACAGGTCGCGTGCCTCGGCGTCTTTCCTGTTGACCGTCTGCCGCAACTCCAGCACCTGGTTCTGCTTGCTCAGCGCATCGACCTGCATCTTCTTCGCTTGCACCTGCTGGTTGACCATCTGGTAGGCCAGCGTGCGCGCGGTCGTGTCGTTGAGATAGCCTTTATCGGCGGCTGCGAATTTCTCATGGTAGGCGAGCGCGGCCTGGTAGTTGCCTTGCTTCTGCGCAACCTGGTAAAGCACATCGTAAGCATTCACCAGTGGCTCGGTGTCTTCGTTCTTGATGCCGCCATCGATCGCGCGCTGTGCATATTGCTGTGCCTGCAGGGCGTCTCCGGCCTTCCAGTACGCTTGTGCCAATGCAGCGTCAATCTCCGCAATCACCTCGGGATAATGCGTGCTTTGAGCTTCGTCGTAATGGTCCCGCAACAGCTTGATGGCGTCGTTGTACCTGCCTTGTACAATAGCGAGGTTGGCGGCAGCGTAACGAAGTTCGCCAGTGAAAAGCGGTTCGCCGGCTTTCACGCAGGCATCGATTCCAGCCTGGAAGTCGTCGGTCGTTCGCAGCTTTCCATCCTTGTTCAGCGCATATGCTTTTTCTTTCATCCCCTTGCAGAAAGCGGAAGTCCCAAGGGTGGTTTCTGCCAGCACTTTTCCTGCGAAACTCAGTCCGAGATCGTATTGGCCGGCGGCAGTGTAAAGGTCCGAGGCAACCATCATGCCTTGCAAGCGCGCTGTTTGGTCGGACACTTGCGGCAAAAGACCAAGCAACAAGTTCAAGCGCGCGTAGGCATCTTCATAGCGTTTCGCTACCTGTTGCACGTTGACGATCGTCATGCCGGCACGGAATCGCAGGTTGACATCCGTGGAATCGTTGAAGACCGCATTCAGCTGTGGGATGGCCGTCGTGAAGTCGCCCAAGTAGGCGTTTTGCCAAGCCTTCAGATAGCGCAGATATTGAAGTTGTTGTGGCGTAAGCCGGGCGGACTCGGCATCGAGTCTATTGAGTGCGCTGGCGAATTCTTCGTGGTTCGCCGACTTGATGTCGTCGGCGTGTTTCAGCAGTTGCGCGGGATCATCGGGCGCGGCTTGGGCTGCCGCGCCCGATGATGAGAACAATGCGAGACAAGTCCACCCGGCGATCAACGCCGAGTGGAGTTTGCCGAAAGGACGCATCGATCAAGCTGCTGTCGCGATGCAGCGAACAGAAGCATGCACCGAAATCTCTTCGTCTTCGCGGGACGGTTCTTCTTCTTCCTCGTCCTCTTTCCCGGGGTTTATGCTGCAACAGATGATGGCGGGGGCGCCGAGAAGCGTTTCGAGCCGCTCGCTATCGCCACGCAGGATCGCCCATTGCGCGTCCGCATCGACTTCCCGATCGGTCAGCTCACGATACAACTCTGCTCGACCTGCATGGCGCAGTTCAGAGTCCTGTCCCATCGTTTCCAGAAAAGCGATCACGTTCGACATGCGTCTTCTCCCCGGTTGTTGGTTGTGTCGTTGGCGGCACATTGACCGATGGATGGAACGGACGCGTTGGGCAGGACGCCCTTCACCGATCCCCACATCGGTAGAGCTGGAACCCGAGCCCGTAAGCAGGCATTTGGCTGCAGCGCTGGACGGATGATACTGCAACCAAACCATAATGAGCGGCAATCTCGACCTTGATCTTCATCCCTGTGAAAGCTGGGATGACGAACAGAGAAACACGCCTTGGACACGCGTTTTCAGGCGTCTTCCGCCAATTGCAGATCGAGCGCATTCAAGCGCTCGCGGATTTCATGATTGGGCAGCAAGTTGCTGGCTGGCGGGATCACCACGGTCATGTCCAGGTCGATGTCCGCATCGGGCAGGCTGTCGAGTGCGATCTTCTCGATGTGCGGCTGGTGGATCGGTAGCGTGGCGCAGCGATAGACGATGATTTCGTGGTCGAGCGGGTAGTCGCGCGCGAGCACGTCGACCAGTACCTGCCGGTATGCCGCGCCCGTCGAGAATCGTGCAAGAGACTGGTCGCCGGCGATACCGACTTGCCACAACACGAGGTAGGCGGTCGGATCGATGCGGCGCTTGTAGAACATCAACTGGCTCGCCTCGAAATGCTGGCAGCCGACCTTGCCCGGGTTGATGCCGAGGTCCGCATACAGGCAATCCTCGGCCGAAATGCCGGGCTCCATGTGCGCGCGATAGCCTTCGTTGCGTGCGACTTCGATCGCCTTGTGTGGCGGCCATGCGAACACGCCGGGGTGGCCGTAGAACACGCCACAGACTTTTTTCCCCGCGCGCACTTCGGACAGCATCGCGTCCACCATCCGTCGGTAGGTGTGCATGCGCGAGGTGCCTTCGCTGTAGAACGGCTGCAGGCTGCGCACATCGGGATGCATCTCGGAGACCCACAGTTCGACGATGCCATCCGAGACCGCGGCAAACACCACGTCGGCCTGTTCGATATGGCTGCGCGCCAGCGGCGTGATGTGCGACCCGAGGGTCATGCCAATGCCGACGCAGACCAGGCTGCCGGCGGGATGCGTTGCGTTGGTGGTATTCAAGTGGATCGTGTCCGGTTGTTTGGCGAACGCTGGAACGGAAAGTCTATGGGCATCTGTGGGGCTTTGTGAACACATGTCGCGGATGGAATGAACCGACGAGTCGAGAAGTCATAGCCGTATCCACCCGGATGGTCGTTTGTTACGCGGCATTTCTCATACTGTTAATATCAGTCGGTTAGCTTTCTTGCGGCCAATTTCGTTCATGACCACCGATTCCGAGCCACCCGCAAAACCCGGAGCGCTCCTTTCGCGCCTGCTGCATTCGCACATGACCTTCGTTGGGTTGATCCTGCTGGTGACGTTCCTGGCGCGCAGTTGCCTGGTCGTGCTGCCGCAGGGAGATGCAGTCGGGTGCGCGTCGTGTCTGCTCGAACAACAGGTACTCACGGACCTTCCGTTCTTCAGCCTTTTGTTTGTGTTCGTGGGTGCAAGCCTTTTGTCAAAGCGCGTGGTCCCGAAATTCGTGTTCGGGCCAATCGTGCGTCTGATCGTGGCCATGTTATTGGTGGCATATGGCGCTGACATTTTCATCTATCGCAATTTCCAGGTACGCCTCGATCTCCGCGACATCGCCATCTACGGCGGAAATGCGGGCTTGGTATGGCAACAGTTCATGCATGCGCTGTCGGCATCGCAGAAGGTTTGGTTGATCCTTGGAGTCATTCCGTTACTGTATCTGGTGTTCGGTTTGCGGGCGAAGGATCGGGCGTTCGTTCGGGGGGCAACTGTCGCGGGCGCAGGCGTCTTCGTGGTTGCGCTCGCGGCCAGCTTGCTGGTGCGTTCGACTTATTCCGGCATGTGGATGATACGCAATGTGATCGCGCACAACCTGCAGTCAGGCGTCAGCAATCCTTACGATCCGGCGCAACTTGGCTACCTCCGAAGAAAGCTCGATGCAATGCCGCCGATCTGCACGACGGGCTACGACCAGCACCCGAATATCGTGCTGCTGGTCACCGAATCGTGGTCCCCGTATCACAGTCAGTTGTTCTCTGGCCTCAACAACTGGACACCGAGGCTCGACGCGCTGGCAAAGAAGGGGCGCTGGTTCTCCCACTTTTTCGCCGACGGCGGAAATACCGATGCAGGACTCATCTCGATTCTTGTCGGACATCAAATCTATTCACCGATCAAGAGTTACCTTGCTCTGAGTCCTTTCGAAGGCCTGTGGAACCTCAAGTCGAGCTTGCCAAGGTCTCTGCGCGCCAATGGCTACTACACCGTTTTCATGACGACGGGGAACCTCTCGTTCTCGGGCAAGGATGGGTGGCTCCGGAACATCGGCTTCGATGAGGTAGATGGCCATGATTCGCCGGAATACAAGGGACTTGAACGGCTGAACTTCGATGCAGCCGCAGACGAATACCTCTACAAGAAAGCCCTGCATTTCGTCGCCCAATCCCACGCCAAGCCGTATCTCCTTGTGTTGGAAAATGTTTCAACGCACCCTCCATACATCAGTCCGAAATTGCCGGTAATGGACGAAGAGGGAGTGATTCGCTATCTCGCAAGGACGGTCGATTCGTTGTATCAGGGTCTGGATGGACAGGGCTTCTTCGAGCACAACATGCTGATCGTCGTCAGCGATCACCGGGCGATGACGCCGGTGGGCAGGCCGGAATCGGAATTGTTCGGTGCCGCCGCCGTCGCCCGGATTCCGGCATTCGTGATTTCCGACACCATAGCGTCCGGCCGTGTCGATCAGCAGTTTGATCAAGCCGATCTCATGCCCAGCCTTGTCAATCTGACCTCGCCCGGGATCTGCATGAAGCGTCTTTACATGGACATGTTTCATCCGGTCGCGAACGTCGATCGCTGCCTGCTACAGGCGCCCATTTCGGATTGGAACTCGATCAACGTCTTTTGCGGAGACCGCGTCGCGAGGGTCCAATTGAAGGGCAGTCGTTCATACGTCGCGGATTCCAACCTGAAATCCGCAGATGCAGAGGCTTCGGTGGTTGAGTCGATCGCCATGCAACGAAACTTCCCGGAAATCTACGATGTCGCGATCGAAAGGCCAACGGCGGGGAATTCGGAAACCGCCAACAATGCGCCGGGAAGGGTGGCACCGACAGGATCGGCGTCGATCGAACCCAATGACGACAAATGAGCTTTTTCCGACGACATGCATTCCCGTTGTTTCGGCAGCGAGAATTGTCATGCGTGCGCTACAAATTGCTGCTGTGGTTGCAGTAGCCGCCTGTAGCCATTCACAAGCGGACACTGGGACGAAGTGGCAATTCGCTGCGGACGGTGATCCGATGGTTTATCCGAACACCGACGATCTTGCATCGATGCCTCACTCGGACGACTGCAGCGTCGACTATTTCAATCGCGTCTCGCTGACGCTTGGCGAACCGCAAGTCGACAGGTTTTCCAATTATGGGATTACGGGTTGGGTGCTCGACGTCGCCAATCATGATGATGGCGACCCTGCGGATCTGGTTGTCACTGAAGCGACGAGCAACAAGGGCTGGGTGCTGAGGCGGATACCGCGCACGCCGCGGCCCGACGTGGTGAAGGCACGTGGTGGTGATTCCGCGTATGAACAGTCGGGATTCATGGTGCTGTTCCCCTCCGATGAGCTCAAGCCCGGCTCTTACCGAATTTCGCTAGTCTTCGGTAAGCGAGGATCTCGCAAGGTGTGCGGTGGCACTGTCTTCAAGGTGACGCAATAGGCCGTCCAGGGACATTGCTCGGCCCCAGTGCGATCGCTGGATTGAAATGGGATAGCGAACGCAGCTTGCACAAATGCACTCGATTCCGCATAATCGGCGTTCCACTGCTGCGGGGTGGAGCAGTCTGGCAGCTCGTCGGGCTCATAACCCGAAGGTCGCAGGTTCAAATCCTGCCCCCGCTACCAGCTAGGTGACGGAAAGCCTCCCTCGCGAGGCTTTTTTGTTACTGCAAGGCTGGAATTGTCGTTACACCGCAGTTGTTTCACGCTGGTCTCGCGTTGGCCTTGTACATCGGTCGATGCACCGGAAGCTGAATGTACCGGAGGGGCCATTGCGGCCCCTTTTGCTTTTCTGGATTCGCGGTTTTGTTGAATCCCGGTTTTATCGAACACAGTTTCATCGAAGCGCAGTTTTTTTGAAGTTACCGGAGTCCGTTGTGTCGAACCGCACCACCGACATCGCCACCATGCTCGCGCCGAGCGTCGAAGCCCTGCAGCTCGAACTGCTGGGCGTCGAGCTTGCGGCGTCGGGCACGAGCGCGTTGCTTCGGCTGTACATCGATGCGCCCGGCCGCGCGGTGGTGATCGAGGATTGCGAAGCGGTGAGCCGCGAGGTGTCGGCCGTGCTCGACATCAACGATCCGATCGCCTCGCACTACACGCTGGAAGTGTCGTCTCCGGGGATCGACCGGCCGCTGTTCACCGTCGCGCAATTCGCGAAGCACATCGGCGAGACGGTCAAGCTGAACCTGCAGATTCCGCTCAATGGCCGCCGCCGCTTGCAGGGCGCGATCGCGGGCGTGGACGGCGACAACATCACGCTGAAGACCGACACGGCGGAATTGTCCGTGCAACACGCGAACATCGAAAAAGCGCGACTGGTCCCGGACTGGGTCGCATTGGGATTGGCGCCTGGCGAGAAAAAGGCGCCGCGTAAAAAGGCCGACAAGCGCAAGCCAGGGCCGTCATTCAACGACAACGGTGCGGATCAGCCGCCCGTCACGGAGCAGAAGCAATGAGCAAAGAGCTGTTGATGGTGATCGATGCGGTCGCCAACGAAAAAGGCGTGCCGCGCGAAGTGATCCTCGAAGCGATGGAAGCCGCGCTGGCCTCCGCCGCCAAGAAGAGCTACCACGACCAGGACGTGAGCGTCCGCGTGTCGATCCACCCGAAGGACGGCAGCTACGAGACCTTCCGCCAGTGGGAGGTCGTGGCCGACGACGTGGTGATGGAGTCGCCGGATCGCCAGCTGCGCCTGATGGACGCGCTCGACGACAACGTCGATGCCGCGGTGGGCGACATCATCGAGGAGCAGATCGAGAACGCCGAATTCGGCCGCATCGAGGCGCAGGCCGCCAAGCAGGTCATCGTGCAGAAAGTGCGCGAAGCCGAGCGTGCGCAGGTCGTCGAGGCCTGGCAGGATCGTGTTGGCGAGCTCGTCACCGGCATCGTCAAGCGCGCCGAACGCGGCAACATCTTCGTCGACCTCGGCGGCAACGCCGAAGGCTACATCCCGAAGGACAAGGCGATCCCGCGCGACGTGCTGCGTCCGGGCGACCGCGTCAAGGGTTACCTGATGGAAGTCCGCGCCGAGGCGCGCGGCCCGCAGCTGTTCATCAGCCGCGGCGCGCCGGAATTCATGATGGAGCTGTTCAAGCTCGAAGTGCCGGAAGTCGGCCAGGGCCTGGTCGAGATCAAGGCGGCGGCGCGCGATCCGGGCGACCGCGCGAAGATCGCGGTGCTTGCGCACGACCGCCGCACCGATCCGATCGGCGCCTGCATCGGCATGCGCGGTTCGCGCGTGCAGGCGGTGTCGAACGAGCTCAACGGCGAGCGCGTGGACATCATCCTGTGGAGCGACAACGCCGCGCAGTTCGTGATCAACGCGATGGCGCCGGCCGAAGTGCAGTCGATCATTGTCGATGAAGAGCGGCACTCGATGGACCTCGCGGTCGCCGAGGACAAGCTTGCGCAGGCGATCGGCAAGGGCGGCCAGAACGTGCGCCTCGCCAGCCGCCTGACCGGCTGGCAGCTCAACGTGATGACCCAGGACCAGGTCACCGCGAAGAGCGACGCCGAACAGGCCACCGCGCGCCAGCTGTTCATGGACAAGCTCGAAGTGGACGAGGAAATCGCCGGCATCCTGGTCGGCGAAGGCTTCAACACGGTCGAGGAAATCGCCTACGTCCCGAATGCCGAGTTGCTCGCGATTGAAGGTTTTGACGAAGACATCGTCGAGGAACTGCGTGCGCGTGCGCGTGATGCGTTGCTCACCGACGCGCTCGCGGTCGAGGAAGGAATCGACGAGCACCAGCCGGCCGACGACCTGCTCACCCTTGAAGGCATGGACGAGACCACGGCGTTCGCGCTGGCCGGTCGCGGCGTGACCACGCGCGAGGAGCTGGCCGAGCTGTCGGTCGACGAGATCCTCGACCTCGACGACATGGACCAGGAACGTGCTGCGGCGCTGATCATGGCCGCGCGCGCGCACTGGTTCGAGTAAGCGCTGCAAGCGCGCCGGGCGCATCCGCGCCGGCGCGTTAAACTAGCCTGTGGACTCGTGTTTCATGGAGGACGCATGGCACAAAATGATGGGAATCGAATGTCCGAAGTCACCGTAAGCACTCTCGCGAAGATGGTCGGTACCCCGGTCGAGAAGCTGCTCGAGCAGCTCGCCGAGGCCGGCATGACCTTCAGCGGCCCGGATCAGGTGGTCACCAGCACCGAGAAGATGAAACTCCTCGGTTTCCTGCGGCGCACCCACGGCAAGGTCGAGAAGCAGGCCGAAGAGGCCGCGCCGAAGCAGATCGTGCTGAACCGGCGCAAGGTCGAGGAACTCACCGTCGCCGCGGGCAAGAGCAAGACCACTGTCAACGTCGAAGTGCGCCAGAAGCGCACCTACATGCAACGCAAGCTCGTCGAGGAACACGACGAGCAAAAACTCGAGCGCGAGGATGCGCAGCGCAAGCTCGACGCATCGCGCCAGCAGTCCGAGGCCGAATTGTCCGCGCTGCGCGCAGGCGACCAGCGCCGCATCGATGAAGAAACCAAGCGCCGCGAACTGCTCGAAGCCCAGCGCAAGGCCAGCGAGCCGGTCGTCGAAGACGTGCCTGTCGTGGTGGTCGAGGCGCCGAAGAAGCCGGTTACCCCGGTGGTCGTTGCGCCTCCCGCGGAAAAACCCGTGCACAAGCAGGCGCCTGGCGCCGACCTGCGTCGCCGCGATCCCGCGCGCGATGCCAAGCCCGGGCAAAAGAAACCCGTGCATCGCGGTACCCATGCGATGCCGACTGAAGTCGAAGAGGGCGATCCAGCCAATCGTTTCGCGAGCCAGTTGCACCTGTCCGAGTCCGAGCGCGCGCGCCGCGGCGCGGGCAAGCGCAAGGTGCGTTCGCGTCCGATCGAAGCCAGCCGCCAGGCCGTCGGCCAGCACGGTTTCGCGCGCCCGACCACGCCGGTGCAGCGCGAAGTCGCGATTGGTGAAAGCATCAGTGTTGCGGACCTGGCGCAAAAGCTCGCGATCAAGGGCGGCGAAGTGGTCAGGGCGCTGTTCAAGATGGGCAGCATGGTCACCATCAACCAGGTCATCGATCACGACACGGCGGTATTGGTCGTTGAGGAGCTCGGCCATGTCGCCGTTGCCGCGACAGAGAACGACGCCGAGTCGGCGCTGATCGCGCATGGCGAAGACCTGCAGGGCAACAAGGAGTCGCGTCCGCCGGTGGTCACGATCATGGGCCATGTCGATCACGGCAAGACGTCCTTGCTCGATTACATCCGTCGCACCAAGGTCGCGCACGGCGAAGCCGGTGGCATCACCCAGCACATCGGCGCGTACCACGTCGAAACCCGAAGGGCACGATCAGCTTCCTCGATACCCCGGGCCATGCGGCGTTCTCGTCGATGCGCGCGCGTGGCGCCAAGCTCACCGATATCGTGATCCTGGTGGTCGCCGCCGACGATGGCGTGATGCCGCAGACGATCGAAGCCGTGCAGCACGCGCGAGCCGCGAAGGTGCCGCTGATCGTCGCGATGAACAAGATGGACAAGCCCGAGGCGAATCCGGACAACATCAAGCAGGGCCTCGTGCAGCACGAAGTCGTGCCCGAGGATTGGGGCGGCGACGTGCAGTTCGTGCCGGTGTCGGCCAAGACCGGCGACGGCGTGGACGCGCTGCTCGACGCGATCCTCGTGCAGGCCGAAGTCATGGAACTCTCCGCGGTGCGCGATGCGCGCGCGAGCGGCGTGGTGATCGAATCCAGCCTCGACAAGGGCCGTGGCCCGGTCGCGACCGTGCTCGTGCAGCAGGGCACGTTGAAGAAGGGCGATTACCTCGTCTGCGGCGTGCAGTACGGCCGCGTGCGCGCGTTGTTCAACGAAACCGGCGAGCAGGTCGATGAAGCCGGCCCGTCGATCCCGGTGCAATTGCTTGGCCTGTCCGGCGTGCCGGATGCGGGCGATGACTTCACCGTCGTTGCCGACGAGCGCCTCGCGAAGGACGTCGCCCAGCAGCGCGATGCGAAGCGTCGCGAATCGCGCCTGGTCAGCCAGGCCGGCAACCGCATGGAAGACATCATGGCGCAGATGGGCCAGGGCGGCGGGCAGTTGTCGCTCGCGCTCGTCGTCAAGGCCGACGTGCAGGGTTCGGTGCAGGCGTTGCGCGAATCGCTGGTCGGCCTGTCCAACGAGATGATCAAGATCAACGTCGTGTCTTCGGGCGTCGGCGGCATCACCGAATCCGATGCCACGCTAGCCGCCGCGTCAAAGGCCGTGATCATCGGCTTCAACGTGCGCGCCGATGCATCCGCGCGGCGCGTGATCGAAGCCAATGGCCTCGACCTGCGCTACTTCTCGATCATCTACGACGTGATCGACCAGGTGAAGCAGGTCGCGTCCGGCCTGCTCGGCGTCGAGGTCCGCGAGGAAATCATCGGCACGGCAGAAGTGCGCGAAGTGTTCCGCAGCTCGAAGTTCGGCGCCGTCGCCGGCAGCATCGTCACCGAGGGTGTGATCCGCCGCGGCAAACCGATCCGCGTGCTGCGCAACAACGTCGTGATCTTCGAAGGCGAGCTTGAATCATTGCGTCGCTTCAAGGAGCTCGTCGAGGAAGTCCGCAACGGCACCGAGTGCGGTATCGCCGTGAAGCAGTACAACGACGTGAAGCCGGGCGACCAGATCGAATGCTTCGAGCGCATCGAGATCCAGCGGACGCTTTGATCCGGATCCGCGATGCCAGCCAAGTCCTTCCATCGTTCCGATCGCGTCGCAGCGCAGCTGCGTCGCGAACTCGGGCAACTCGTGCACGACGCGGTGCGCGACCACGCGCTGCCGTCGGTGAGCGTGTCGGATGTCGAGATCACCCGCGACCTCGCGCACGCCAAGGTGTTCGTCACCGCGCTGCAGGCCGAGCGATCGGCCGAAGCGGTGAAGGGGCTCAAGGAGCACGCGAAGGAGATGCGTTACAAGCTCGCGCAACTGGTGAAGATGCGCCACGTGCCGGAGCTGCATTTCCATTACGACGATTCGGTCGATCGCGGCGAGAAGATCGACCAGCTGCTGCGTGCGACTGGAAGCGATATCGCCCCGCCGGATGGCGAAACCGGGCCCGACGGCGATTGAGCGAACTTCGCGGATGACCCGCATCGCGTACCGGCCCCTGCACGGCATCCTGATGCTGGATAAGCCGGCCGGGGCCAGTTCCAACCACGCCTTGCAGCAGGTGCGCCGGCTGTTCCGTGCCGAAAAAGCCGGGCATACCGGCAGTCTCGATCCGCTTGCGACCGGCTTGCTGCCCGTGTGCTTCGGCGAAGCGACCAAGATCGCCGGCGTGCTGCTCGGCGAATCCAAGGCTTACACCACGCTGGCGCGACTCGGCACGACCACCGATACCGATGATGCGGACGGCGCGGTCCTGCGATCCCGACCGATTCCTGCATTCGACGACGCAACGGTCGAAGCAGCGCTCGCGCCCTTGCGCGGCCGCATCCTGCAACGACCGCCCATCTATGCCGCGCTCAAACAGGGCGGTGAACCGCTCTACGCCAAGGCGCGCCGTGGCGAGACCGTCGAAGTCGCCGAACGCGAAGTGGATGTCTTCAGGATCGCCTGCGTCGAACGCGGCGACGACTGGCTACGGCTGGAAGTCGAATGCGGCAGTGGTACCTATGTGCGCAGCCTCGTGCGCGACCTTGGGGAAACGCTGGGTTGCGGTGCGCACGTTGCCGAATTGCGGCGGTCGTGGGTCGAACCGTTCCGCGCGCCGCGCATGTTCACGATTGCGGAGTTGCAGGCGTTCGCGGCGGCCGGTGAAGAGGCGCTGGACACCTGCCTGCTGCCGATCGAGGCCGGCATGATTGGCCTCCCGGGCGTGCGGCTGGAGGTGGAGCAGGCGCAGCGGCTGGGGCAGGGTCAACCGACGTGGGTGAAACCGCAGCAGATCGAACCGATCCGGATCGTGCCATCGCAAGCCAATGCCCCATCTGGGACGCCGCCATGGATCGGCGACGCCACGACCGTTGCCCTGTACGACGCTGGTGGCCGCGCGCTGGGTCTGGGTGCCCTCTCGGTCGACGGCATGCTGCGCGCGCAGCGCCTGTTCGTGTGGGCCGCTCGATCTGGAACGGAGCCTGGAACAGAGACGTAAAGCCTTGTTCCGACAGGCATCCGCGGGCTACAATGGCCTGCTTTCCCGAAGCCTCGCTGCTTCGCAGGCGGCAACGAACCGCATCGACGTTCCATCGTTTCTCCCGTGCCACCCGCTTCATACGAACGCAACACAACCCTAACGGCGGGCCAGGCGGTGTGTCGAAAGACATTCCTGCAGGTCACGCATCACCCGAGGTAGTTAAAGATGTCCATCGACACCGGCAAGATCATCGAAGAATTCAAGCGCGCTCCCGGCGACACCGGCTCACCGGAAGTGCAGGTCGCGCTGATCACTGCGCGCATCGAAATGCTCACCGGGCATTTCAAGACCCACAAGAAAGACCACCATTCGCGTCGTGGCCTGCTGATGCTGGTCAACCAGCGCCGCAGCCTGCTCGACTATCTGCACAACAAGGATGCCGAGCGCTACAAGACGCTGATCGGCAAGCTTGGTATCAGGCGTTGATGCAATCGTCCGTGATTGCCGTGCGGTCGCCTTCCAGGCAATCGGCAGCGGCTGGCGGACGCTGAAACACACCAGCGGCCATCCATGGCCGCACTTTCAACGAAATGCTGGCTCCGTTTGACATCTGTAGTTAGCACTCTCAAAACTAGGACACACATCACGTGGCGAAAGTAACCAAGACGTTCCAGTACGGCAAACACAAGGTCACGCTGGAAACGGGCGAAATCGCCCGCCAGGCTGGCGGCGCGGTGATGGTCTCGGTCGACGGCACCGTCGTGCTGGTCACGGCGGTCGCCAACAAGTCGGCCCGCGAGGGGCAGGATTTCTTCCCGCTCACCGTCGACTACCAGGAAAAGTTCTACGCCGGCGGCCGCATCCCGGGCGGCTTCTTCAAGCGCGAAGGTCGCCAGACCGAGAAGGAAACGCTGATCTCGCGCCTGATCGATCGCCCGATCCGTCCGCTGTTCCCGGAAGATTTCCGCAACGAAGTGCAGATCATCGCCACCGTGATGTCGATGAACCCGGAAGTCGACGGCGACATCCCCGCGCTGCTCGGCGCATCCGCCGCGCTCGCATTGTCCGGCGCACCGTTCGCCGGCCCGATCGGCGCGGCCAAGGTCGGCTACAAGGATGGCCAGTACATCCTCAACCCGACCGCGACCGAACTGAAGGACTCGCAGCTTGAACTCGTCGTCGCCGGTACCGCCAACGCGGTGCTGATGGTCGAATCCGAGGCCAAGGAATTGTCGGAAGACGTGATGCTCGGCGCCGTGATGTTCGGCCACCGCGAAATGCAGGCCGCGATCCGCGCGATCAACGAACTCACCGTCGAAGTCGGCGTGAAGTCGTGGACGTGGAAGGCGCCGGAGCGCAATGAAGCGCTTGCCGCCGCCGTCAAGGGCGCGGTCGGCGACAGCCTGATCCAGGCTTACGGCGTGCGCGACAAGCTCGAGCGTCGCGATGCGATCCAGGCGCTGAAGAAGGAAGTGCTCGCATCGCTGAAGTCCGATGCCGAGACGCATGCCTGGGCGACCGCCGATCTCGCCAAGGAATTCCACGATCTCGAATACAGCACCCTGCGTCACTCGGTGTTGGCCAGCAAGGTCCGCATCGACGGCCGCAAGCTCGATGACGTGCGCGCGATCACCGTCCGCGTCGGCGTCCTGCCGCGTACCCACGGCTCGGCGCTGTTCACCCGTGGCGAAACCCAGGCGCTGGTCGTCACCACGCTCGGCACCGCGCGCGATGGCCAGATCATCGATGCGGTTTCCGGCGAGTACAAGGACCACTTCCTGTTCCACTACAACTTCCCGCCGTTCTCGGTCGGTGAAGCCGGCCGCATGATGGGCCCGAAGCGTCGCGAGATCGGCCATGGCCGTCTTGCCAAGCGCGGCGTGCTTGCGGTGATGCCGTCGATGGAGTCGTTCCCGTACACGATCCGTACCGTGTCGGAAATCACCGAGTCGAACGGTTCCTCGTCGATGGCTTCGGTCTGCGGATCGTCGCTCGCGATGATGGATGCCGGCATCCCGCTGAAGGCTCCGGTCGCGGGCATCGCGATGGGCCTGATCAAGGAAGGCAATGATTTCGCCGTGCTGTCCGACATCCTCGGCGACGAGGATCACCTCGGCGACATGGACTTCAAGGTCGCGGGTACCGAAGCCGGTATCTCCGCGCTGCAGATGGACATCAAGATCGACGGCATCACCGAGGAGATCATGCAGGTCGCGTTGCAGCAGGCGAAGGCCGGCCGCATCCACATCCTCGGCGAAATGGCCAAGGGCCTGGCCGCACCGCGCGCCGAGATGAGCGAGTACGCGCCGCGCCTGATCACGATGAAGATCCATCCGGACAAGATCCGCGAAGTGATCGGCAAGGGCGGTTCGGTGATCCAGGCGATCACCAAGGAAACCGGCACGCAGATCGACATCCAGGACGACGGCACGATCATCATCGCGTCGGTCAACGCGCTCGCGGCGCAGGCCGCCAAGTCGCGCATCGAGCAGATCACCTCCGACGTCGAACCGGGCCGCATCTACGAGGGCAAGGTCGCCAAGATCATGGACTTCGGCGCGTTCGTCACGATCGCCCCGGGCAAGGACGGCCTCGTCCACGTGTCGCAGATTTCCAATGAGCGCGTCGAGAAAGTCTCCGACAAGCTCAAGGAAGGCGACGTGGTCAAGGTCAAGGTGCTCGAGGTCGACAAGCAGGGTCGCATCCGCCTGTCGATGAAGGCCGTGGAAGAAGACGCGGCAGCCGCGGCGGTCTGATCGCTGGCTCCAGCTGTCCTGCAATTCGAGAAAAGCGGGCTTCGGCCCGCTTTTTTCGTTCCTGGAACCCGCGTCCGGGATGTAGGGTGATGATGCGGCTGGTTTCCGGAGGAATGACATGCAGTCGATCCTGGCTTCGATCCACATCTACCCGGTCAAGTCGACTTGTGGCCTCGACCTGCAGTCGGCCGTGATCGATGCGCGTGGGTTGATGCACGACAGGCGCTGGATGGTGGTCGATGCCGACAACCGCTTTCTCACCGGCCGGCAACTCCCGCGCTTGGTGCTTGTGCGCGCGATTCCGGACGGCGATGGCTTGCGCGTGGATGCGCCGTCGATGCCGGACCTGAAGGTGCTTGCGCCCGACGGTGGAGGCGAGCGATTGCCGGTAACGGTCTGGGACGATGTGGTCGATGCAGCCTGCGCCGACGCGGATACCGACGCATGGTTCAGTGAATTCCTGGGCCGGTCCGCGCGCCTGGTGATGATGGATGCGCAAAGTGCGCGCACAGTCGCGTCCATGGACGCCGACGACGTGAGCTTCGCCGATGGCTATCCATTCCTCGCGATCTCGCAGGCGTCGCTGGACGGATTGAACGCGAGGCTTGCCGCACCGATTTCCATCAAGCGCTTCCGACCGAACCTGGTGATCGCCGGCTGCGATCCGCACGCCGAAGACCAGTGGCAGCGCATCCGGATCGGCGCGATCGAGTTCGAAGCGGCCAAGCCGTGCACGCGTTGCGTGTTCACGACGGTCGATCCGCTGCTGGGCGTGCGCGATCCATCCGGCGAGCCATTGCGCACGCTGAAATCCTATCGGCGCACGCACGAAGGAATCACCTTCGGCATGAACTGGATCGCACGCGGTCGCGGGGAGATACGTGTTGGCGATCGCGTCGAGGCGTATTGACGATCGTATTCAGCGCCAGAACGGAATCCTTTCCAGCGTCGTCGACGTGTCTTCGTCCGGCGATGGCGGTTCGCAAAGTGGATCCTCGCTCGCTGCGATCATCCTCGACGGCTATGACCGCGCGTTCGTGATCGACTTCGCCAAGACCCTGGAGAAGGCGACGCAGGAACATCAGATGACT
>Ga0207711_10002209_pt1 | contig 17477 bp, 12 predicted proteins | sample KBSS34metaG_FD_184401 | JGI IMG/M metagenome (GOLD analysis project Ga0207711, IMG submission 184401) | Switchgrass rhizosphere microbial communities from Kellogg Biological Station, Michigan, USA - KBS S3-4 metaG (SPAdes) (version 2) | ecosystem: Host-associated > Plants > Roots > Rhizosphere...
AATGGTCAGTTCACGCCTGGGTGGTCCGTTCCCTCCGGAGCCGACCCGTTCCAGGCTTGCCACTCTTTACAATCTGGTTCGTCATTCGAATGAGATGTATGGTTATATGGCCGTCTACCTGAGACTGAATGGTGTGACGCCGCCGACCAGCGCCCCCGAGTAGGATTCAAGGCTGTTTCTTCCGCAAGACCCATGTGGTCATCGAGCGTTGATTTTGGACAATCGTGGTCTTCAAAGGATCGGCCAGTTCGGCGCCTAGCCGTTCGGCGATTGAGTCGAGCAGCGCTTCGTCCACCAGAAACCGCTCCGAACCATCCGGCAACCTGTGACGGCGTCCCTGGATCCGTTCCACCTGGCTCTCGATGCCGATCGTGGATGCCAGGCGGCAGAAGAAGAGCCCGCCCGGTTTCAGGACCCGCCACGATCCGCGCAGCATGGACTCGAAGTGTGCGTCGTCGCGGGCGAAATGGAGAATAGCGCTGCTGATAACCACATCCGCACAGGCGTCGTCGAAAGACATATTTTCGACTGCTTCGACTCGAAAATTCGACTCCGGAAGCGCGGGCGCGAGCACGCGGGCCAGGGACCGAACGCTATCCACGGCCTGTGCGTGCGAGTCCGCGGCGTAAACTTCGTACCCTTCCCGCAGGAGGTAGACGAGGTTTCGGCCGCCACCGCATCCGGCGTCCAGTATCCGCATTCCGGGTGATATGCGGCCCTTCAGAAGCTGGTCGAAAAGATAGATGTCGATCTGTCCGAATTGCTCCTGTAGCGCGGGCATTTGCACAGAGTCCACTTGACCGATAATAAACCAATGCCACTAAAACGAACCTTTGCCGCGCTAGTGCTCGCTAGTGCGGCCTTCGCCCAAACGCCGCTGGTTCCACCGGCCAACACTCCTTACGGCACGCCGATCTCCAGCGACGCCGCGAAGAAGATAGCGGCTGCGGCCATTGCCGAAGCTCGCAAGAACAATTGGGCCATGGCGGTGGCCGTGGTCGACACCGGCGGATACCTCGTATATTTCGAACGGATGCAAGACACCCAGCTAGGCAGCGTCGAAGTGTCCATCGAAAAAGCGAAATCAGCCGCGCTTTTCCGGCGTCCGACGAAATCGTTTCAGGACACCGTGGCCGGCGGGGGCGAGGGACTCCGCATTCTTCGCCTGACCGGGGCGATCCCGGTCGAAGGCGGCATCCCTATCATCGTAGACGGCAAACTCATTGGCGCCGTCGGCGCTTCCGGCGGCAGTAGCGATCAGGACGGCCGCACCGCCCAAGCTGGAGCCGCCGCGATGAAATAACGGGTGCCACAGTTCTCGCTACTTGGCGTATGATTACACCGATGCGCATCATCCACCTCATTGTTTTCCTTGGGGTTCCGGTGGCGGCTCAGTGGCTCAACTTGCCTACGCCTGGAATTCCCCGCACTCGCGACGGGAAGCCGGACCTCTCCGCCGCCGCGCCCAAGACTTCCGCCGGTAAGCCCGACCTCTCCGGCATGTGGATCCCGCGCGAGGTCCTCCCCTGCAATCGGAGCGAGCGTGGCGTGCAGTGCACCGAGCTCCCCTTGACGCCGCAAGTCATCAACATTGCGGCAGGCATCAAGGAAGGCCTTCCCTATCAACCCTGGGCGGCGGATCTGTTCAAGAGCCGCTCCAAGGACGTGGCCTACATCGACCCGCACATGCGCTGCATGCCTCCGAACTTCCCGCGCGCCTGGGCTTTCCCCGAAACAATCAAGATTTTCCAGACCCCGGGCCAGCTCGTCATCCTGGACGAATTCAACGCCAGTTACCGGCAGGTGTTTTTCGATGGCCGCAAACTCCCCGAAGACATGGTGCCGACGTGGAACGGGTACTCGGTCGCGCACTGGGAAGGCGACACGCTGGTGGTGGAATCGGCGGGTTATCGCGACGATTCCTGGCTCGACACGGCGGGCAATTTCTTCTCGAGCGAAGCTCGCGTGACGGAGCGCATCCGCCGCCCCAACTTCGGCAGCCTGGATATCGATGTGACCGTCAATGATTCAAGGGTGTTCACCAAACCGTGGACTGTGGCTCTGCACATGAGACCCCTGGTCGACACGGAGATGATCGATTTCATTTGCCAGGACAACAACAAGGATCTCCAGCACTTGGTTCGATAGCGAGCAGAACAAATGCGAATCCGAACTTTACTTCTATCGTTGAACATTGGATTGGCGGTCATCGCGGTCCAGGCAATCGCGCAGAATGACTGGCCGTCTTACGGCCGCGACCCTGGGGCGCAGCGCTACTCGCCTCTCACGCAGATCAACGCGGGCAACGTGTCCACATTAGTCCAGGCATGGAAGTACGAAACCCGGCCAGCCTCCTCGGTCGCTAAGAGCAACCAGCAGTCGAAGACTACGCCGCTTATGGTGAACAGCGTCGTGTACTTCGTCACTCCGTTTCAAAGCCTGGTCGCCGTGGAACCCGAAACCGGAAAGACCCTCTGGACGTTCGATCACCAGCACGCCGCGCGCACCTCCCGCGGGATCGCGTACTGGCCTGGCAACAAGAACGCTCCGCCTACGATTTTCTTCGGCACCGAAGACGGCTTCCTGATCGGCGTGAACGCTCGCACCGGCAAGTTAGTGCCGGGTTTTGCCAAAGAAGGCGAACTCGACCTGAAACCTGGAATGAAAGGTCCCGGGCTTGAGAGTGCTCCCTACGGATTGAACGGCGCCCCCGCGATTTACAAGAATCTGGTGTTCACCGGAACGCATTTACAGGACAACGGTTCTTACGGCGGGCGTGGCGATGTGCGCGCGTGGGATGCGGCTACAGGGAAGCTGGTGTGGACGTTTCATACGGTTCCCCAACCGGGGGAAGTCGGGCATGAGACCTGGCTGGACGATGGCTGGAAGAACCGCTCCGGCGTAAACGTATGGAGCACGTTCACCGTGGACGCCGAGACCGGCACCCTGCTGATGCCGATCGGTGGGCCCAGCGACGATCGCTATGGCGGAGACCGGCCCGGCGACAATCTGTTCGGGAACTCGCTGGTTGCGGTGGATGCGATGACCGGAAAAATGAAGTGGTTCCTGCAGACCACGCACCACGACCTTTGGGATACCGATCTGCCGCCGCAACCGACGCTCATCGACGTGGTGAAGGATGGCAAGAGAATCCCAGCGTTAATTCAGACCGCCAAGTCGGGCCTGGTGTTTATTCTGGATCGCCGAACGGGGACTCCCATCTACGGCCTGGAAGAGCGGCCCGTGCCCAGAGGCGATGTTCCCGGCGAATGGTATTCGCCCACGCAGCCGTTTCCGCTGAAGCCCCCTCCGCTTGCCCGCATGACCTGGAAACGCGATGAGATCACGAAGTTCACTCCGGAACAGCAAAAGTACTGTGAAGATCTGTTCAAGAACGCCCAGAATGACGGCCCGTATGCTCCAGTGCGCATGACCGACACCGTGGTTTTTCCTGGTCCCGATGGCGGCTTCAATTGGGGTGGCGGCAGCTACGATCCTAAGCTCGGCTACTTCTTCATCAACTCGCACGATCGCGGTGGAGTCCAGAAAATGGTGGCTCAAGTTCCGGCGAAGGATCGTCCCACGAAAATCGGCGGAGCTGGCGATTCGAGCCAGATGCCATTCATTCGCAAGAATGTGGGAGCGATCACGAACCCGGCTACGGGTTGGCCGTGCCAGTCGCCGCCGTGGGGCGAACTGTTCGCGATCAATGTGAACACCGGCGATGTCGCGTGGCGGATCCCGTTTGGACGCGTCGAGTCGCTGGAAAAGATCGGCGTAATGAATACGGGATCGTATAACATCGGCGGTTCCATAGCGACGGCCAGCGGCTTGTTATTCATAGGCGCCACGGACGATCAGCGCTTTCACGCCTACGAATCGAAGACTGGAAAGCTCCTGTGGGAAACGAAACTGCCGGCGGACGCATTCGCCAATCCCATCACATACCTGGGCAAGGACGGCAAACAGTACGTTTTGATTGCCGCGCAGGAGACGATGATCGCTTTCCGCTTGCCATAAGGGGCTTGCGCTGAAGACCTAGGTCGCCTTGACGCTACCTTCGACGGGGTATATACTCGCGGCGGCTTGGTTCATCGGAAGATGATGAAGCCAGCCGGGAGGCAGTCCATGCGTTCACTAGCCCTCGTCTTGAGCACGGCCCTTTTCGTGATGCCCGCTTTCGCGCAGAGCGACCGCAGCGCGATTACCGGTACGATTTCCGATCCCGCGGGCGCGGTTATCGCCGCTGCGGCAGTTCAGGCGAAAAACGCGGATACCGGCGCCATCTATACGGCCGCCAGCACCACCACGGGTAACTACAACCTTTCCCAATTGCCCACCGGCAACTACGAGCTGACCATAACCGTGCCCGGATTCAAGCGATACGTGCGACCAGGCGTGCCCCTGCCGGCGGCCCAGACGGTGCGCGTGGACGTGGTGCTCGAAGTCGGCGCAGCCAGCGACTCGGTGACCGTGACGGAGACTTCCGCCCTGCTCAAAACCGAGAGTGGCGAATTGAGCCACAACGTAAGCTCCGAACGGATGGACAATCTACCGGTGCTGGGAATCGGTTCCACCTCCGGACAGAACGGACTCCGCAACCCTTACGCTGCGATGCAACTGCTTCCGGGAAGCGACTTCCGGCCGGACAGCAGCATCCGCCTGAACGGACTTCCGAGCAATACGCAGGCACTGCGCGTCGAAGGTCAGGATTCGACGAATGAGTTGATCAACACGCAGTCGATGACCCAGCCGAGCGTGGATGCGATTCAGGAACTCGCCATTCAAACTAGCAACTATTCCGCGGAGTTCGGACAAGCCGGCGGCGGAGTTTTCAACGCGACCATGAAATCGGGGACCAACCAGTTCCACGGGAGCGGCTATGAATACTTTGTGAACGAAGCGCTGAACGCCGGCCAGGCATTTACCGACGCGGGCCTTACGGATAGCCGCAGGGCCGGCCAGCATGTGCGCAACCGGCAACGGCGCAACGATTATGGATTCACCTTCGGCGGTCCGATCGATATTCCCAAGCTCTACGACGGCCACAACAAGAGCTTTTTCTTTTTTAGTTTCGAGCAGTTTCGCGAGACGTCGATCAATAGCACCACCACCATTACCGTTCCCACCGAAGCCTACCGCATCGGCGATTTTGGGCAAGCTCTGACCGGCAAGAATGTGTGTCCCGCGGCGACTCCCAACTGCGATCCTCTGGGACGCCCGATCATGGAGAACGCCATCTACGATCCCAGCAACACGTTTGACGTTAACGGACAGCGTACCCGCAACACATTCCCCAATAACGTCATTCCGATCGCGCAGCAGGACAAAGTGGCCCTGGCGGTAATCGCCCTGCTTCCGCACCCTATCAATTCAGGGAAAACGCTCAATTATCTGACAACCTTTACTAACCCCAGGGTGAGCGATATTCCGTCTCTCAAGATCGATCACTCCTTAAGCGACAGGACTAAGATCTCCGGATATTGGTCGCGCACCGGAACCAGCGCACCCAACAATAATTCACTCACGCAGCCGATCACGTCGGCAGTTCCCAGCGATATCAAAGCGCATACGATTCGCTTGAATTTCGACCAGACCATCACCCCAACCATTCTGTTGCACCTGGGAGTGGGTCTTATCTACCTTCGCAACAACAACCCCCTACCGGATTACGATCCGGTCGCGGGAATCGGGTTGAAAGGAACTTACGCGAAATTGTTTCCGGCGCTCATGGGAATGAGCCAGGCTCAGGGCGGCCTCTCCGTCGGCCTGGGGCCGGGATCGCAGGTGTTTCTGCTGAACACCAAGCCGACCGCCAATGCGAGCCTGACCTGGGTGAAGACCAACCACACCTACAAGTTCGGCGGCGAGATGATCATCGTCGGATACCCGGCTTACAATCAAACCTACGCCAACGCGTGGATTAACTTCACCAACACCGCGAATTGCAACGGCTGTTCGCCGGCCTCCGCGCTTCCCTCGATCGCCGGCCAATCGTTGTCCGGCGGCTTTCCGGGATTTCCGTTCGCGAGTTTCATGCTCGGCGGCGTCGACAATGGCTTCATCGGCGTACCGTCCAAGTCCCGCATGGGCGCTAAGGCCCTGTCATGGTTCGTGCAGGATAGCTGGAAGATCACTCGCAAGCTTACGTTGGACTACGGCCTGCGTTACGATTTCCAGACTTACCTGAAGGAGCAGCATGGGCGCATTCCCTACTTCGCGGCTTACGCGCCCAATCCAGCCGCCGGCGGGAAACTGGGAGGCGTAGTCTTCGAAGGTAACGATCCGGGTCACTGCCAGTGCAGCGTCGCGCATAACTACCCGTATGCCTACGGACCGCGGATCGGTCTCGCTTATCAGATGTTTCCCAAGACCGTCCTGCGCATAGGCGGCGGGGTTTCCTATTTCAAGACCGCCCAGAACGGGTTCAACTCCTTCTCCACCGGTTCGCAGAACATCTACAACTCGCCGACGTTTGGAGATCCAGCCTACAAACTCCAGGATGGCCTGCCCTACAAGATCACTTGGCCCAATCTGGATCCGGGCCAAGTCCCGCTCCCGGGAACCATCGCCTCGCCCTCGCAACAGATCGATCCTCACGCGGGCCGGCCAGCCCGAACCACTCAGTGGAGCATCGGGATCCAACGGGAGCTCATGAGGGATTTGGTCGTGGAAGCCACCTACGTTGGCAACCGCGGCGCATGGTGGAATTCCGCCTATCTGCTGTGTCTCAATTGCTTGACTCCTGACGCTTTGGCGGCTCGGGGGCTCAGCCTCAACAACGCCGATGATTTGAAACTGTTGGGTTCCACGATCAACTCGCCACTGGCCGTTCAGCGCGGATTTAGCGGTCTCCCGTATCCCGGATTCCCCTCGACGGCGCTGGTGTCCCAGGCCTTGCGCCCCTTCCCGCAATTCGGCGGGATCACGAATATGCACTGGGCCCCGCTAGGCGACAGTTGGTATGACTCGCTGCAAGCCAGCGCCACGAAGCGGTTCTCCCACGGTCTGGATTTCACGTCGTCATTTACCTGGTCCAAGACGTTCATGAGCGGCACGGAAGCGGATATCTCTACACTCTCGCCGACGACGCCACCGACCAACGACGTTTTCAATCATGCCCAGAACAAATATCTTTCCGGGCTCGATCAGCCCTTCCTATTCGTATTCGCCGGAAACTATACCGCACCCACTTTGAAGGGGAACAAATGGCTTTCCTGGGCCGTGCGGGATTGGCAGCTCGGGAGCGTATTGCGGTACTCCAGCGGTCTACCGATCATGTCTCCCATCGCCAACAACGGTCTCCGCGATCTGCTGTACCGGGGCACCGGCGCGACGGGCACCAGCGGCGGCACCTTCATGAACCGCGACTCCAGCCAGCCGCTTTTCACCCAGGATCTCAACTGCCACTGCTTCGATCCCAGCACCACGTTCCCACTGAATCCGAATGCCTGGACGGCGCCAGCGGCCGGCCAATGGGGCACGGCGGCGGCCTACTACAACGAGTACCGCTATCAGCGCAGACCCAACGAGAGCCTGAGCTTCGGACGCAGTTTCCGCATCGGGAACGAGGGCCGGCGCGTTCTTCAGGTTCGCGCGGATTTCACCAACATCTTTAACCGAACGGAGATGAGCAACCCGACGTCCACCAATTCGCAAGCCTCACAAACCTGTGCGGATGCGACGGGCAAGACGGTCTCGTGCGCGTCATCTTTCTTAAAGACGACGGCCGGTTTCGGATTCATCAACACAACTGCCGTGGCAGCCCAACCCCGTCAGGGAACGCTGATTGCGCGGTTCACGTTCTAGGCGATGACGACTTGACTCCTACTCCTCGATTCGTTACGATCCATGCAATTGCATGCAATGTTTCCGCGCCCTAACCCTGCGCTCGCGCTCTAGAAGCCAAAGATGCGGCGGCGAAAAAGTAACCATATGAAAAAACTTGCTCTTAGTCTAGCTTTAGCGGCGATTGCGACCGCCCAGCCGGCGTCTCCGACCAAGGCTCTTTCTCATTTCATTCATGCTGTGGACGATCTCGACACCACGCTCGCGTTCTATAACAACGTGTTCGGGTTGAAGGGAAACCCATCGGATTTCACCAACCCGGCCGTGCCGCTGCTTACGAATGCGCCCGGGGTCACGCTGCGGCTATCCATGCTCGCGCTGCCCGGCGGAATGCGGCTGGAGCTAACCCACTTCAAAGGGCTGGAACGCAAGCCTGGCCAAGCGAAGTACACCGATCCCGGCGCCGCCAGCGCGGTGTTCTATGTCCGCGATATCGAGGGAGCCCTGGCGAATGCCAAGAAGGCCAACGCGGTCATCGTGACCACGGGCGGCGTGCCCGTCGAGATCGCCACGGCAAAAGGCAAAGCCCGCTCGGTCGTGTTTCGCGATCCGGATGGCTTCTTCCTCCAACTGATTGAGGAAACGCCCGCGGCCGGCGCCCCTGAAGGAAATGTGCATCGCGTTTCGCTCGCATACACCATGGAAAACACCGATGCGACGCGCGCATTTTACACCGGTAAGCTGGGGATTGAGCTAACAGGATCTTCCGCATACTCCAAGGATCCGGCCATGCTGCAATTGGTCGGCGCGCCCGCGGGGACCGAATTCCGCAAGCTGTCCGGCGTGATTCCTGGGCCACCGGCTTCCGTCGAATTCACAGAGTTCCGCGGCGTTCCGCGCACCAAGTTTCACCTGCGCGTGCGCGATCCTGGTGCGCCCGCGCTGTGCATCCAGGTCAACGATGAGACCGCCACCATCGGCCAGATGAAGGCAGCGGGAGTGAATATCATCTCCAAAGACGGAGAGATCGTGGACTTCGGCGGAGGCACCCACACGATCTTCGTCGAAGATCCCAACGGCATGAATCTGGAAATTTTTGAACGACCAGCGCCGCAGGGTAAAGGAAAGCAAGCGAAGTAACGAGACCTTGCAAATGAGCATCGCAAGCGAGTCTAAAACGAAATGAAACAGGCGACAAAGTTTCTGATGAGTTCAGCCGTCGTGGCTGTGGCCCTGGCTGCCGGCGCGGTTGTGCTTTTCGCCCAATGGGCTGACTATCCCACCGCAGGCCCGCGGACCAAGGACGGCAAGATCGATCTTACCGGGCCGCCGCCGCGAACCGCCGATGGGAAAATCGATTTCACCGGATTGTGGGAACCTGCGCGTGGTGGTGGTCCTGGAGGAGGCGCGGGACAAGCCAAGGGGAAGGGCAAAGGAGCGCCTCCTGCCGCCACCCCCCCCGCCCCTGCAAAGCCCTCATTCGACGATAACGGCGAGCCGCCAGTAGGACAATTTTTCAACATCGGCGCCGGCTTTAAGGAAGGTCTGCCGCCGATGACTCCGTGGGCCGCGCAGGTGCGGGCCCAGCGCAAAGCGGACGACAACAAGGACAATCCCGATGCGCACTGCATGCCGCTGGGTCTCACCCAATTGCACATGCACCCCCAGCCGAGGAAAATCCTCCAGACGAATCAGGCCGTTGTGGTTCTCTACGAGGCCAACGCCAACACCCGGCAGATTCTCGTGGACGGACGATCCCTGCCGAAGAACGATCCGACGCCCTGGTGGTACGGCTATTCGGTCGGTCACTGGGATGGCGACACACTCGTGGTCGAAACCACCGGATTCCGCGACGACGTGTGGCTGGATGTGGAAGGCAGTCCGCTGACCAGTACCGGAAAGATGACGGAGCGCTGGCGCCGCCCGACGTTCGGCTCGATGCAGATCGACGTCACCATTGAGGACCCGAAAGCATACACCAAGCCCTTCACCATTCGGGTAAATCACCGTCTGATGCCGGACACCGAACTGATGGAGTTTGTGTGCGAGGAACGGGACGCCAAACACTACCTCGGTAAAAAATGACATTCATGCGTTTGAAGTGGACCATCGTTGCGGTCTGTTGCGCCGCTATACCGGCGCTCCTCCTCTCACAAACAGCGCAGAGCACGAAAGCCGCAGCCGATTGGCCGATGTACAACCGCGATCTGGCCAGTACCCGCTACTCGCCGCTTGCGCAGATCAACACCGCGAACGTAGCTAAGTTGACCCAGGCTTGGGCTTACCGTTTACAGCCGGAAGGCAAAACTCTGACGTCGTCCAGTCCGGCGGAAATCTTTCAGGAAATCACGCCCATCGTGGTAAACGGTGTGCTGTACACGCCCGCTGGGAACCGCGTGGTTGCGCTGGATCCGGAAACAGGAAAAGAGATCTGGAGCTACGAGCTGAAGACCGGCCTCGCCTCGCAGCGCGGGTTGGCATACTGGCCCGGAGATCGCAGCAATCCTCCGCGTATCATCTTCACGACCGCGCACAAAATGGTCGGGCTGAATGCGAACACCGGCAAAATCGACCCGGGCTTCGGACGGGAAGGCGAGGTCGACCTGGAGGTGGCCTATGCGGGCGCTCCTACCATTTACAAGAACACGATTCTGCTGGGGACCAATTTCTACGGCCCGGGCGAGCGGCACATCAATCCGGCGCTGGACCAGGCCGGCGGTCAACGCGGCGACACGCACGGTTACGATGCTCGAACGGGGAAGCAGATATGGGAGTTCCACACCATACCTCGGCCGGGTGAGCCAGGCAACGAAACTTGGTTAAACGACAGTTGGAAAAATCGCACCGGCAACAACGTCTGGTCGTTCGCCTTGACCGTCGACGAACAGCGCGGCATCCTCTATTTGCCGGTCAGCGAACCGGGAGCCAACTTTTATGGCGGCGATCGGCCTGGCAACAATCTGTTCGGCGATTCCGTTGTGGCCCTGGACGCTGAAACCGGAAAAATGAAGTGGTTTTTCCAGACCGTCCATCATGAGCTCTGGGATTACAACCTGCCTCCGGCTCCGGGGCTGGTCGATATTGTTAAGGACGGCAAGAAGATCCCCGCGCTGGCGCAGGTGGGCAAGATCGGCTACATGTTCATCCTCGACCGCACCACCGGAAAGCCGGTGTTCGGTGTCGAGGAGCGTCCGGTCGCACAGGGTGACGTGCCTGGCGAGCACTATTCGAAGACGCAGCCAATTCCGGTGAAGCCGCCACCCATCGCGCGCGTAAGCTTCACCAAAGATGACCTGGTGACCGCGGCAGATACCACGCCGGAGCACGCCAAAGCTTGCCAAGAGTGGTACGACAAATGGCAACCTTACAACGCCGGTCCGTACACTCCGTGGCCGTATCATGCCGACGGCGCTGACACCAAGCCGGCCATTAACTTTCCCGGTCTGGACGGGGGCGTGAACTGGGGTGGCACAGCCACTGATCCGAAGCTGGGTTATGTTTTTCTCGCCACGAAGGACAGTCCGGGAACGGGATGGCTGCAAAAGAATCCAAAATACACGCCCGGAAACGCGGAAGGCCTAGTGGAGTACGTTAGGGGCAATCCTCAAGGTTTCGGTTTCAACGCACCGGTCAAAGATGCGAGCGGCCGCACGATTGCGAACCTGCCTTGCTTCCGGCCACCGTGGGGTCGTCTGATCGCGGTCAACGCGAACACGGGTGAATTTGCCTGGCAGGTTCCCCTGGGACTCGTAGAAAGCTTGCCCGAGGGCAAACAACTTGCTGGATCCGCCAATAGCGCCGGACCGATTGTTACGGCTGGAGGCTTGGTGTTTGTCGGAGCAACCCGCGATGCCCGGTTCCGCGCTTTTGATTCCAGGACTGGCAAGGAATTGTGGGTCGCGAAACTGCCGTACACTTCGACGGCGGTGCCCATCACCTATCAGGGCAAGAGCGGCAAACAATACATAGCCATTATTGCGGCGAGTGGAGCTCCTGCGAATGGTGCTCCCAAGGACAGCCAGTCGCTAGTCGTATATTCGCTGCCCTAATTCGCCGCGCCTATACGGGCTGTCGCGCATTCTTCGGCGACCTTTAAAAAGTTCAACACCTTCGCGTTCCCCACGATATAAGGATTCGGGCTGCCGGGCGCGCGTTTGGCGAGTATTGGCAGGTTGATCTTGGATCGGTCCCAATCGGTGTGGTTGGCCAGGATGATATCCGCGCCCGCCTGCTTCACGATTCCGCTGAAGCGCTGATTCGACTTGATATAGTTCTGGACGGCTTCCCGGTCGGTATTGAGCCCTACCCCGCCCCACAGAGCCACAAGATGCGGCGTCCCGTTGTCCTTTACCGGAAACACGACCGAGATGGTCCCCGGCGTATGACCGGGCGTGATGTAAAGCGTCACCGTGGTGTCACCGAGCGTGAGCTTCTGGCCGTCGGTGGCCTCCAGATCCCGCTTCGGCTTCGTGCCGTTGGTTCGCTTATCGAGAACGTCCCAGTCCGCCGGCGACATGATGACTCGCGTGCCGTAGTGATCCTGGAGGAACTTCGCGCCGCCGTCGTGATCCGGGTGAGCATGAGTGACGACGGCATATTTGATGTTAGCCGGATCCAAACCCAGCTTCTTCATCCCGCCGGCAACTTCCTCTTCGACCGAGTAGTCAAAGATGGTGTCGAGCACAATGATGCCCTGCGACGTCGTGATCGCCCATACGGCGTACTCGGACTGCCCGAAAAAGTACAGGTTATCGAATACCTTCACCGGCTCGGCATACCACGTCGATCGGTCCGGCGGCCCTGCGGCACGCCCACCGCCGCGTCCGGCGCGACCTTGACCTTGCCCAAGTTGTGCTGCCGGCGCCGTACCGGGTGGGGTTCGCTGGCCGCCAGGACCTGGCCCGTAGCATTGAAAGTTGAACAGATTCTGAAAATCTTCGCCGGCCGCGGCTTTCGCAGCCGCGAAATGTGCATCCGGAGTATCGTTCGCATTCTGAGCGGCCAAGGTGGAAACGGCGAGCAGCAAACCTAGCGTGATCTTCATAAGCCTCCTTGTGGTTGCAGATAGAGAGTATATCTCGGAACCAACGCGGCACAGCCGAACGTGTTATTAAGAGATAACCATGAGGATTCCATTCAAGCTTGTCCTCCCCGTAGTGGGCGCACTTCTGTTGATTGGCTCGCGCCTCGCAGGGCAACAGTCCTCCCCCGGATTCGTGCCCGTCACCAGTCAAATGCTCCAGGAACCTAATCCGGCCGACTGGCTGATGTGGCGTCGCACACTGAATAGTTGGGGTTACAGTCCGTTGCAGCAGATCAGCCGGACCAACGTCGCGAATCTGAAAATGGTGTGGACCCGTGGTATGGGTCCGGGTGTCCAGGAGGCCACGCCACTAGTCCACAACGGCGTGATGTATCTTCCCAATCCGAGCGACTACATTCAGGCGATTGACGCAGCCAATGGCGATTTGAAGTGGGAGTACAAACGCCAGGTGCCGGACGATCTCGGCAAATTCATCCTTGTGCCCAGTATCAACCGGAATCTCGCCATCTTCGCCGACAAAATCATCGACACCAGCCAGGACGACTTTCTTTTCGCTCTCGATGCCGTGACCGGGAAGCTCGCGTGGGAAACGCGGATCGTCGATTACCGGGAGACGCCTGCGCAGGAGACCGCCGGACCCCTCATCGCCAACGGCAAGATTTTCTCCACGCGCGGATGCGAATTCAAGTTTAGTCCCGATGGCTGCATCATCACCGCTCACGACGCGGCTACCGGCAAGGAAATCTGGCGAACACGGACGATTCCCAGGCCCGGCGAACCGGGAGACGAGACTTGGGGCGGAATTCCAGATGCCAAGCGACGCCACGTAGGCGCCTGGATGGTTCCCAGCTACGACGCCGAGTTGAATATGCTCTACGTCGGCACCTCCGTCACGTCCCCCGCGCCTAAGTTTCTGCTGGCCGGGAACGACAAGACGTATCTCTATCACAACTCGACTTTGGCGTTGAACGCTGATACGGGAAAGATCGTCTGGTATTACCAACACATCGTGGACCACTGGGATTTCGATCATCCTTTTGAACGCCTCTTGGTGGACACGGCGGTGACTCCGGATCCCAGCCAGGTTGCCTGGATCAATCCCAGGCTGCGTCCCGGGGAGCGCCGCAAGGTGGTTACCGGAATTCCCGGCAAGACCGGCATCGTCTACACTCTCGACCGTCAGACCGGCGAGTTCCTTTGGGCGCGCCCGACTGTGACGCAAAATGTCGTATCCAAGATCGACCCAGCCACGGGCGTCGTCACCGTCAATCCGGAAACCACTTTCACCGAAGCCGGTCAGACACGATTCGTTTGTCCCACTCCGAACGGCGGCAAGGATTTTCAGGCCGGTGCCTACAGCCCTGTTACCAACGCCATGTATTACGGACTCCAGAACACGTGCATGAATATGACCGCGATCGACAATCCGAATACCGCGTACTCTTTTAACTCGCGTGCGGAGATTACGCCGGGGACACAAAACATCGGGACGATCTTTGCGATCTCCGCGGAAACCGGCAAGACGCTATGGAAATACGAACAGCGGGCGGGCATGATGTCGCTGGTGGCGACCGGCGGCGGCCTCATCTTCGGTGGCGATACCAATGGACGATTCCGCGCCTTCGATCAGGACAGCGGCAAAGTCCTCTGGGAGGTGAACCTGGGATCGCCCGTGACCGGCTATCCGATCACCTACAGTGCGGGCGGAAAACAGTATGTCGCCGTGAGCGTCGGCAACTCGCTGGTGAGCTCAGGATTGAATCGCCTCGCTCCGGACTTGCACCCCAGCAACGTCAGCAATATTTTCGTTTTCAGCCTTCCGTAGGGCAGTCCGCGCAGCAGGAGAAGCGTCGGCGCGCCTTTCGGTGTTCCATCTTCACATGGTCAGAACAACCCGGAACTGTGCATTGCCGCTCATCATGCGCGCGTAAGCCTCGCCAGCTTTCTCCAGCGGATATGTCTCGATCATCGGACGCACGCCGGTCAATTCGGCGAAGCGCAGAGTGTCCTCGGAATCTGTTGGTGTTCCCGACGCCCAGCCTTGAATCGTTCGACTTCCAAAAATGAGCTGGAGCGGCGTTACCTCAATGGGACCAGATTCCGCGCCGATCACCATAAGTTTGCCGTTCGGCCCCAGACCGTCGATCAGCGCCGACATCGCTTTGGAGTTCGGGGCCGTCGCGAGAATGACCTGCGCGCCCCCCAGCTTTTGCAATTCCTGCGCTGCGTTCGTCGATTTGCTATCGATGTACACGCTCGCTCCGAGTTTCTTGGCGAGAGTCGCATTCTCGGACCCGCGACCGATGGCCGCGACCTTGTAACCGAACTTGCTCGCGAACTGAATTCCGAGGTGACCCAGACCGCCCACACCCTGCACCGCAATCAGGTCGCCGGGGAGCGCACCGCTATGCCGCAGCGCATTGAAGGTGGTAATTCCGGCGCACAGCAGCGGCGCTGCTTCCGTGGAGCTTAAGCTTTCCGGTATCGCCGCCAGCGCCTCTATCGGAGCCACCATGTATTGCTGGTATCCGCCGTCATAACTGATGCCCGGAATTTTCAGATTTCGGCAATTGCGAAAATCTCCGCGCCGGCACGCCAGACAAGTGCCGTCCTGGCCGCCGTGCCAGCCGATACCCACACGCTGTCCGTTCTTCCACTCGGCAACACCGGCCCCGAGTTCGTCGATGATGCCGATAACTTCGTGTCCCGGAACGCGGGGATACTGGATGCCGGGCAATCCGCCTTCCTTGGTGAGCACGTCGCTGTGACAAACGCCGCAGGCTTGTACCTTGATCCGCACCTGTCCTGCGCCCGGCTTAGGAATCTCGCGCTCAACGATTTCGAAATCGCCGCCCGCTTTAGGAATTTGCGCCGCCTTCATTGGTGCGATCCCGACCGTTGTAGTTGCCATGATGCCTCCTTTCGGCGTATGCACCCGTTCCCCGTTAGATATAAATGGATCCTTCTCTGTTTCGTGATTTTGCCATTGCCGCGACGCCCAGTAGCGGTGTAAGATCAGACCGTGAAATTGTCTTCGCGTATTCGCTATCTCATCTGCCTGGCCCTCTTATTGACCGTGGGATCTTCGTTCGCAGCCGATCGTCCTCAAGTTCAGGCGCAATTGCTCGATCATGCGGAAGTGCCGTGCGCGAACTGTTTCTTCGGACCGAGTTACCAGTATTTCTGTTTCGAAGCGGATAACACGGTCCTGATCGGCTATCAGAGGACTCCGGCCATCAACTGGCAGGACGAATCCAAGAATTACCTGACCAAGGTCCACCGTGGATGGACGCCCTGGACGCCGCCCGGCCAGACCCTGCCGCTCAGCTATGACGAAAAGCATATTTGGGTCACGCGCACGGAAGGTAAACCAGTGAAACTCACGCAGATATACTCGCGGGACGTCTTCACCGGCAATAACCGGTGCCAGGACGCTGTTCGCGCCAAGGCCCATTAGCCAATAGAAGGACACTGCTTCGCGGGATACACGCGTCGCCGCGCCTGAGCCAAATGGCCTATCGTAAACCAAACGGCCTATCAATTAATAGGACGGACAGCCGTTAGGAAAAAAGATCGGCCTTGCGATAATTAATCGGTTGCAATGACGACCGAGACACCACCACCAAAATCGCCGCCCGAAGGAAATCTGCGCGGCGCACACACACCTACACAACCCGCGCGCGAAAAAGCCAAGAAACGTGGACTGATCTGGGTTCTTGTTCTGCTGATCCTGGCGAGTGTCGCAGGGTACGCGGTGTGGCGCGCCGGACATCCCATCGCCGCCTCGGATAAAGGCGACGGTGGCGGAGGCGGGGGACGCCGCAACGCACCTACCGGCCCGGTACCGGTCGTGGTCACCAAGGTCACGCGCTCGAGCGTTCCGGTTTATTTGAACGGGCTAGGCAACGTGACCGCCTTCTACACCGTGACGGTCAAGTCGCGCGTCGATGGCCAGTTGATGAAAGTGGATTTCAACGAAGGCGATTTGGTCAAGGCAGGACAAGTCCTGGCCGAGATCGACCCCCGGCCGTATCAGGTTCAGTTGGATTTGGCGGAAGGCACGTTGGCGCGCGATCAGGCTTTGTTGGATAACGCGAGGCTCGATCTGGAGCGCTACAAAGGCGCAATCGCCACCGACGCCATACCGAAACAGCAACTGGATACGCAGACCGCGCTGGTCGCGCAGTATCAGGCGGCGATCAAGCAGGATACCGCCAACGTCGACAACGCCAAGCTGCAACTGACGTACGCGAAGGTCACAGCGCCCATTTCGGGTGTCGTAGGCTTGCGCCTGGTGGATCCAGGCAACATCGTCCATGCTTCCGATTCCAACGGCATGATTGTGATCACCCAGCTCCAGCCGATCACCGTGCTGTTTACCATCCCTGAGGACAACCTTCCGCAAGTCACGCAAAAGCTGCGAGCCGGCGCGCACTTGACGGTGGATGCCTATAACCGCGACAGTTCCAAAAAGCTGGCATCCGGGATGCTCACTACGCTCGATAACCAGATCGACAATTCCACCGGCACTTCGAAGCTCAAGGCGGTCTTCGATAACACCGATAATTCGCTGTTCCCCCAGCAATTCGTTAACATCCGCCTGCTAGTGGATACGCTGGGTAATCAACTCGTGGTCCCCAATGTG
>Ga0207711_10002213_pt1 | contig 17466 bp, 15 predicted proteins | sample KBSS34metaG_FD_184401 | JGI IMG/M metagenome (GOLD analysis project Ga0207711, IMG submission 184401) | Switchgrass rhizosphere microbial communities from Kellogg Biological Station, Michigan, USA - KBS S3-4 metaG (SPAdes) (version 2) | ecosystem: Host-associated > Plants > Roots > Rhizosphere...
GCCGACCGCATTACCGCGCCGCTGGAGCAGGTGAGGTTGCCCGACACACCATTCCTCCATTGGCGAGGACAGATTGTCGCGTCCCGCGATCGGCTGCAGGCACTGGCGGCGACATCGTGCGAGGTCGCGGCGTTCATGCGATTTGCGCGCGCGCCATGGTTCGAAGAGAGCGACGAGCGACGCGTGATCGGCGACCTCCGCTACGATCGGGAACCGGAGCTCGGATTCGCAGAGCTCGATCTGGCGGCACCTTCGGGCTGTCCGGCGTACGTTCCGCCGTGGACCGCACCACGCAGCGATTTGCTGACGCGGTGATGTGCGGTTTCCCTCACGCACGCACGTCTGCTCGACTTTGAAGTGCCGGTGGAGTAGTAATCGCCGTCGCACCACGCGACCGATCCCTCGCCGGTTGCTCGCGAGGGCGGCGCGACATCGAACGGACGTTACGGAATCGACAACCTTCACATGATGAAATCGCGCATTGCCGTGGCGGGCGCAGGGAACATCGGCCTCGCGCATATCGATGTGCTCACGAAGAGCGCGACATGCGAGCTATCGGCCGTGGTCGACCCCTCGCCGGCGGCGCAGGCGCGGGCAAGCAAGGCCGGCGTGCCGCTCTTCGAGTCGCTCGCGGATCTGCTTAGGAACGCCGCGCCTGACGGCATCGTTCTCGCCACCCCGAACCAGCTGCACGTTCAGCATGCACTCGAATGCATCGCGGCCGGCGTGCCGACTTTGCTCGAAAAGCCGATCGCGCCAACCGTGGCCGAAGCGGAGTCGATCGTGCGGGCCGCCGACGCCGCGCACGCGCGAATCCTCATCGGCCACCATCGTGCGCACAGCCCGATCATGGCGAAGGCGAGAGAGGTCATTGCCTCGCAACGCATCGGCAGGCTGGTTGCCGTGATGGGCAGCGCGGTGTTCGTCAAGCCCGATCATTACTTCGTCGACGGTCCATGGCGCCGGGAACCGGGCGGCGGACCGATTTTGCTCAACATGATCCACGAGGCGCACAACTTGCGCATGCTCTGCGGGGAAATCGTCGCGGTGCAGGCCTTCGCCTCCAATGCGGTGCGCGGATTTCCGGTGGAGGACACGGTGTCGATCAGCCTGCGCTTCGCCAACGGCGCACTCGGCACCTTCCTGCTGAGCGACACTGCGGCATCGGCGCGGAGCTGGGAGCAAACGTCGCGGGAGAACAAGGCGTATCCCACGTACGAAGACGAAGATTGCTACGTCGTCATGGGCACCAACGGCAGCCTCTCCATCCCGACGATGCGGCTCAAGACCTATCCTCGCGCCGAGGATCGCTCGTGGTGGAAGCCGTTCGAAGTCAGTGTCGTCGGTGTCGCGCGTGACGACCCGATCCGAATTCAAATGGAGCACTTCGGAGCCGTCATCCGCGGCGAAGCGGCGCCGCTGGTAGGCGTGCGCGATGGACTCGCGAACCTGCGCATTACGGAGGCGATCGTGGAAGCAGCCAGGTCGGGCACGGTGGTGCATATCGCAGCGCACTGACGGCGACGCCGCGCGATTGTCATGGACCGTTCAGGAAGACGTCGCGCATGATGAACTCCTCGAGCTCGGCATTGTCGCTCGGTCGCGCGGACAGCGTCGTGCGACGGCCCGTTCTGGACGACAGCCATACGAAGTCGTTCGACACATTCTCCCGAATGATCTCGATGATCTTGCGCACGACTGCAGTGCGAATGTCGCCGTTGTTGCCCCGGCGCACCTCGATCAGCTGCTTGGCATTGCGCGCGATGTCCTTGTTGTAGCCGAAGAAATAGACCTGCGCGTCGTCGTAATTCAATTCCCTGACCTGGAACATGCCGCCGGCACTTCTCTCGTCGCCGCCAAAGGTCGGCGTGCGGTTCAGGCCGAGATTCTCGGCAACGATGCGATTTCGTCGCTCCGCTTCGCTCTCACCGGATTGCGGCGCGCCGATATTGCCCGACGCCGTCGGGGTTTCGCCGCGTGCCCGGCGTTGCGCCTCGACGTAAGCGGCCAAGTCCTCGGCGGGTGGTGGAGGCATCGCCGGCGTTGGTGTGATCGGGGTCGGCGCCACGCGGGGCTCGGCGGGCGCGGGAGGCTCCAGCGCTTGCAGCGCCGGCTTGTCGAGCACGATCTTGGGTGGGGGTGCAACGGCACGCGGCGCCGGACGCCGGGGCGGGGCCGGTTCGCTTCGGCGGGGCACGACTGCTTCCGGCGGCGGAGGACGCGGGGGTGGAGGCGAGGGCGTGGCACTTGGAACAGGGGCGGGACTTCGGGAGGGCATCAGTTGCGCGATAAGCGCGTTGCTCTTTCCCGGCTCGTTCGCCTTCACCTGCAGGAGGTGTGACTGGGGCAACCACACCCACAGCGCTGCGAAATGGACGAGCAGCGACAGTGCGACCGCGAACCAGATGATCGGGATCGTGATGCCGTCGCGATATCGGCGTGGTTTGAATCGGTTCATCGTCAAAGGGCGGCCCGGCTGGCGGTCGGTATCGCCAACGGCTGCCGTGGGCGCTCGGCACACTGGCACTCGATCGCGCTGGCGGCCGTGCGCGTGACGCACTTGCGCAATCGCGGTCCAGGAGGGCTCGCTTGTCGGTTCCCGAAGGACCGCGATGGGTCGGACGCTTCGGCATTGTGCCATTGCGGCTGCGACGCCGTTCAATGGCAGCCGTAACACTTGTCAAGGATTTCCGGCCACGCATCGACTTCAACGTCAATGAATAGCGGTATTGACCGCGTCCAAGCTGCCGTGCCGCCGAGCGGTTTCAAACGAGTAAGGCAGTCGCAGGCAAGCAGATGCAGTTGCAGGCGCGATCATCGCCCTCGCAAGATCCGCGCGCATGCCGCTCGTCACTCGTCAGATTGTCAGAACCTCATGAGTCGTTCCTGCAGGTATGCGCGAAGCGCACGTAGTTATTTCACGGGTGCAGTCAGACGCTAGAATGTGATCGCCCTGCACAGATTCGCGTACTTGCACCCCGCAACAACAAATGACTCGTACACCGCAATGAGCTTCGTCCCGGACGCCGAAGCGCGCGTCACGATCGTCGAGACGGCGCTCGTTGCCATCTGGAGTAGCGAATGAAGCTGAAGGAAGTCGCAAGGGCTGAACCACGAACTGCACCGGAGCTGCCACCGCAAGCGATCTCCGAGGACGTTCTCCTCGAAAAGTACGCGAAAGGCGGGGAACGGACCGCCGATGACGTCCGCCGGCGCGTAGCGCGTTCGCTTGCCGCGGTGGAGCGGCCGGAGAAACGAGCGCTGTGGGAGGAGGTCTTCTACCGCGCGCAGGTGGACGGACTCATTCTCGGCGGGCGGATCAATTCGTCCGCGGGCACCGAGCTCAAGGCGACGTTGATCAACTGCTTCGTGCAGCCGGTCGGCGACAGCATCTCGAGCAACGAGGGGGAGATCGGCATCTATGCCGCGCTGAACCAGACTGCCGAAACGATGCGACGTGGCGGCGGCGTGGGCTATGACTTCTCACGCATCCGCCCGCAAGGCGCGTACGTCAAGGGCACGCACAGTCGTGCGAGCGGGCCTCTCTCCTACATGCGCGTCTTCGACGCGTCGTGCGAAACGGTCGAGTCGGCCGGAGCGCGGCGTGGGGCCCAGATGGGAGTGCTGCGTTGTGATCATCCGGACGTCGAGGCGTTCATTCACGCCAAGGATCAAGGGCGCTTGCGCAACTTCAACCTGTCGGTGGCGGCAACCGATGCATTCATGCAGGCGGTGGTCTCCGATAGCCCATGGGAACTCGTCCATCGGGCGCAACCGGCGCCCGAGCTGGTTGCGGACGGCGCGTATCAGCGGATCGACGGTCTCTGGGTGTATCGGAAGGTGCGTGCGGTGGAGTTGTGGCGGCAGATCATGGCGAGCACCTACGATCATGCCGAGCCCGGCGTCTTGTTCATCGACACGATCAATCGCGACAACAATCTTTCGTATTGCGAGGTGATCGAGGCGACCAATCCCTGCGGCGAAGAGCCGCTGCCCCCGTACGGAAGCTGTGATCTCGCGAGCATCGACCTCACAAGGTTCGTGAAGGCTCCGTTCAGTGCAGAAGCTGACTTCGACTACGTCGCGATGCGATCGGTCGTCGCGGTCGCCGTGCGAATGCTCGATAACGTCCTGGACGCGACCGTGTGGCCGTTGCCGGAGCAAGGCAGAGAGGCGGCCGCCAAGCGGCGCATCGGCCTCGGCTTCACCGGTCTCGCGGATGCGTTACTGATGCTTGGTGTTCGTTACGACGCGGAAGCCGGAAGAACGATCGCAGCGACAATCGCGCGGGAGATGCGCGATGCAGCGTACCTCGCTTCGGTAGAGTTGGCGCAGGAGAAGGGGCCGTTCCCCTTGTTCGACGCTGAGATGTACCTCGCCCCTCCGCGGTTCGCTTCGCGCCTGCCCGACGCGATCAAGGCGCGAATCCGCCAGCATGGCATTCGCAACAGCCATCTCACGGCGATTGCGCCGACGGGAACGATCTCGCTCGCGTTCGCGGACAACGCTTCGAATGGCATCGAGCCGGCGTTCAGCTGGTTCTACACGCGCAAGAAGCGGATGCCTGATGAGACGCGCAAGGAGTACGGCGTCGAAGATCACGCCTATCGGCTATACAAGCACCTGAACGGTATCGGCGACGAGGTTACGGTGCTGTCCTTCGATGGAGCGAGGGACCGGCCACCAGGAAATATCTGGGTGGACGGTGCAGCGCGCTACGCGATGCTGCCCCCGTATTTCGTGACAGCGCTGGAGATGAAGGCACTCGACCACATGCGGATGAGTGCCGCCGTGCAGCCGTTCATAGACACTGCGATCAGCAAGACGGTGAACGTTCCGGTGGATTACCCGTTCGCGGAATTCGAGGATCTCTATCTCGAAGCCTGGAAGAGCGGGCTCAAGGGCCTTACGACGTATCGACCCAATGCGGTTGTGGGGTCGGTGCTGGAGCTCTCTCCGCAAGCCGTCGCACCGCAAGACTTCGTCTCCGATCCCGATCGGCGCATTCGGCTCGACAAGGCGCCACGACCGCCGCTCGCCAGCCTGCGATGGCCTGGTCGCCCGGAGTTGCCGAACGGCAATCCGTGCTGGACTTACGCGGTACGCCATCCCTTGGGTGACTTCGCGGTGTTCATCGGGCACATCGAGAACGGGCCGTCGTATCCGTTCGAGGTGTGGGTCAACGGCGCCGAGCAACCGAGGGGCCTCGGCGCCATCGCCAAGACGTTATCGATGGATATGCGCGCGGAGGACCGGCAGTGGCTCGACATGAAGCTCGCCGCGCTGCAAAAGGCGAGTGGCGATGACGCCTTCGACATGGCGATGCCGCCCGCGGGTGAGCCGCTACGTGTGCCGAGTCTCGTGTCGGGGTTCGCCAGGCTCGTTCGGTATCGCTGCAATGAGCTCGGCGCGTTCGATGCTGACCGGAAGGGACGAACTCCCGTCGTCGATGCGCTGATCGGTTTGAAGGAACCGAAGGCGGGGCCCGATGGAACGCTGTCCTGGACCGTGGATGTGCTCAATCACAACACCGGCGACGATTGTGTGCTGTTCCTCAAAGAACTCGTCATGCCGGACGGCCAGCGTCGTCCGTACTCGATGTGGCTTTCCGGCGACTATCCGCACGTGCTCGACGGCTTGTGCAAGGCGTTGAGCCTCGACATGCGCGTGTACGACCCCGCCTGGATCGGCATGAAGTTGCGCAAGCTTCTGAACTACGGCGAGACGAACGGCTCGTTCCTGGCGCGGATTCCCGGCTCGGACAAGGCCCAGGTCTGGCCGTCGACGATTGCCTATCTCGCGCAATTGATGATTCACCGCTACGCGATGCTCGGCATCCTCACCGAGCAAGGCTACCCGGTCTCACAGGTCGGCATCCTCGCGGTGCCCGAAGCCGAGCAGAGGATGAGCGCGGAACTCCGGCCCCTGGCCGGAAGGAAATGTCCCGAATGCGGCAACAAGACGCTGATCCGCAAGGACGGTTGCGACTTCTGCACGTCGTGCGGTCACACCGGCGCGTGCGGCTGATCGCAGGGCAATCATGGGCGCCGTCGCGCGAGCCTGACGATTGCATCGCTGCGGCGCTCGAGCAACGCAACGCTGTTTGCGTGGTCCTGCGTGGCCATCATCCCCCGTAAAGCCACTCGTCGGGCATCGTGAAGGCCATGCCGCGGGTGTAACGGCAGCCGTAACACCCGCGACGGATTCCGGTCGCGTGTCCACTCCGACGAATAGCGATGTTGACCGGCATCAAGCTACTGCGTCATCGACCGGTTCTAAATGAGGCGTGGAGGTGCAAGCGTGCCGTTGCAAGTTGACGGCTGGGACGATCGCCACGCCGAGTCGGAGACCGATTGTGACCGATACCTACTATGACCTGATGCGCCGGCAAGGCATCACGCGTCGCAGCTTTGTCAAGTTCTGCAGTCTCACCGCCGCTTCGCTAGGACTCGGCGACGCCGGAGCCCAGCAGATCGCGAAAGCGATGGAAACCAAGCCGCGCACGCCCGTCGTGTGGCTTCACGGCCTCGAATGCACCTGCTGCAGCGAGGCGTTCATCCGCTCGGCGCACCCGCTCGCCAAGGACGTCATCCTGTCGATGATCTCGCTCGACTATGACGACACGCTCATGGCAGCCGCGGGTCACCAGGCCGAACAAGTCCTCGAGGATACGATCACCAAGTACAAGGGCAACTACATCCTCGCCTGCGAGGGCAATCCGCCGTTGGCCGACGATGGCGTGTATTGCATCCCCGGGGGGAAGCCCTACGTGGAGAAACTCCGGCGTGTTGCCGCCGACTGCAAGGCAATCATCTCGTGGGGCTCGTGCGCGTCGTGGGGGTGCGTGCAGGCGGCGAAGCCGAATCCGACGCAGGCAACGCCCATCCACAAGGTCATCACCGACAAGCCGATCGTCCGCGTACCGGGATGTCCACCCATCCCCGAGGTGATGACGGGCGTGGTCACCTACATTCTCACGTTCGATCGTCTGCCCGATGTCGACGCGCAGGGACGGCCCAAGATGTTCTACAGCCAGCGCGTGCACGACAAGTGCTACCGCCGGCCACACTTCGACGCGGGCCAGTTCGCCGAGAAATTCGACGATGCCGGTGCGCGAATGGGCTACTGCCTCTACAAGGTTGGCTGCAAGGGTCCGGTGACGTACAACGCGTGTTCGGCGACGCGCTGGAATGAAGGACTGTCGTTTCCGATCCAGTCGGGTCACGGGTGCATCGGCTGCTCCGAGGATGCGTTCTGGGACAAGGGTTCCTTCTACGATCACCTCACGACTATTCGCGCGCCCGGACTTTCCGGCGTCGAGGCGACAGCGGATCAGATCGGGCTGGGGGTGGCGGCCGTCGCTGGCGCTGCAGTCGCAGCGCACGCCGCGGTCAGCGCGATCAAGCAGGCGCGCAGCAAGAGCCGCAACGACAAGGTGAGCGAGGTGGAGGAATAGCCATGGCCGCCTATCAAACGCAGGGTTTCACGCTCGACAACAGCGGCAAGCGCATCGTCGTCGACCCGATCACGCGGATCGAGGGGCATCTCCGCATCGAGGTCAACGTCGACAAGGACAACGTGATCCGCAACGCGGTGTCCACCGGCACGATGTGGCGCGGGCTGGAAGTGATCCTCAAGGGACGCGATCCACGCGATGCGTGGGCGTTCACCGAGCGGATCTGCGGCGTGTGCACCGGCGTGCACGCGCTGGCGTCGGTGCGCGCGGTCGAGGACGCGATCGGGATCAAGATTCCGAAGAACGCGAACATCATTCGCAACCTGATGCACGCGACGCTGTATGCGCAGGATCACCTCGTGCATTTCTACCACCTGCATGCGCTCGATTGGGTCGATGTCGTATCGGCGCTCAAAGCCGATCCGAAGAGAACCTCCGAGATCCAGCAGTCGATCTCCAATCACCCGAACTCGTCGCCGGCGTATTTCCGGGACATCCAGAACCGCCTGAAGAAGTTCGTCGAAGGCGGACAGCTGGGGATCTTCGCCAACGCTTATTGGGGCAACCCGGCGTACAAGCTGCCGCCGGAAGTCAATCTGCTTGCTACGACCCATTACCTGGAGGCGCTCGATTTTCAGAAGGAGATCGTCAAGGTTCAGACGATATTCGGCGGCAAGAATCCGCATCCGAACTGGCTCGTGGGCGGCGTGCCGAGCCCGCTCAATGTCGACGGGACAGGCGCCGTGGGCGCGAACAACATGGCGCTGCTCAACATGGTTGGCGACATCTGCAACCGCACCGCGGAATTCGTCGATCAGGTCTACATTCCGGACCTGCTCGCGATTGCGGGCTACTACAAGGAATGGACGAAATGGGGCGGTGGGCTGTCGAGCCAGAACCTCATGTCGTACGGCGAGTTCCCGGAGATTCCAAACGACTTCTCCAACGCGAGCCTCGGGCTCCCCTCGGGCGTGATCATCGGCGGCGATCTGAAGAACGTGCAGGAGGTCGATCTGCGGGATCCCGAGCAGGTGCAGGAGTGGGTGACGCACTCCTGGTACAAGTACGCGGACGAATCCAAGGGCCTCCATCCGTTCGATGGCATCACTGAAGCGAGCTTCGCCCTCGGACCGAACACCAAGGGCACCCGCACGGATATCCGCGAAATCGACGAGAGCGCCAAGTATTCGTGGGTCAAGTCCCCGCGCTGGAAGGGCCACGCCGTGGAAGTGGGACCGCTCGCGCGCTACGTCATCGCATACGCGCGCGGCCGCAAGGACATCCAGGAACAGGTCGACGGCGTGCTGAAGGCGCTGGACGTGCCGATCACCGCGCTGTTCTCCACGCTCGGGCGCACGGCCGCACGCGGTCTCGAGTGCCAGTGGGGCGCGCACCGCATGGTCAAGTACTACAACGACCTGATCGCGAACATTAAAACTGGGGACCTTGCCACGGCGAACATGGAGAAGTGGGAGCCGTCGAGCTGGCCGGCGGAATGCAAAGGCGCAGGACCGTGCGAGGCACCGCGAGGCGCGCTCGGTCACTGGATCAAGATCAAGAACACGCGCATCGACTCGTATCAAGCCGTCGTGCCGACGACGTGGAACGGCGGCCCGCGAGACGCCAAGGGCCAGATCGGCCCGTACGAAGCGGCGCTGCTCAACACGCCAATGGCCAAGCCCGAGCAGCCCGTCGAGATTCTGCGCACGATCCACAGCTTCGATCCGTGTCTTGCCTGCGCCTCGCACGTCATCTCGCCCGAAGGAAAAGAGCTTGTCGCGGTGACTATCCGCTAAGCGGGGAGACCCCATGCGCATCGAACCTGCTTCCGGCCGCGTGCTCGCGGGTCCGCTCCAGCCTGTCTACGTGTACGAGGCGCCCGTGCGCATCTGGCACTGGGTCATGATGATCTGCATGCTGGTGCTGGCTGCGACCGGGTATCTCATCGGGAGTCCCCTGCCGGCGATCGGTGGTGAGGCGTACGACACGTATTTCTTTGCCTGGGTCCGCATCATTCATCTTTCCACGGCCTGGATATTCACCGTGGCGTTCGTGGTCCGGATCTACTGGGCCTTCGCGGGCAACCATCACGCACGCGCGATCTTCCTGCCACCCTTCTTCAGCGGGGCGTGGTGGCGCGGGCTGTTCAGCCAGATGGGGTATTACCTCTTCATCAAGCGAGAGAGCGATCTGTGGGTCGGCCATAATCCGCTCGCGCAGGCCGCGATGTTCTTCATGTATACGCTCGGCACGCTGTTCATCATCGTCACCGGGCTCGCGCTCTATTCCGAGCAATGGGGCTGGGGGCTCGCCCGGATGCGGCTCTTCGGCTGGGTGTTCGTGCTCTTCGGCGATCCCCAGACAGTGCGCACGCTGCATCATCTCGGCATGTGGTACCTGCTGCTGTTCGCCATGATCCATGTCTACATGGTGTTTCGGGAGGACATCATGAGCGGCGAGTCCGTGGTAGGCACCATGATCAACGGCATTCGTCACTTCAAGCGCGAACCGAAGGCGTGAGGTGGCGTGGCGGGGGTCCGGCGTGACGCTGCCCGTGCGCAGCGGCGGCACACGTCGCAGCGCCTCGGTCGCAGGTAGGGTGCGGCCTTCGCAGCTTGCATTTCCATCGCGCACGCCGCCTCACCCGGGCTACTTCCTCGAGTCGCGATTCCTGGCGCCGCTCGCGATCAGTCAGACCGAGCTCGCGAGCGCTCTCCGCATCTCACGGCGCCGAGTGAATGAGCTGATCCGGGGTCGCAGGGCGATCACGCCCGACACCGCGGTGCGCCTTGCCGCTTATTTCGGCACCGACCCGCTGTTCTGGATGCATCTGCAGCTTGCGTGGGATATGCACGCTGCGACCAGAAGCGGCTCCCCTGCACACCGCCGCTGAATCGGTCTCGATCGCTGCGTTCGCCGATCACTGCCAGCGGCGCAAACTGTTGACCTAACGCAACGCATCGCGGGCCAGCGCACGTAATGTGCGCAGTGTTACGCGTCTCGTAACACAGGGTCCATGGTAGATCGCTGCGAAGCGCTGGTGCTGGGGATTGGCAACGTCCTATGGGCCGACGAAGGCTTCGGCGTGCGCGCCGTGGAGGCGTGGCACGCGAAATACGCGCCTCCGGAGGGCGTGAGCGTGCTCGACGGCGGGACGCAAGGGCTTTATCTCTATGGTGCGATCGCCGCAGCGCGGCGCGTCCTGCTATTCGACGCGATCGATTTCGGACTGGCGCCGGGCACGCTGCGGATCCTGCGTGACCGCGAAGTACCGGCATGGCGACCGCAGAAGATCAGTCCGCACCAGACCGGCTTCAACGACGTCCTCGCCCTCGCGCAGTTGCGCGGCGCGGCACCGGAAGCGATAACGCTGATCGGCGTGCAGCCGGAGGAACTCTCCGATCTCGGCGGCAGCCTCCGCGACAGCGTCAAGGCGCGCATTCCCGAGGCCGTCGAGCTCGCAGCCTGCGAGCTCGCGGCGTGGGGGTTCCCGCCACGGCCACGCGATTCCCGCACTGGCGTCGCTCCGCTCAATGCCAACGCATTGGCGATCGACGTCTATGAGAACGGACGACCGTCGAGCGAGGAAGCTTGTCGCATCGGCGACGCGCGGGTGCTTGCGCGCTCGCGGATGTAGCGAGCGCGCAACCTCATGTGCATCGGCACTCCGATGAAGATTGTGAGCGACGGCGAGCCGCGCCCGTGGGGCGAAGGTCGTGGGGTGCGTCAGCAACTCGACGTGATGCTCATCGGCGAACAGCCGAAGGGTACCTGGGTGCTCGCATTTCAAGGTTCCGCCGTGCGCGTGATCACCGCCGATGAAGCGGTAAAAACCAACGACGCACTCGATGCGCTCGAAGCGGTGCTCGCCGGCGCCACGAATCTCGACGCCTATTTCACCGATCTCATCGATCGTGACCATACGCTCCCAGCCCACACGGAGGAAGTGAAGCCATGACTGCTTCGGCCATCGGAGTCAGCTCGACGTTGCCCGTGCATCCCCTGGTAGCGCAACTCTTCACTCGCCACGGCTGCACCGAGGTCACTGCCGACAACATCGACACGTTCGTCGCGGGTGCCGGACACGCGATGCTCGTTTTCACGGAAGACCCGCTACGCGTCCGCGAAACGCTGGACATCGCCGTGATCGTGCCGCAGCTCATGCAGGCCTTTCCCGCTCGGTTCCGCGTTGGCGTGCTGCTCCCCGAGGCCGCGCGAGCGTTGCATACGCGCTATGGCTTCAGGCGCTGGCCCGCATTCGTCGTGCTCGACGACGGCAAGCATGTCGGTGCCGTTGATGGTCTGCGGAGCTGGGACGAATACATGAAAGAGCTCGGTGAGCTGCTCGAGAAGGCGCCGACGCGGCCTCCAACTATCGGGATACCGGTCGTCAAGACTACGGGCGGCGCCGATGCTCGCGGGTGCGGTTCGTGAAAGTCTTTCCAGGAGGATGCCGATGAAGACGCTGTCGATCCCCGTGCGCGTCGTCGGTCCCGGATCGCAGGTCGAGGAAGAGGCGCTCCAATACCTCGACATGTCGCGCGACATGAACACGTTCCAGATGCCGTTGGTGCCGGAGCGCGTCGATGTCGCCGCGTTGTCCGAGTCGCGCGACAAGCTCAAGGAACTTCTCGCGGTTCTCGAACCGTGGGACCCCGCGGTGAGTGATCTCGGTCCGCGCATCGACGTCAGCGGACTTTCGCCCGCGGCAATCGAGATCACGGACCAGATGCTGGGCGAGGGCGAGGTCAGCATCAAGGTCGACGGCGCGCGAAAGGCGCGTATCCAGGAGAGCGTGTTCGCCGGCATCTGGCGCGTGTGCGAGCTCGACGCCGCAGGTCGGCTGATCGCGGACTGGATCGAGGCGGCTTCGTTGCCCGCGATCGTGCACGAAGAGGCGCGATGCGCGACGTCACCCTCGCCGAGGCCGGTCGCAATTCCCGAAGGGGCGATGAATTCACCTGCCCTGCTGAACGAGATCGCCGACCGGATGGTGCACCGGCGATCCGGCACGCCGGCGCACGTCATCAATCTGACGCTGTTTCCGCTCACGCCGGAGGATCACCAGGTGCTCGAGCACGCGCTTCCGGTTGGCCCGATCGGGATCATCTCGCGCGGCTTCGGCAACTGTCGCATCAGTTCGACGCTCGCGCGAAACGTGTGGCGCGTGCAGTACTTCAACACGATGAACACGCTGATCCTCAACACGCTGGAGGTCGTCGAGGCCCCGGAAGTCGCGCGCGCCGCGGTCGAGGACCTCATCGACAGCCGCGAGCGTCTCGCGGAGCTCGTCGCATGGATGGGCGAGTCGTGTACCGCCTGAGCGCATTGGATTGGAGGGCAAGGTCATGAAGACCTTCGAGGGCTCATACCTTGGCGACCGCTCGAAGATCGGTCCCGCCACGAAGCTCGAATGCAAGATCTGCTGGTACGTCTACGACCCGGCCGCGGGTGATCCGGTGTGGCAGATCCCGCCGGGCACGCCCTTCTCCGAACTGCCTTTGCACTGGACGTGCCCGACTTGCGCCTGTCTACAGGACCAGTTCCTGGTGCTGCCCGATGACTGACCCGGTCCAATGCGTGCCCGACCCGTCGGAACGTCTCGAAACGGCATTCCGCGCGGTCTACGCCGACAAGATGCAGGGGCTCGCGTTCGTCAATCCCGCGGTCGGTGTCGAGGCCGTCGGATTCGCGCCGTGGAAGCACTACTGGCTCGGCGTCATGCTCACGCCGTGGTCGATGAACCTGTTGCTTGCGCCGCGCGAGTCGGGCGCGTGGCGGTCGTTGCCCGTGGGAGAGAAGCGCCGCTACACGTTTCCCGCCGGCAGCTTCGATTTCATCAGCGCGCACGCGGACGCGATCGGCGCCTATCTGATCTGCTCGCTCTTTTCGCCGCTGCTCGAGTTCTCCGACCACGAGACGGCGCGGCAGACGGCGCTTTGTGCACGCGAAGCGCTGTTCGACTCGGCGAACGCCGAGCCGCATGAGCTGCCGGCCGCCAATCTGTCGCCGCCGCAATCGATCGACGTCACGTCCGATAGGCCGGGACCCCTCGCGCAATTGGAGGCGACCCTCGCTGCTCCGATCTCACGACGCGATCTTCTGCACGCTCGGTTTCCGGATGGCTCGGATGAGCCTCGAGGGTGAGATCGTCGTGCGCCTCGCCTGGGATGGCCATCGTGTGCAGCAGGCGCGAGTCGCGTCGACGCGGCCCTTGGAAGCGGCGCGGGTACTCATCGGCAAGACGCCGGCCGAGGCGGTCGCGACGGTGCCCCTGTTGTTCAGCATCTGCAGCGGCGCGCAGCGAGCGGCGGCGGCGCACGCCCTTGCAAGCGCTGGTGCGAGCGTCGACGCGTCCACGGCGACCGACGTGGTGCTGGAGATCGTGCAGGAGCACTTCTGGCGCCTGCTGCTCGACTGGCCGCAAACAATGGGTCACGGCAGCGACGCCGCGAGCGTCGCGCACGTGCGGCGGAAGATTGCTGCACGACGGAACGCGGGCGATCGGTCGACGCGCGACGAAAGTCGGCCGCCGATGCACGAACTGGTCGATGCGCTCAACACAACGGCCGCGCAAACGATCTACGACATGTTGCCGGCGGCGTGGCATGCACTTCGCGACGCCGACGATTTGTGGGCCTGGGTGGACGCGGGCGCAACGATGCCCGCGAGATTGCTCGGCGTGCTGTTCGACACGATGCCGCAGCTCGCGCGGAGCGACGTCGCGTTGATGCCGCTTCCTGACCGGGAAGCACTGATGCGGGCAATCGTGCCGGCGCTCGATCGGCAACCGGAGTTCTCGCGTGCGCCGACCTGGGAAGGAAGTCCGGTCGAGACGGGCGCGCTCGCGCGCATGCGATCGCATCCGCTGGTCGCCGCGGCGGCGGCTCGCGACGGTAACAGCGTCGCGACGCGCATGGTGGCCCGGCTTGCGGAACTTGCGACGCTGCTGCAAGACCTCGCGGACGCTTCCGTCGACGAGCGGCCGGCATCCTGGGTGCATTCGCTGACACTCGTGCCTGGGGAAGGGCTGGGCGCCGTGCAGACAGCGCGCGGGCTGCTTCTGCATCGCGTGCGGCTCGCGGATGGGCGTGTTGCGCATTATCAGATCATTGCGCCGACCGAGTGGAATTTCCACCCTGAAGGAGCGCTCGTGTGCGGCCTCCGGGGGCTCGTCACGGACGACGGCGCCGTGCTCGATAGGAGCGCGCGACTCGCGGTGCAGGCGCTCGACCCGTGCGTCGCGTGCACGATCGAGATCGGTCATGCATGAGATGGCGCTTGCCGAAAGCATGCTCGAGATCGTCCTTCAGACGGCGCGAGGCAACGATGCCAGGCGCGTCACCCTGGTCCGACTCGAGATTGGCGCGCTTGCGCACGTCGAGCCCGAGGCGCTCCGATTCTGTTTCGACGCTGTGACACGCGACAGTCTCGCCGACGGCGCGAGCCTCGAGATTCAACGGACACCAGGGGCGGCTTGGTGCATGCCGTGTGGCGAGATCGTCCCGCTTGCCGCGTTGGGGGACGCGTGTCCGGTGTGCGGGAGCTACCAACTCGGCATCGCGCAAGGCGTGGCGATGCGTGTACGGGAAATCGAGGTCGCGTGACCCCCTTGGGGCGCGGACTTGAGACGCAACTCGAGGAGAAGCACGATGTGCACGACCTGTGGCTGCGGCAATGCGCGAACACATATCGACGGCAAGGCGATGGCTGAGACCGTCGGTTCGCCATCGCGAGGACAGGCGGCTTCGCATTCGCAATCGACGGGCGGGAGATATCGGCACGCGCATGTACCGGCCGCGGAAGAAACGCACGTCCATGCGCATGGTGACGAGCATATTCATCAGCACGCTGATGGCACCTGGCACAGCCATGCGCATGAGCGGCGACACGCTGGCGGGACCTGGCACAGCCATGGGCACGAGCGCCAGTCCACGAGCGAGGCGCAGGCCGCGCCGGAAAGCGACGACGCAGGCCGAGCGTTGCGCACGCTTCAGGTCGAACGCGACCTGCTTGCGAAGAACGATGCAATCGCCGCGGAGAATCGACGCCGGCTCGCCGACCATGGCGTGTTTGCGCTCAATCTGGTTTCGAGCCCGGGATCGGGGAAGACGACGCTGCTCGTACGGACCATCAGCGCATGGAAGGGACGCACGCCGGTCGCGGTCATCGAAGGCGACCAGCAGACATCGCGCGACGCTGATCGGGTGCGCGAGACGGGCGCGCGAGCGGTGCAGATCAACACCGGAAAGGGCTGCCACCTCGACGCGCAAATGGTGGCAAACGCGCTTTCGCAGATCGCGCTCGACGACGACAGCCTGCTCCTGATCGAAAACGTCGGAAATCTTGTATGTCCGGCCGCGTTCGACTTGGGCGAGGCGCACAAGGTCGTCGTCCTGTCGGTAACCGAGGGCGATGACAAGCCCCTCAAGTATCCGGACATGTTCCGCGCGGCGGACCTGCTCGTCCTGAACAAGATCGACCTCCTGCCATACGTGGACTTCGACGTCCCGGCGGCAATCGACTACGCGCGCCGCGTTCGCCCCGGGATCGAAGTGATGACGCTGTCTGCGCGCACGGGTGAAGGCTTCGACGACTGGCTCGCCTGGCTCGCGCGCGGCGTTGCGGACGCGCGCTTGCGCCGGGAGCATGTCGTCGATCCACTCCCTCCCGACGTGGTCGCATTCGAATCCGCAATCGAGCTTTCGCGGACGCTGTAGCCCGCCATGCGCCCGATGACCGCTGCATCCGCGCCGAATGTCGTCGCTGCGCTCGGCGGGGCGCGGCGCGCGCGGATCGAAGTGCGGGGCGTCGTGCAGGGCGTGGGGTTCCGCCCGTTCGTCTATCGGCTCGCGCATGAGCTCGCACTTGCCGGCTGGGTCAACAACGATGGTGCGGGGGTCACCATCGAAGTCGAAGGCGCATCCGCCTCCATCGATTCGATGACACGGCGCCTGGGCGAGGACGCGCCTCCGCTCGCGCGCATCGACTCCATCGCGATACGCGATTGCGCGCCTCGCGTCGAGCGAGGCTTTTCGATCGTCGAAAGCGCGGGCGGCAGTTCTGCCACCGCCATCGGCCCGGACAGCGCGGTTTGCAGTGAATGCCTCGCCGAGCTGTTCGATCCCGGCGATCGGCGTTACCGCTACGCCTTCATCAACTGCACGAACTGCGGCCCGCGCTACACCATCACGCGCTCGCTGCCCTACGATCGCGCCACGACGAGCATGGCGCGGTTCCAGCAGTGTCGCGAATGCGCAGCCGAGTATCTCGCGCCGGCGCATCGCCGCTTTCACGCAGAACCCAATGCATGCCCCGGGTGCGGCCCGCGACTTGCACTCGTCGATGCCGCCGGCGTCGAGATCCTTGCGGCGGATCCGATTGCTGAAACCCTTGCGCGCTTGCTTCGTGGGGAGATCATCGCAATCAAGGGCCTCGGCGGATTCCACCTCGCCTGCGATGCGCGGAACGGACGCGCGGTGGCTTGGCTGCGGGCGCGCAAGGCGCGCGATGAAAAGCCGTTCGCGGTCATGGCGCTCAACGTTGCTTCGTTGTCGTCCCTCGCGAGGGTGACGGATGGCGAGCACGCGCTCCTCGATTCCCCGGAGCGACCGATCGTGCTCCTGCGCAAACAGGAGCGTGTCGACGAATGCGTTCCCGGCGTCGCACCCGGCCTCGCATGGCTCGGCGCGATGTTGCCGTATACGCCGCTGCACTACATGCTGTTCCACGAGGCGGCGGGGCGACCGGACGGCGTGGCGTGGCTCGAGGCGGCACAGGAGCTCGTGCTCGTGATGACGAGCGCCAATCCGGGCGGTGAGCCTTTGGTGATCGACAACGACGAAGCCATCCGGCGCCTGTCCGGCATTGCCGACGCGCTGCTCATCCACGACCGCGCGATTGTCGTGCGCTGCGACGACAGCGTGCTGCGTGCGAGCGCAGATCGTGCAGCCGGCAGCTTCCAATTCATGCGGCGCGCGCGCGGCTACACGCCGCGTGCGATCAAGTTG
>Ga0207711_10002214_pt1 | contig 17465 bp, 19 predicted proteins | sample KBSS34metaG_FD_184401 | JGI IMG/M metagenome (GOLD analysis project Ga0207711, IMG submission 184401) | Switchgrass rhizosphere microbial communities from Kellogg Biological Station, Michigan, USA - KBS S3-4 metaG (SPAdes) (version 2) | ecosystem: Host-associated > Plants > Roots > Rhizosphere...
TTTTGGTCGATTTCGTCGTCCACAACAGCCTGTTCCTGGTTGCCCACTTCCACCAGGTCATCATCGGCGGCGTCGTATTCGCGCTGATGGCGGGCTACACATACTGGTTCCCGAAGGCCTTCGGGTTCACGCTCGACGAGCGGCTCGGCAAGGCCGTGTTCTGGTGCTGGTTCATCGGCTTTCACCTCGCCTTCATGCCGCTTTACGTGCTCGGATTCTGGGGTGCGACGCGGCGGATGCAGCACATCAACGATCCGACGTGGGCGCCCTGGCTAAACGTCGCCTTGGTCGGCGCGGTCATCATCGGTTTAGGGATCGTCTTGACGGTCGTGCAGCTCCTCTATTCGATCAAGACCCGCGACCAGCGCCGCGACATCACTGGAGATCCGTGGGACGGACGTACGCTCGAGTGGCTGACCCTGTCGCCGCCGCCGCATTATAATTTCGCGGTGCTTCCCGATGTCCACGGCGAGGAGGCCTATTGGACGCGCAAGCAAACGGCGATCAAGGAGGAGAAACTGATCGACGAGCCCAATTACCAGCCGATCGAGATGCCGGTGAACACGCCGACCGGAGTCATCGTCGCCTTCTTCGCCTCGCTCTGCGGCTTTGCCGTCATCTGGTACATTTGGTGGCTCGCCATCCTGGGGCTCATCGGCGCCTTCGCGATCTTCGTCTGGTACGCATGGCGCGACGAACATGAGCATATCATCCCGATCGAGGAAGTTCGGGCCAATGCGCGGGAGCGGCGGCGCATTCGGATGGAGCACCTCCACACGATAAGCCAATCGACATGACGGCCGGAACGGAAGCACCGGCCATCGGCCTTACTCACCAGGGATCGGAAGATACCGGCCTCGGGCATCGCGGGCCCGAGTCCAAGAGCATCGTGGTTCCTTACGGTTTCTGGCTCTTCGTCCTTTCGGACATGGTCCTCTTCTCGGCGTTGTTCGCGAGCTACGCGACCCTGGTTCACGCGACCGACGGCGGCCCGACGACAAGCCAATTGTTTCATCGCCTCCTGGTCGCGGTCGAGACCATGGCGCTCCTCGTATCGAGCTTCGTCTGCGGCCTGGCAATGATCGCCGCCAAGCGTGCGAACATGCTGTGGACGCAGGGCTGGCTATTGGTGACCGGCTTCCTCGGCCTCATCTTTATCTCGATCGAGCTCTACGAATTCGCGACCATGATTGCAGAGGGAGCGGGGCCGCAGCGCAGCGCCTTCCTATCGGCTTTCTTCACCCTCGTCGGGTGCCACGGCGCACACGTGACCTGCGGCCTGCTTTGGATCGGCACGATGATGGCGCAGATCTGGACCAAGGGTTTCCAGCCGCACATCATGCGGCGCCTGCTGTGCCTCAGCGTGTTCTGGCACGCGCTCGACATCATCTGGGTGGCCATTTTCACCATCGTCTATCTGATCGGGACGCTTCCATGACCGAACATGACCCCGAGCTTCTGAACGTTCCTCCGGGCGCGCCGCACGACAGCATGCTGAGCGAGACGATCAGCTATGTGATCGGACTCGCCTTGGCGCTCATCCTGACGGGAGTGTCATTCTGGGTAGCATCGACAGGCGTCCTTTGGGGGCCGGGTGTCGCGACGGGACTGGTGGTCCTCGCCATCGCGCAGATGGGCGTACACCTGGTCTTCTTCCTTCACATCACCAGCGGGCCAGACAACACCAACAACGTGCTGGCGCTCGCGTTCGGAGTGCTCATCGTCTTTCTGGTGATGATCGGCACGATCTGGATCATGGCCCACATGAACGCGAACATGGGCGTTTCGCCGGAGCTTATGAACCTGCAGATGCAGCATTGATCGAGCATGCCCGGCCGCCGCGCTGAGGTGCGGATTCGGCCGTTCATTCGACAAGTGTCTGCCAAAAGAGCAAAATCGGCGGGGTGAGCGCCGATCGCGATACGCCTCCTGCCGAGGAGCTACTGCGCAAAGCCGAGCCCCGGGTACGCGGCCGACTCAAGATTTTCCTCGGCGCCGCGCCCGGTGTCGGCAAGACCTATGAAATGCTGACCGATGGCTTGGCCCGCAAGAAGGCGGGGGTCGACGTGGTGATCGGCTTCGTCGAGACCCACGACCGGACGGAAGCGCAGGAGATTGCCGACAGCTTGCAGTCGATAGGCCTGAAACAGGACGAAATGGACGTGGACGCGATCCTCGCCCGGCATCCTCAACTCGCGCTGATCGACGAGCTTGCTCATTCGAACTCGGCCGGTTCCCGGCACCTGAAAAGGTGGCAGGATGTCGAGGAACTGCTCGCCGGGGGAATCGATGTTTATTCGACCCTCAATGTGCAGCATATCGAAAGCCTGAACGACGTCGTCGCATCGTTCACCAATGTCCGGGTGAACGACACGGTACCCGACCGGATCGTCGAAGACGCCGAGATCGAGGTTGTCGACATCCCTCCGGATGAGCTGATTGAGCGGCTGAAAGACGGGAAGGTCTGTCCTCCCAAGGAGGCTGCAGAGTCTCTCGACCACTTTTATTCCAAATCGACTCTTTCAGCGCTTCGAGAGCTGGCGCTGCGCCGCGCGGCGCAGACTGTCGACATGCAAATGCTCGAGTATGTTCGATCCAATGCGCTCGCAGGCAATTGGGCCGCAGCGGAGCGGATCGTCGTTGCGGTCAGCGAGCTGCCCGGTTCGAAGACGCTGATCCGTGCCGCGAAGCGCCTGGCGGATGCCCAGGATGCGCCATGGACCGCGGTCTATGTGGAAACACCGCGATCGCTTTCCTTCAATGCCGATCAACGGCAGCAGGTCGCCGACAACATGCAGCTCGGGGCCCAGCTAGGCGCAAATGTCGCGAGCGTTGCGGGCCCGAACGTTGTCGACGCACTGAAGTCGTTCCTCCACGATGTTCGGGCAACGCAGCTAGTGGTGGGCAAGTCCGCCCGGTCCAAATGGTTCGAGCTTCGACATGGATCCGTCGTCGATCGCCTGGTTCGCGAAACGCCAGGCGTTGCCGTGCATGTTCTGCCGCACGAAGCGCTGGGCGACGCCGCTTCGACGCCGGAGCAACAACCTCAGGTGAAGCGGAGCGCGCTCGGGTCGCCGACCGGATACGGCGTTTCGCTGCTGCTCGTCGCCGCATGCACCCTGGTGGCGGTCGCGGTGCACGCTTTCGGCGGCCTCACCAATGTTGCGTTGGTTTACCTGATCCCCGTGCTCGCTTCGGCGAGCCGCTATGGCTGGCCCACCGGTGTGTTCACCGGCGTCGTATCGGCGCTGGCCTACAACTTCTTCTTCCTGCCGCCGCAATATACGTTCACAATTCAGGACCCCGAAAACCTGCTGACGGTGATGGTGTTCATCGCGGTTGCGATCGTCACCAGCCGGCTCGCAGCGCGCGTGCGCATCCAGGCCGACCTTGCTGAGCGCGGTTCGGGACAAAATGCCGCCTTGGCGAGCTTCGCGCGAGTGCTGGCCGGTGTCGCCACTCGCCAGGAATTGGGGAAGGTGCTGTGCGGCGAAGTGTCGACCCAATTCGACGTGGATGCGGTACTGACGATTCCGGACGGGACCGGGCTCGGGCTGATCGCGGCAGTCCCGGCCGACATCAGCCTCGGTCCGATCGACACTGCGGCGGCGGAATGGGCGATGGAACGGAAAGTGTCCGCCGGTCGGGGATCGAGCACACTGGCCGCGTCCGAATGGTTCTTTCAGCCACTGCTGGCGAGCGGGCAGGCCCTTGCAGTGCTGGGTGTCGCGAAGAAGGATGGAAGCGAGCCTGTGCGAGCCGACCAACTTCCTTTCCTGATGAGCTTCGTCGATCAGGCCGCGCTCGCGCTGGAGCGGATCAATCTTGTCGAGCAGATGATCACGTCAAGCTACGGCCAGAATATATGAGCTGGCGCGCTGCTATAAGAATTTACCCGAAAGCAGCCATGTCCCGAAACGTCCGACCGCTGCTCAGACAATGGAATGTTCAGCATTCGCTCGAGACAAGCTATTCGACGTTCGAAAATGTTCGATATTGCCCGCGGTAGTAGACTAGCGGCCCAAGGGCACTGTCCGCCATTTCAGTAGACCGGATCGACCCGATTATTACGTCGTGATCACCGACCTCAATTACGTCTCGTACCGCGCACTCTATCGTCGCGAGAGACTTTCGCAAAATCGGAACGCCCGTTTCGGTCCTCGACCATTCCTCCACAGGTCTGTTCTTCGTTACGGTAGAGAAATCATCCGCCGCAGCGCGCTGTCCTGTGTGCAGAACGTTAATCGCGAATACGCCCGCTTCGACGATTGCACGGCCACTTCTCCCTGTTCGGCTCAAGCACACGAGCACCAGCGGAGGGTCCAGCGACACGGAGGTAAAGCTGTTGGCTGTAACGCCGTGCCGCCTTCCATCGGACAACCGGCACGTTAGCACCGTGACACCCGTGGCAAAGGATCCAAGTACGGCGCGTAGGCTCCTCTCGCGCGAGAGGAGCCCGGGAATATTTGTTTCGATCGGATCTCCTTTGCCGATCCGATCAAGCTTGTTGCGGATTAGGCTAGGCTGAGCATTATTCATCGATGTTCCAGCCCAAGGCTACGCGGCCGGTAAACTCTTCTTGCGGCTTCTCCTGCAAAGGATGAAAGCGCGCGGCCTGAATGTCGCGGAACGCGCGTTCAATCGGGTTCCGGCGATAGAATGCACTCCCTCCGGCAAGTTCCAGCGCTTTGGCAACTGCGTTGATTGCGTGAGTTCCAGCCAGTGTGCGACACGCCATGGCTTCGCTGGTTGTTTCAGGCCCAGGCTCGGAGCTCTCCGCAATCTCAACCATTCTCTTATGGGCCAACCGGGCAGCAAGCAGTTCGTTCTCAAGCTCGCCGGCCAGCAGCGCCGTCTGGGTGTTTGGTCGCCGCTTTCGGGCCATGGCCAAGGCGTCAGCCGCGGCCTGTTCGGCGACCCCGATGTACGCAGCGTACACAAATGCGAAGGCGATCTTGCTGATAATGTGGAATAACATGTGCCACTGACCAAAGGGGCGACGTCCACCGATGGCCGCTTCCGGCAGGAAAAAGTCCTTTATCACGACGTCATTCGAGCCGGTGCCCCGCATGCCCATGACCTGCCAGGTCTGCTCCAGGCTGACCGACTCCGACCGAAGCGGAACGGCAAAATGGAGAACGACCGGCCCTTCCCGGTGATCATCGTAGATCGCGCTTGTCATCAGCAGATCGCCCATCACCGAGCCGCTTGCGAATGGCTTTCGCGCTGTGACTCGAAAGCCTCCATCGACTTTCAGTGCCTCGCCGCCGCTCTGCAGCCAGTCATTGCCACCGCTTGAAACAAGGATGAGTTCTTCTGCGGCAATGCGCCTCAGCAGCGCTTGGGTGGGAGCGTTCTGATGCTTCAGTCGCCAAGCCGGGATGGCAACCTGATGGCAGTGCATGGAAAACGCGAGCGCCGTTGACGCGCAAGACGCACCAATGACGCGGATTGCGTCGCAAATTTCCGTGATAGTTGCGTCTCCGCCGCCGAACTCCGCCGGCACGAGCGCGCTGAACATGCGCGCGTCCTTAAGTGCCGCATATCCATCGGCAACGAAGCTGTCCTCGTTATCATGGGTCGACGCAGAAGCAGCGGCGATAGCCGCGACTCTCTCCGCTTTCTCGCGCCACGTTTCTGCGTTTGCCGCATTTTTTGCATGCACCAACATTTCCAATTCTCCATTGATTACTCGTGGTTCGCGGCAGATACCGGCGGTGCTCGCGCGGGCTCCAGTTCAGGAACTGAACTTGTGTGGTACAGAATCTGAACTAGGTTTTGTGGCCTGCTGGCTATAAAACTCGTCCGCGAGGAGACTCGCGATGAAGAGCGGTAGTTATGGGCAATTTTGTCCCGTCGCGATGGCCGCGGAATTGCTGTGCACGCGCTGGACGATCCTGATCGTTCGGGAACTGCTTTCCGGAACTACGAGGTTCAACGATCTCCGACGCGGCAATCCGCGAGTGCCGCCCGCGTTGCTGTCTCAGCGGCTTAAAGCCTTGGAGGTTGCGGGAGTTGTAGAGCGCAATCCGGTGCCCTCGGAACCGGGCGTCTTCGAATATCGACTTACCAAGTCAGGGCTCGAGCTTAGGCCCCTTGTTGAATCAATGGGGCGCTGGGGTCATCGCTGGATCTGTTCAACGATTTCGATGAACAATTTGGATGCGCAGCTGCTCATGTGGGATATGCGTCGTAATATTGCCGTCGATCCGTCCCCGCGGTCTCGCAAGATCATTGAGTTCAATTATCCCGACGCTGCTCCCAAGGATCGTAAGTGGTGGCTTGTTATCGAGCCCGATAGTCCCGCGCAGATCTGCTCGGTCGACCCGGGCCATGACGTCGACCTGTACGTGACCGTACCGCTCGGAGTAATGACGGCGATCTGGATGGGGCATGAGACCTTTGCCGCGGCGCTCGCGGATGATCGCCTCCGTTTCGTCGGCGACACTCAGCTCGCGGTCGACCTTCGCAAGTGGTTGCGGCTTAGCTGGGTAGTGCAGCAAGAACGCCAGGTCGCTTGATCCTGAAGGTCATGGGTCAATGGAGCGAAATGGGCCTGCATGGGTGACAAGAAACTCGCTCACTTGAACGCACTGCGGGCGTTCGAAGCAGCCGCCCGACACATGAGTTTCGCCAAGGCAGCGGCGGAGATGTCGGTTACCCCGGGTGCAATCAGTCAGCAGATAAAGCTGCTCGAGACTTATTATGGCGTTCGGCTATTCCGTCGAGCGGGCCGCAGCATCTCAGTCACAGATGATGCGGCAAAGATCATTCCGCAGCTTACGGCCGCCTTTGATCTGCTCGCAGGTGCAACGGCATCGCTGCAGGCAGGCAAAAGCGGAGGGGTGGTGAAAGTGACAGCGCCGCCGACCTTCGCAGTGAAATGGCTGGCGCACCGGCTCGGCGAATTCGCGCTGCAGCACCCCGGGATACAGATACGCCTCGAATCGACGGAAAGGCTGGTGGACCTCAAACGTGAGGAAGCGGATCTCGGTATAAGATATGGTCGAGGATCCTGGCGCGGCATGACGGCCGAACACTTGCTCGATGAAGAGATCGCACCAGTGTGCGCGCCAACCTATCTGTCGGCTCGTCCAATCAAATCCTTGGAGGACCTCTCCAAGGCCAACCTCATCCATGACGGAACGATGGACGATACTGGCCTGGACTTTCCGGACTGGGGCTCGTGGTTCAGGTCGTTCGGCATCGAGATTGAGAAGCGGCCCGCCGTGCATTTCTCGTCGTCGTTGCCTGCCATCCAGGCAGCGATCGACGGCTTTGGTGTGATTCTCGGAAGGAGTACACTCGTCGACGCTGAGCTGGGTGACGGCCGACTGGTCAAGCCGGTTCCCGAGACGATGGACACCGGCTTCGGTTATTATCTCGTCGTTCCCGAGGAAGCACCAATCTCCGTCGCGGCAATGACTTTCCTGAATTGGCTTCGAAACGAGGCGGCGAGCTTTCACAGAACATCGTGATCCGGAATTGGGAATCGAGAGGTCGGTCGGACTGCAAATGTCACGACAAGCTCGACCGCGGCATCACCGGGCAAGCTCACCGACGACATTGCAGAGCGCGCGTGTGCGCCCCGCAGCGGTCCCAGTAGTTCTAGGAAGGTTTCGGAAGCACCGTCCAGCACGGCAGCATGGCTCGTGAAGCCCGAGGGCGCCGCTATTATCCCCTCAACACGACAAAGGCCTTCGAAGCGCTTCCACGAGCCAAGCGCTTTTCGAATTTGGGCCAGAACATTCAGCGCCGCCATCCTCGCAGCGGATCGATAGTCTTCGATTTGTGGTGATTCATGAAGAGAGGAAACGCTGCACATGACACCTTCCGAAAGGGGAAATTGGCCCGACACAAAGCCCAAACCGCCCCGGAGGATCACAGCGCTATAGGCGCCAACCGGATGAGGGGGCGTGGGCAGATCCAAACCGAGTGAGCGCACAGCGCAGGTCATTGCAGGCTTTTAGTGGACGTCCGCTGCAAGGACGAACGAGAATTGCCCTTGATAGGAATTAGCTAAACTATCGAAAAGGTCATCCTGACTCGATCCGAAAATGGGTGCCCGTCAAAATAGTAAATCTAATCCCTGGACGCAGACATCATCGTTTGTGGCAGGGAAATGGCAAGAGCATTCTTCCTCGCGAACAGCGCGATCGGCGCCGAATTGCGAAGGAGCTGGGAAAATGCTTCGGTTTGGAATCATTGGTACTGGCAGGATGGCGGTGCGGCTGGCCGATCTTGCCCAAAAGGGGGGCCATCAAGTTCTGCTGGGTTCGCGCGACGAGGCGCGTGCCAAGGCCATTGCGCGCCGGCTGAATGGCCACGTAACTGGTGGCAGTTACGACGATGCCGCCGCCCAGGACATCGTAATGCCCTCGATCTTCATCCGTGACGGCGCACTCGATGATCTCAAGCGGTTCCGCAACGCAGTGGATGGCAAGATCGTGATCGACATCCTCAATCCCTTCAACGACCGTTACGACGACTTCATCTTCCCATGGGACACGAGCGCCGCCGAAGAGCTCCAGAAGATATGGCCCGGCACACGCATCGTTAGCACCTTCAAATGGCCGTTCTGGGAAGCCTTCGACAGTCCGGATTTCGACGGCGGGCCGATGGACATCATCATGACCGGCGATGACCTCGAAGCGAAGAAAACAGTGCTTGAGCTGTTCCATGCCACCCCATGGCGGTTCCTCGACGGGGGCGGCTTGTCGCAAGCTCGATACACGGAACGCATGACTCTGTTCTGTGGTCAGCTCGCGGCCAAGTACGGCTTTCTGCCACGCGTCGGTTGGCGCTTGCTCGGTGAAGCTTGGGAGCCAAATGTCCACGATAAATACGCTGATATTGTGAATCGCTGGGAGCGGCCCTGAACCGCGGCGCGGCCATGAAAGCCCAGCTTTCGCCAGTCGAGATCCAGATGCGCATGCGACGTGGATTCAACCCTTGGGAGCCTGGGGGTTTGTCTTCCGCCCCTCGAAACCCCCAAGTGGCGGGTGTGCAATTTCGAGCACGTGCGCACCCGCCATTTCGCTGGGGTCAAGGCCCGGCGCCCATGGCGCACAATCCCCACGACTGTCGTCTTTCAGGAAGCTCGAGTTGATGGATGAGTTCTTCGACCGGACATACCAGCACGGCCGGGCCGAACTTAACGCCGCGCTCGGCCGAGCTTGCCGGCTAATGATGAGACTTCTCCTGGCGGTCATTGCGTGGCGGGTTACGCGCGCCTCCGCATCTGGAGAGGCTACGTCGCAACGCGAGGATCAGCCGTCCTTGGAATCAGTTGCGGTCGAGGTCCGCGTTGGTGATGAGACCTAAATTGCAGATGTCGGCCTTGGGTCGATAGCGGACATTCAGTCGCTGACGCCTTCGCGTCCCCGAACGGCCATGAGCGTGGCCGTGAGCAATGCAATGAGCTTGGACCTACCCTCGGATTCGGCGAAAACTTCCGTTTGAGCCAGGGTTAATGTGCGCCCCGCCTTCACCACTTTCCCAATGGCAAGAATGCGATCGCCCTTTGCCGGAGATAGCAGGTTGATTTTGAATTCAGCCGTGAGGACGCCGGCGCTTCTCGGCATCAGGGTGAGCGCAGCATAGCCTGAGGCGCTGTCCGCAATGGCGCTGACCGCTCCCGCGTGAACGAACCCGTGTTGCTGGCAGATCCGCTCCGTCGGGCGCAGCGCAATCTCGACCGTGCCGGAGGCAACGCTCTCAAGCGTTGCCCCCAGGGTATTCATCAGCCCTTGCTTCGCAAAACTGGATCGAACGCGCTGCTCCCAATCGAATTCATCCAGCCGTGGGCTCCGTTCCATCGCAGCTATTTCGATAACCGCCGCTGGATTTCGGTCAGTCCTGCCTCGTAGACGCCGCTCAACGCTTCGTTCGCTGCCTTCTCCTTGCCGCGCTGGGGTTCGTAGGAGCCGGTCCACGTGATCGTCGACGAGCCCTTGCCGTTGGCCGTAACCTTGATCGTGGATGTGTAGTTGGACACGGGAAGCGGGCTCGACAGAAACCGGTAGGAGTAGCTGTGTCCGGCCTCGCTTCTGGCCGTTTGCGTTTCGACAAATGCTGCCTTGCCGTCCTTCGTCACCAGGATACGCGTTGAGGGAGCCTTACCGTCCTCGATGCACTGACCTACTGGCGGCAACCAATCCTTGATCGCGCAGAATGGGCCGATCAAGGACCAGACGGACGACACCGGCGCTTTCACATTGGCGCTGCGCGAGATCCTCACAGGTGAGGCGGACGCATTGCCGGAAACAAGAAGCGCGATCGTGCCGATCGCAGCGTAACGCTTCGTCCAAGCGGTCCGATCAGTCAGGTTGGTTGTCATCGTTTTTACCCCTTTTGAGAATGGCTCACGCCGCATTTGAAGCTGCGCTGCTGCCTGGGGGCGAGGGACTACTCAGCAGCTTTTGCCTGCGTAATGACCCAGCGACCGGATTCCTTGATTGAAGCGCCGAACTTCATCGGGTGTGACGCTCGCTGGCTAAAGCCCGCTTTGGGTCGAATGAGACTACAGCTCCGAGGGATGGGCAGTTTGAGCGGGCTGCAATTCTTCCGCCATGTAAATCTTGAATACGTCGGTCAGACTTCGGGATGTGTCGCTCGGAACTTTTTGCATCAACGAGTCAACGTAATCCCGATAGTCTCCGCCCATTCCATCGCGCGCCATCTTCCAGACCGCCCGATACGGTGGATATGAAACCAGCCGCTCCAGGGTGGCAACGTCGGAGGCCCAGCTGCTCGCGTCCAACGTCTTTGCTTGAAACTGCATGAAGCAGTCTTCGTAGGACCAGAAAGCCGCCGCGCTAAAACCGTAGAAGGACCAGATTTTTGCGTCACTCATAGCGCACAGTTGAAATTCGCCTGCGCCAATGTTTCGCTCACCTCGGGGTCAGCCATCCTCAACAGGATTTCGACATTCCTGCCGGTGCGAGCCTGCTGCATCAGCGACCGCGATCTGAAGGCTGCCACCTGAGCTTCGACCGCTAGCTCGGCTTCTTCTCAAATGTTGGGCACGCGGCGACCTGTTGCGCCTCCAGCCCAGTAAGGTCGGAGTGCCAGCAATCGCCGAGGACCGAGCAATAGCAGGCGTCGAACTTCACCTTGAATCGCGCTCGATCGAGCTTCTTCCACACGTCCAGGTTATCGCTCGCGAGTTCCATGAACAGAAAGCTCCGGGTCTCCGCGGCTCTGACAACTGAGCCTTCGACGAAGACTGTAAGGGGCGTGCCATGCACGAACTTGGTGACAGCGCCTTTAGGAGGTGAGTAACCACAGCAGTCCCGCAGGAAGCGATAGTAATTATCGTAGCTCTTGCCGCCGTAGAGAATCCGGAACCTCTTGATCAGGGCTGGGCCGACGCCGGCGTTGGTCAGGGACATGTTGATCACGAGCTTCTGCTGGTCGTCTGTGTTCGCGCTCGAGAACTGCAGCAGGGGCCAGCTCGCTGCCGCCAGCTGCTTCTGCATGGTTCGGCTTTGCTGAATGGCGATGAACAGCGAGATACCGGAAATGAGTATTGCACATCCGGCGATAATCAGGTCCAGCGTGACCATGCCGATCCGCCGCGGTCTGACTTCAATTCCGCCGGGTACGACCGTCATGGGCGGCTCGCGGGATCCTTCGAGTGATTTGTCGGACATGCAATTCCCCGGACATTCGTAGTTGTTCGGTCGCGGGCCCCTACAACGTTACGGGACCGTAATCCCGGCAAAAATGCTGGCAAGCCGATTAAGGCTCGCGGCTCGTCGTCCATCGTCAAAGACTGCGGCATGGACGCAATGTCTGCAATGGGTGGAAAGCTGACCGTGGGGCTGTCGTCATCTCAACGCCGTTGCGTTCAGGTGGCGGGCACGGGTTTTATCGCTGGAGTTGCGCAGAGCCGTTCGACAATTTCCGAGGTGTTGACGATGGCGCTCGCGTAATTCGGGATGTTGACCTGAATGGCCGCGTGCATCTCCTCTTCGGACCAGTGCCCGGTCAGACGCCCTTATTCAGTTCTTCGAGAAATTCCGCGATGGACCGTTCGTCTCGCTTGTAGAACGTCCACTTCTTAATCCGCTTAGGAACAAGAAATTCCGCTTCCACGAGCACTTTCAGGTGCTGGGCTGTGGTCGGCTGCGCCAGACCCAGCTTCTCCTCGATGAAGATCGCGCAAACACCGTCTTTCACCAAATCGCCGTCGACCTGGGGCGGGAAGTGCCTTTTCGGGTCCTTCAGAAGATTCAGAATCTGGAGCCGGTGGCTGTTGGCGAGAGCCTTCAAACGTTTCTCTTTGTCGCCTCTCATATCGTTATATTGCAATCTATCGATAGTTTGTCTAGGGAGCCGGCCCTGCAGGGATTGAAGGGCGTTCATAACCAATGGAGCTTGCATGCCAAACTCTTCTGCCATGTCCATAGAAGCCATCGTATCCGACAAGCTGTCGCCGCCGGTGGGGCCCTTCTCGCCAGCGATCCGCGCGGGTGATTTCCTCTTCTTCAGTGGCCAGGTCGGCCAAGATCCATTGACCGGGAAGTTGGTGGCCGGCGGAGTCGAATCCGAGGCCCAGCAGCTGTTCCGTAACCTCGCCGTTCTTCTCGAGGCAGCAGGCAGGTCGTTTCGCGACGTCGTCAAGGCGAACGTCTACCTCGCCCGGATCGAGGACTTCTCTACGATCAATACGGTGTATGCCGCGCAATTCGAGCCTCCGTTTCCCGCCCGCACCACGGTTGCTGTGGCAGGCCTTCCACTCGGTGCAGCGATCGAGATCGAACTGCTCGTCCGCGCCTGAATCCGCCAGAAGGACAAATCCCATGCGCTATGATTTCATGATCCTCGACGTTTTTACCGATAAGGCCTTCGGCGGTAACCAGCTTGCGGTCATCACCGACGCTCGCCGCATCACCGTGGACGCGATGCAGACAATCGCCCGAGAATTCGATTATCCCGAAACAACGTTCGTGCTTCCGCCAACAGATCCCTCCAACGCCCGAAGAGTACGGATCTTCACTCCTGGAGGTGAGTTGCCGTTCGCAGGTCACCCGACCATTGGAACCGCCTGCGCGCTCGTCATGGCCGGCCAGTCCGAAGTCGGGGAAGTCGTGCTCGAAGAGGGCGTCGGCCCTGTTTTGGTAACGACGAAGAATGACCGCGGCGTTTATTCGGCGCGACTTCAGCTAAGCCGCGGTCCTGACGTCTCAGACCTTGCTCCGACGATAGAGGATGCGGCTGCAATCGCCTCCTTAGATGTTGGTGATATTCGCCAAGTCTTCTGCGCTGGCATGGGTCCGAAGTTTACGTTCGTCCATGTCAATTCGCGCGAGACGGTCGATCGGTGTCAACTCGACCATCAGCAATGGCGCAGACTGCTTTCCGATACGTGGGGTCCTCACCTCTTCGTGTTCGCCGGGGAATTCCGCAACGGCGCCGAGATCTATGGCAGAATGTTTGCGCCTGCGCTCGGCATCCCTGAGGACCCCGCGACAGGAGCCGCGGCCGCGGCGATCGTCGGAGCTGCCTCAGCGGCCCAAGGACACCAGCAAGGCGAGTTCTCGCTTGATATTGTGCAGGGTGTGGCGATGGGGCGAGCGAGTTTTCTCAAAGCCTCGGCTCGGTTCGACAACGGAACCTTGGTTTCGACCGACGTCGGCGGAAGCTGCGTCCTTGTTGCGGAAGGCGAGATCGAAGTGCCCGAGGATCTGCTGGAAGCCGCGGAAGGCGAACAAATAGTGCGCCAGCGCGAAACCCTCTGAAGCCGAGCATACCCTAATGGCAGTGTCGTGTGGCTGACCCGCTAGAGATGAGGGACAAAAATGCAGTTGAGGTGCGAGCGCGATCTGTTTGAGATCCCTGAAGGCGTGACCTATCTCAACACCGCTTACAACAGCCCGCTGCTCCGAGCCTCGCGACAGGCGCTTGAAGTCGAGGTGGGCAAGAAGTCGCAGCCTTGGTTACGCACAGCTGATGACTTCTTCGCGAATGCGGACCGTTTGCGCGACCTGGCTGCGGAGTTGTTCGGGGGCACGTCGGATGATTACGCAATCGTGCCGGCGGCGAGCTATGGTCTTGCGACAGCGGCTCGTGCGCTTCAGCCAGAGCTCAAATCAGGCGATGTAATTCTTCTGCTCCAGGCAGAATTTCCATCGAACGTCTACGCTTGGCGCCGGCTTGCCGATGAAACAGGTGCGGTTCTGGAGACTCTCGAAACGCCGCGCGATGGCGACTGGACCAGTGCGATTCTCGAGCGCCTGGAAAAAGGCGCAAGAATCGCGGCCCTTCCGGGCTGCCACTGGACCAACGGGGCCCCTCTTGAGCTCTTGGAGATAAGTCGAGCTTGCAGGGCGGCTGATGTCCGCCTTGTTCTTGACGTTACGCAATCCCTCGGCGCTGTTCCGATTTATCTTGATGAAATCGACCCCGATTTCGCCGTTGCGGCCGGGTACAAATGGCTGCTGTGTCCATACGGAGTTGGATTTCTCTACGTATCCCCTCGGTGTCAGCATAGCCGTCCGTTGGAGGAGAGCTGGTTGGTGCGACGGGCCGCCGAAGATTTTGCTGGACTGGTCAATTACCAAACCGATTATCGCCCAGGAGCCCGAAAATTCGACGTCGGTGAAACCTGCACGGCGCTCCTCCCGGGAGCAATCGAGGCGCTCACGCAACTTCAACGATGGTCAGTGAAATCGATCTCCGCCTCGCTGGAAGCAATCAACAGCCAAATAGCGACAGGCCTCGCCGAACTCGGCATCGACGCGCCGGAGAGACTGCGCAGAAGTCCGCACATGTTTGGCGTTCGCCTGCCGGACCACGCCCCGGAAGATCTTATCGCGCAATTGAGATCGCGCGACGTCCACGTCAGCCGGCGCGGTTACTCGATGCGAATTGCACCTCACTTGCATGTCACTTCAAAAGACATCGAGCGGTTGGTCGCCGCGCTCGGCGAACTTCTACGCTAGCGACCGTCCGCACCCAGGCAAATGTCCGCTTTGGGTCGAAAGCAGGCATACGCGCAGCCGAGTTCAATGACTGACTCGTTCTCAGTAATCGAAAATTTCGTACTCACTCGGCGTTTCAATCAAGCCTGCGGGTGGAACGGTCATTCGCGGCGTTGCCGACCCCCGCTAATACCGCATGACCTCGTCGAGGACTGAAGCCAGCTTCGCCAAGCAACGCTTCGCGAAGAGCGATCCTCCTGTTCCCCAGAAAAGATCAAAACGGTTTCTGGATCGGGCGACGGCCGACGTTCCAGCAAATGAACCCAGTTAGCATTTCCGCACCACCGACGAGGAGGAGGGCTGGACCACCATGGAGACTTATCAATGAGTTTTAACGCTAGATTCCAGGCGCACCCCGGGCACCTCATGTTTCATGGGGACAATGGCGACGGGTCCTTGACCATTAGCCGCGATTCGGCGGGCGACCTCGTCGGTAACGGCGGCACCGTCCCGATCGACGGGGGCGTTGCAACGGTTATCAACACCGACCTCATCACCGCGTTTGGCGGTGCAGGAAATGACGTCATCACGCTCGACGAAACCAACGGCATCCTGCCGGCAGCGCGGCTGTTCGGTGGCGCCGGCGATGACACGCTGACGGGCGGAAGTGGCAACGACGAGTTGAACGGCGGATCGGGTAACGACGCGCTGTTCGGCCGCGCCGGCAATGACGTCCTCTCCGGCGGCGACGGCAACGATACGCTGACCGGCGGCGCCGGCTCCGACCACATGTTCGGCGGCGACGGCAACGACCGCCTGATCTGGAATCCTGGCGATGGCAGCGACCTGTTCGAGGGCGGCGACGGCATCGACACGGCGGAAGTGAACGGCGGAAGTGGAGCCGAGACCTTCACCGTGGCCGCGAACGGTGACCGCGTCGATTTCGAACGCGTAAGCCCGGCTCCCTTCTCGATCGATATCGGGTCTACCGAGAATCTGTCCGTCAACATGGGCGGGGGCGATGATAATTTCTCCACTAGCGGCGACCTTGCTTCGTTGATCAGCATCACCGTCGACGGCGGCGCTGGTAACGACACGATCCACGGGTCGAACGGTAGCGACAGGTTGCTCGGCGGCGCAGGTGACGATTCACTCTTCGGAGGCGCTGGCAACGACACGCTGACGGGCGGGCAGGGCACCGATCATGTCTTCGGCGAAGCAGGCAACGACACGATGATCTGGAACCCCGGCGACGGCACAGACGTGCTCGAAGGTGGTGATGGCATCGACACCGCGGTCGTCAACGGCGGCATTGGCGACGAGATCTTCACCGCAACCGCGAACGGCACACGCGTCGACTTTGAACGGGTCAGCCCTGCGCCCTTCGGGATGGACATCGGCTCGACCGAACAGCTGGTCGTCAACATGGGCGGCGGCAATGACACGTTCACCGGGTCCAACAATCTCGCCAATCTGATTGCGGTCACAGTCGACGGCGGAGCCGGCAACGATACGATCAACGGCGGCAATGGAAACGACACCTTGCTCGGTGGAGACGGCAATGACTTCATCGACGGCAATGGCGGCGCTGACACGGCCTTCCTTGGTGCCGGCGATGACGTGTTCAAATGGGATCCCGGCGATGGCAGCGACAAGGTCGATGGCGGCACGGGCTTCGACGAGATGTTGTTCAACGGCGCCGCAGCCGGGGAAAGTTTCAGCCTCTCGGCTGACGCCGGCGGCGCGCTCTTCACTCGAGTGCAGGGCAATATCACGATGGACCTGACCAGCATCGAAAAGGTGACTGTCAACGCGCTCGGTGGAGTCGACACGGTCAACATCGGCGACATTACGGGAAGTGGCGTTACCGATGTCGATATCAATCTCGGCGTTAACGGTGCCGGTGACGGTGCGTCCGACACGATCAATATCAACGATATTGGCGTTTCGGTCGTGAACAACGGAAACGGCGATCTCACCATTCTGGGAGTTGCCGGCGCGACCGTGCACGTCACCGGGTTCGAGGCCGCGAACGATCATTTGGTGATCAACGGCAATCCGTTCTCCATCTGACTTCCCGCGTGGGGCCGCTCCATCGACGGGCGGCCCCCCTTCATCACAACATCGCCGGTCGCACAGGGCCGCCGCTCCCGCTGGAGAATTCATGTTGAAGATCGGCCGCAAGATTCATGGTTCCGAAAACCTCAAGGCCACACATCTGCAGGCTCGCCCGTCTGAAAACTTGCGAGGCGCACTCCGCAAGTGCCGCTCCCACGTCATCGGTGTCAGCGTCTTCAGTGGCCTGCTGAATCTGCTGTTCATCGTCCCGATGCTTTACATGTTGCAGGTCTACGACCGTGTGGTTCCCACGCGGGGCGGCGGAACTCTATTGATCCTAACCGCCGTCCTTCTTGCTGGTTTGGGGACGCTTGCGGCGCTCGATTGGATCCGCTCCAGGCTGTTGGTGAGAGCTAGTCTCAGGCTCGAGCATGAGCTCGCCGGACCGCTGCTTGACGCCATGCTTGCGAGGCACGAACA
>Ga0207711_10002217_pt1 | contig 17456 bp, 17 predicted proteins | sample KBSS34metaG_FD_184401 | JGI IMG/M metagenome (GOLD analysis project Ga0207711, IMG submission 184401) | Switchgrass rhizosphere microbial communities from Kellogg Biological Station, Michigan, USA - KBS S3-4 metaG (SPAdes) (version 2) | ecosystem: Host-associated > Plants > Roots > Rhizosphere...
CGAGCCAGTGCTGCGCCCAGCGCTCGCCATAGGCACTTGTTGCCAACAGCCGATCAACAAGAGCCTCGTAAGCCGCCGGATTGTTATCGTTCAGGAAATTGCGAATTTCCTCTTCATAGGTACCGAGATTCAGTTTCTTACCCAACCCGTATTTCGCAGACCAATCATGGACGGCCGCTCTCCACAGCAAACTCGTGGCGAAATACACGAGCCTGTCTACGTCTACTCCAAGCGTGTGGCCGGGATAGGTTCTAGCGCGATCAAACGTATTTGACGGTTTCGCGGCTCTCAGGGCATCCCGAAGGGCGAACTCACCGGAGGCTTTGAGGCAGTTTCGAAGGACCCATCGTTCACCGTGAGAATTAAATCTCTCCTCGCACCTGTCGCACAAGAGGTATGCGTGTATCTGTTGAGTCGTCCTAATTACCCGCTTGGGCGTTAGGAAAACATGCTTCGGGTCAGAAAGGTCACGGAATGTATCGTACATCCCCCTTGGGAATAGATGGCTGTCGCAGAGCGGGCGCACCTGAAGGCAGAGTCGACACTGACCTATCGGACGACCCTTGCGATTTCCCATTTTCCCAGCATAGTGGAATCCCCTGAAACAGGCGTTTCGCTGAACTTAAACTATGCTGAAGTCAAAAATGGCTGGAGCCTTTCATGCTCTACTTATCGCGAGCAAGCGGAGGTTCAAGTCCTCTTATCCGCACCAGTGAAACGAAATTAGCTAACTTCTTCCCGGCGCTGACAGGTGACCGCTGGGAGGGCCGATATGGATGTGGGCGGCTGTGGCTTTTCCAGGAACAGAACTCCGGAACGCGTAATAGGGGATGGCGCTCGATTCCAAATAGTGGCGCAGCCACAACCCCTCGGTAGTATCGGGAAACAGTGCCACGTCCACACGATTCCGGTGATCGAAGCCCATAGCCTGATGCACAGCCGTTTCGCCGTCCGCGCTGACCGGCAGCGTCTTGTGGAACTGCTGCTCAAAGGCGTACTTGACGCGTTGGAAATCCGCTGGAGTGAACGAGCCCCGCCCGTCAAACTTCTCCATCACGGGAGATGGGGATCCAACGTCCTCGCCCGCGTCGTGGGATTGCGGGGCTGGAATCTGCGCCTCCAGCCGAGCCATCTCGGCCACCTGCTGGACGAGTTCGGTACGAGAGAGAGTCAGATCATACGTCTTCTGAGCCAACTCTAGTTCTTCCAGCGGCGCAACGAGACTCTGTTTCGGTTGCAAGCCAGCGTCCACCAGAGTGCGCACCTGATCCACTTGAGACTTGGCTCGGTCTAATTGCCGGCGGGCGGCCTGTTCCAGTTGAGCGGCTTTATCCTCGGTTAGATCGTTTAGGGAAAGCGGGGCGTTGAGCAACTCCGCGTCCCGGGCGGCAGCGATCGCGTCCTTAGCCTGATCCACACGAGTGCGAGGAGCTAAACCGGCGGCAACCTGATTGCGCACGTCCTGAATCCCGGGCGTCGTGTCCGTCGGAGATTCTTGTCCGTAGAGAAGCATGCTTCCCAGGACAAGCAGGGAACACTGCAAATACATCCGCCTTCAGGATAACACCCCGGAAGTTAGGATTGGCGCAGCGAGATCCGCCCGGCCGCTGGCTCCTATCTTATTGAAAATGAGCTGTTTCAAAAGCGGAATGCCACGCGTTAAAAAAACTAAACTTCTTTGAAACGATTTGGGTCGAGACGAGTCTATCTACCAACCTTACGTAGTTTTAGGCCGGAGGAGGATATATCCAAAATGAGTAAGCTTTCTCGAACTATAGGTGGAGCAGCCTGTGCAGTAATGCTGGCCACTTCGGCATCGGCGATGGTCGTTACCCAGACGACAAACGGCACGACTCTGGGAACCGCCTTAGGAGGCGGGGGCGGCCTGACGATCAATTCGGTGACTGTGTCAAATGGTGCATCGGCACAATTTGGAACTTACACCGGCTTCACCCTTCCTCCGGTAACCATCGGGGATGGAATTGTGTTGTCCTCCGGTAACGCGTTGGACACCACGGCAGCGTCTCACAGTTCCGGCAGTTCCCCCAGTACGGATGAAGGGCAATCGGGGACGGCTGCGTTCGACGCCTACGGACCGGGTCATATTACGAATTTTAACGGCTCGTTCGACGTGGCTGCGCTTACAGTTAACTTCACGCTGGCGGCCCCCAGTCAGGTAGGTTTCAACTTCATTTTTGGCTCGGTTGAATTTCCTGTGTTCACGAGCGACTTCACGGATGCGTTCCTGGCTTTTCTGGACGGAACAGCGACGGCAAATCAGATCGTATTCGACGCGTCCAATCAGGCCGTTCAAGTCGGCGGCAGCTTCGCCAGCGCGCTCACCACGGCGGATACCAACTCTGCTTTCTCGAATCCGCATGGCTTGGTCAAATTGCAGACCTTCACGAACGTTCTCAGCGCAGGCGCCCACACTCTCACTTTCGAGGTGGGCGACGTGAACGATCACATTCTAGACAGTGCGGCCTTCATCTCCAATCTGCATGCCGGCCAAGGCACCGTCGGCACGGGTGGTGGCAACGTTCCGGAACCTGCCAGCGTAGGCCTGGTGGGGATCGGTATCGCGGGCTTGCTGTGGGCTCGCCGCAAGTTCGTAAGCTAAAACATCTCGTAGGCTAAACATCGAGGAGGGGGGATCATTCTCCCCTCCTTTCCACATCTGACCCGCTTGCGCGATGCCCTGCTTGCGCGGGATCGCAGGCGAGTGATACCGTCGATTCTGTTGAATATGCGACAGGTGCGCCTCAAACATCGTTCCACAGGCCCGCTTGTCACATGCGCGCTAGCTCTGGTGTTGACGATTCTCGTGGTCGCCGCGGCCATCGCCCAGCAGCCAATCGGCGTGCCGGTGCCTCCGCTGGCAAACGGACCGTTCCTCTTCGACACGGCCGAGCAGCATAAGATCCGGGTTTCGGTGGTCGCCAAGGGTCTGGAGCATCCCTGGAGCCTGGCGTTTCTTCCCGACGGAAGCATGCTGGTGGCGGAGCGTCCAGGGCGGCTGAGGCTGGTCCGCGACGTGACCGGCGACGCCAAGCTCGACCCTCGTCCGATCACCGGCGTGCCGGCAGTGCGGCTGATCGGGAACTCGGGCCTGATGGACGTAGCGCTGCATCCCAAGTTCGCCGAGAACAAGCTGGTTTATCTGACGTACAACAAGCCGGGTCCAGATAAGCAGATCGCGACGGCGCTGGCTCGCGGACGCCTGGAGAACGGCGCATTGACCGACGTCAAGGACATCTTCGTCGCCGATTGGCTGCCCGAGGACGCGAACGGATACAATTCGCGCATCGCCTTCGGGAGCGACGGGATGATCTACGTGTCCAACGGCGCTTCGAATAGCGATAGCTCGCAGGATCCGAAGAGTCATCGTGGAAAGATCATGCGGCTGCGCGACGACGGGACCGTTCCTCCGGATAATCCTTTCGTGGGACGCGCCGGCTATCGGCCGGAGATTTACTCCATGGGCCATCGCAACACGCTGGGCCTCATGGTGCATCCGGTGACGGGAGCTTTGTGGAATAACGAGAACGGTCCCAATGGGGGCGACGAAATCAACATCATCCTGCCGGGCAGGAACTATGGCTGGCCGGTGGCGAGTTATGGCCGCAGATACGAGGGTCCCAGGGTTTCAGACGTTCCGTGGCGCGAAGGGATCGAGCAGCCTATCGTGTTTTGGGTGCCGTCGATCGCGGTAGCGGGGATGGCAGTGTACACGGGAGATCGTTTCCCGGCGTGGAAGAACAATGTGTTCGTCGGCAGCATGCGGACGGGGGAGATTCCAGGAACGGGGCACCTGGAGCGGATCGTGTTCAATGACAAAACCGAAGAGCTTCGCCGCGAGACGATGCTCAGCGAATTGCACCAGCGGATCCGCGAGGTTCGGCAGGGCCCTGACGGGCTGCTGTATCTTTTGACGGACGAAGACGCGGGCGCGCTTCTCAGGATCGAACCGGCGCCGTGATCGGACCGTTAGGCTAACCTTCAGATCCCCAGATGTAGCGGGGAGCCTCTGGTCCTGTCATAAACAGGAGATCCAACACCGAGACCTTGGGATCGAAGGGCGGATGCAGTTGATCGTATTCCGGGTACCCATACGTCATGTATTCGAGGGAAATGCCAGCCTCCTGGAACTTCGGTTGCTCCAAATAATCCTTGGCGCTGGGACCGCTGATGTAGTGCGTGGCGCCGACCGATTTCAGGATGTTCATCAAACGATCGGTCTTGGCTCCCGCGGCGCCAAGTTCGGAAGATCTCCGGAACTGAGTATGCTGAATTCCTAGTTCCGCGGCGATGGCGAGGGTAAACTGAATCAGGTACTCGCCCAGAAGTGGAGAATCGTGCTGGTAAAACTCCTCCAGCATCGGCATGTATCTCTTAAAGAACGGTGCTTTGGAGTAGGAGTGTTGCAGTGTTTTCCAATGCGCCGTTTTCCACGCAGGGACTTGGCAAGTTCGCACAAGATTGATGGGCGTCCTGTGCAATTGCCGCCCGCCTTCGGCAGTTACTGGTATCGTCAGCCATCGCGTACCGCCCGCAGTTTTGATCCTGTTGCGATTCCGCCATCCGTCCTTATCGAAGGCCACGTCGTCGTAAAAGACAAAGACGTCGGCTTTGTGGATCTGGTGGAAGTAACCTCTCCATGGAATGTAGGAAGGCTGAAGGATCACGCACTTCATCGATTGCCATGGGTCGAGCGCATCATCGGCGCAGCGGCGCGGTCGGTGGTCGAACGTACAGTGTAAGTGGGCTTGTCCATGGTGCGTACGTAAATCCTAGCAAGGTATTCTCCGACGATTCCAAGAGCAAATAGTTGAGCACCGGAGAAAATCGCGGTCAGCGACGCGAGAAACGGAAATCCGGGAACGCTTCCACCATCCGCTACGTACCGCACCAGCACATAGCAGAGGATTCCGATCCCAAAGAGCGTAAAGGCGAATCCAACGATACTCGCGATACGCAAAGGCAGCGTGGAAAAACCAGTCATGAGGTTGAGAGCGATGGTAATCAATTTTCCGAACGTATAGTTGGATCCTCCCGCCTTCCTTGGATCGTGACGTACGCGAACCGCGGAAAATCGTCCGGTCCCCCAAGTCAACAAGACATCCAGAGATACGTGCGCGCCTTGATAATTCGCGAAGGCGTCGCGAACGGGAGTACGAAGCACGCGGAAAGCGCTTACGCTTTGTGCGGTGGCCGCTCCCATGATGCGCCGCAATGCAAGTTTAGTTATTAGGGACGCGAAATCCCGCATGAAACCATGCTGTTCTGCTAACGGCGTTCCGTAGACCACGTCGTAGCCCTCATCCAAGCGACTCAGCAGGACAGGAATTTCCTCGGGAGGATGCTGCAAATCATCGTCCAAGGTGACCACGATATCGCCGTTAGCGGCTCGGACCCCACACAGGAGCGCATTGTGTTGCCCATAGTTACGCATCAGGTCGATTCCTCGCAAGCGAGATTCCGAAGATGCGAGCGATTGGATTACGTCCCAACTCCGATCCCGGCTCGAATCGTTCACGAGGATCACTTCCCATTGCCCCGTGATCGAATTCAGAACTGGTTTCAGGCGGTCGACTAGACTCGGCAAAATGGCCTCGCTGTTGTAGACCGGCACGACCACGGAGATGAAGGTCGGTTGCATTACCGCATCCTACCAGGAAGAAGCCACCTGGCACCATTCGGCGATCCCAAACGAGGAAGTCGATCAGTGGCTGTTATCGCTACAATGAAGAACTCGCGCCTGCGGTCAACATGAGGTCTTGCATTCAATGTCGTCAGACGTTCGGAACGGACTCCTGGATCTGCCCCGCGTGTGGGTTCGCTCCCGAACTCCTGGGCGGGTTTCAATGTTTTGCCCCTGAGCTCGCACAGGGCAATTCGGACTACGATCCGAAGCACTTCCGAACGCTCGTCGCTCTCGAAGACAATAGCTTTTGGTTCCAAGCCCGTAATCGCATTATTCTGTGGAGCCTGTCACGCTTCTTTCCGGCTGTAAGGTCCCTCCTGGAAATTGGTGTGGGAACGGGATTCGTGATGCGGGAATTGCGCCGTTCGTTCCCGCAGACTAGGATGTGGGCTAGCGATATCCATATCGAAGGGTTACAATTTGCGGCCGAACGGGTCGCAGGCTCGGTGGACTTACTCCAAATGGACGCCCGCCAGATTCCGTTCCGTTCGGAATTTGACGTCGTATGTTTGTTTGATGTTCTGGAGCACATCCAGGATGACGAGGGCGTGCTGAAGGAACTGAGTTGTGTTCTAAAGCCCGGTGGCGGACTCCTCCTTACGGTCCCACAACATATGTTTCTTTGGGGTCCTTTCGATGAAGGAGGTTTTCATAAACGCCGTTATGGCACGAACGAACTGGAGCGGAAAGTGAAAGCCGCAGGTTTCGATGTCCTGGTCAAATCGTCCTTCATCTCATTCTTGCTTCCGGTTCTATACCTCTCACGTCTGCGGAGCCGCTGGAAGGGTGAATACGACCTTCACGAGGAACAGAATGTACATCCCACGGTGGATTGGGTTTTCCGAATACTTCTGTCCACGGAGTTTCGAATGATTCAAGCCGGACTGCGCTTTCCGATGGGCGGCAGTCAGCTCCTGATTGCTCGGCTCCGCGATCAAGCATAGTAGAGGAAGCCTAACTCGAGGGGAAGCTCGTCTCGACAGACGGAGAGACAGGAAATTCTCCGTAGCGAGCGTCTTTCACTCGCACCAGGCCGTCTTCGTCTTTATAAACGCGTCCTTGCGCGTACCATGCGATCACTTGCAGGTACATCAACACCAGGTAGTTGTAAAGACGTTTTCCGGCCGTTTCTTCCGTGTCATTCTCGCGGAAACCTTGGATGCACTGCGCGATGATAGGACCGTTATCCATTTCCTTGTCGACTTCATGAATGGTCGCGCCATAAAAGTGAACGCCCCCTCGCAGCGCTTGGCGGATTGCTCTAAAGCCCTTGAAGGCCGGCAGCAGGCCCATGTGTACATTGATAATGCGACCCGCATAGTGATCGACCAAATCCGGCGGCAGTAGTTTGTCGAAGGTCAGACAAATTAGCCCGAGATCTGCATCGATCAATCGCCGGGTCAGTTCGCGATCGGCCTCTTGCCGGTTCTCATACGACAGACGAAGACTGGGGATTTGATGGGTGGTCCCAAAAGCTTCAAGATCGGAGGAGGCCTTATGATCGAGAACCAACAGGCCGGGTTTAATCCCGAGCGTCTGAGCATGGTAAACAGCAGCCCGGAATAGCGATCCGGCGCCGGACACACAGAAGCCGACCCTTAACAACTTGCCTTCGCCGATCATGGACGCGAGTTAAACCCCTGAGTGTAGCACTGTTCGCATCCGCTACCGCGGCGCAGAGTCCTCCATCCGGTACGCTCGAAGTTCCTCAATGACGTAGCGAGACCCAATGTGCTTGCTGGAGGTTAAAAGGCGTATGGGCTGATTGGGATCAAGCGCCGCGGTAAACTCCCGGATCGTATCCCGCCCGACTCCGTAGAACCGAGGGTCCTGATCTACGCGTCCACCGCTATCTCCAGAGACCGCCGTGAAGCCTACGTCTCCTCGCAATAGGTGGTACTTCAACACAAAGCGATAGATGGCTTTTTGCCCGACTACAATCTCCGCATAACTGGTGTTAGCCCCTGACAGGCTCTCCGGAGCTTCCACAACCACCCCTTCCGGAGTCGTTTGCATCGACGCATGGCCACCAGCCGGAGAGATCTTCCAATGGTCAGCAGGCAACGTGGGCGCGTCTTCGGTATCTTGCAAGGTTTCAAGATGACCCACCCCGGCCGGATCGAAGGAAACTTGTAACGGGGCCATGTGGTCCCGATCCGGTTCAATCCGGAAAAAGTTGACCCAGTATCCGTGCCCCCCGGATTCGGTCCGTTCCTTTCCCAAAAATCTCGCATTGGAACCTAGGGCGGCGAATGCTCCAGCCGCCTCATGAGAGACGTCAGATTTACTGGATGGAACTACGACGAAGGCGCCGTTGCCCACAGCTACCTTGTCGAGCAAAGGGAAGTGGAAGTTGATCGCGGTATATCCCCACAGATAGCATGAATTGAGAGAATGGAATTCCGCGGAATATGGATCGTTTTGATCGAACCAGAAGCGGACAGGTTGATCGCCTCGAGCGTTTTCAACTAGCTCCATTCCCGATGAAATTCGCCGGAACACATCAGCGCCGTTACCAGGCGACCAGCTCACAGCCCTTAAAGATACGCTGAAGACTGTCAAGCCCGCGAGCCCGAGGATCGCACCTGCCGCGCGACCGCGCAGCAGAATCCCCACAGCGGTGATACCGATACCCGCGAATAACAGAGAGGTGGCGTATGTCTCCACGATTGTCAGCACAACCGGAATTGCAATAAAAGTCCAAATGCACAACAGGCCGAATAGCGCACCGGCGACAATCAGGCGGAACCGTGATGCGCGAAGTGCTGCGGCGCCCTCGAATAGAGCGGCGCCAAACGCCAAGATTGAGCTTGGAATCAGGTAGCTGGCATAGTAGGAAAGTTGCAGCACCAACTGCCCCGCCGCCTCCATGTAAACCAGAAGGGCGGCGCTGCACAACAGATTCAGAGCGAGAAATGTTCGCATATTTCGCCAGTTGGTCCTCCAGGACGTTGTGGCGCAAATAAACAGGGAACCCAGGCAGGCCAGGCATGGCAGAATCAACCAGTATCCAGTCTTGATCCAGCCATAGTTCGCCGCTCTCCACGGATTCTTTTTGCCCACTGTCGAGAGCGCGTAGAACACGGAAGGCGCGTAGAACCAGAAAGTCCCTTCGAGATAGCGATTGGCCGTCCCCAGCACCACAGTGACGATGAGCCATCCCAATCCGAACCACATCAAGAAGCGGACCGTGCGCCCGATGAGCGCCCGGATGGTGAGTGCTGGAGAAAACCAGAGATACAGCGTCAGGAACACTGGCGAGAAGATGAGCCAGGCGAGGTTGCTATAGACCATCCCGGCCCACGCCATGCCTCCGCAAATCAACAGCCAGCGATTGTGGGTTGCTGGCCGGGCGGCAGCGAAGACCAACGCCATGGTTAACAGGTAGTAGGCGATTCCGACGCCGTCGACGTAGTCCCATCCAATCGCTGCCCAAAAATAGGGATATAGCGCCATCGAAATGGCCGACAGTATTGCAACCCTCCGATCCAGAGCTTCTTTCAATAGCCAGTAAAGCGAGAACACGGACGTGAAAAACACGGCAAGATGGAGCACATAGGTCGCAGGGACCGGCGGCAGGGTCGCGTGGATCAGTGCGCCGGGGAGAAGCCAAGACAAGCGGCTGCCATAATACGTCTGCGGAAATAGGGAACCTTTGAAGGCCACCAGGTGCTTCATGTACCCGTAGTAAACCCACGGATCGATGCTGCCGGCTGCGGTGTAAATGTAGCTGGTGTTTCTGGCCAGCACCAGGATCGGCAAAATCAGGATGAGATAAATGTAAGGGTCTCGGAGCACAGACTGGCGCGGGGCGCGGGTGAGGTTCGCCGGCAAAACGTCCCACTCGATCGACGGAGGCTCAGAGTTAACCCTTGCGTCTATAGACTCGTCCCGGACACTCGCGCGAGCCCGGGCTTTGGCCGCAATAATCGCCTTGACGCGTTGCCGCTTCCTGCGTTGATTCATTGGAGACTCGTGAGCGAGACAGTTCAATGTGACGCAAAGCCCTTAATCTTGTCAAGAGCATAGGGGAGCCTGGTCGTGTTGAGTCTGCAGAAACGCTAGAATCACGCCCGGCTTTGGCGATAGAGCTCAGGTGGGTTTCGTGTCTACAGTGGAGACGCCTTCAGGGGCGGTGGTCAGCCAGTTCCTGAAGCGCCTTCCCCCCTTTTCCCCGGTGGCCGTTAAGTTAATGGCCTTAGTAGCCGATCAAGACGTTTCTTTTAAGGAAGTTGCGAAGCTGATCTCGCTGGATCCAGCGCTCTCCGGCGAGACTTTGCGGATGGCCAACTCCGGATTATACGCGCGCCGCCAGGAGATTGTGTCGGTCCTGCACGCGATTGCAATCGTGGGACTCGAGCGGCTGACGCAGATCGCGATCACCGCAGCGCTCTGGCGGGGCATTCCAAACCGCACATCTCCCTTTACGAAAGCCTGGTGGCGGCATAGCCTGGCGACGGCGATCATCGCCGAACAGACGGCGGTATTGCCCATCGACCACGCATACACGGCCGGCCTGCTGCACGGAATCGGACAGCTAGCGCTTTTCGAGCACGGCTCACTGGACTATGTCCGGCTGCTAAGCGACTCGCTTGCGGACGGTCTGGACCTCCAGGCGGACGAGCGCGTGGCGTATGGAACCGACCATGCCGAGCTCGCCGGGCTCATTCTGGAAGCGTGGGGCCTGCCCGAGACGCTTCAGGACGCGGTCGCGCTGCATCACTGGCCGAACACGGGCGGTAAACTAGCGGACGCGGTCGAGATTGGATGCATCGTAGCGGAGCACATCGGCTTTGGCGCCTGCGGTTGCCACCGGCAACTGGCCATGGGGGATTTTTCCGCGCCGGTGGCCGAGATCATCGCGAACAAACCGCTGCTGGAGAACTTCGCAACGGAAGTCAACAGCATTGAGTGCTCTTTGACCTAAATCGGCAGTCCGACTCGACTGGCGTTCAATTGCTACACTAGGGTTCCATGGCCCTGGAAATCGCTGAAAGCGTTCGCGAAGACGTCGTCATCCTGACCTTGAAGGGACGGCTGACGTTAGGCGAGTCGAATATTGTGCGCGAACAGATTACCCAGTTGGCCGCGGCGGGGAAGCACAACGTGGTGGTGGATCTGGGGGGAGTGGAGTACATCGATTCCACGGGCTTGGGCATTTTGGTGATCTGTTTTACCTCTCTTAAAAAGCTGGGCGGCGCGTTGAAGCTGGTGAATCCCAACAAACGCAATGTCGAACTGCTGCTGCTGACCAAGCTGCATACGGTCTTCGAAGTGTTCAACGAGGTTCAGGATGCGGTGAACAGCTTTTTCCCCGATCGCCAGATCAAACACTTCGATATCCTGAGCTTCGTGCAGCAACAGGGCGACAGTTAAGGTTCACGCGCTTTCGAAAAACTCGCGCGCGGTATTCACTGTCATCCGAATATCTTCTTCGGTGTGGACCGCGGAGACAAATCCCGCCTCGAATTGCGAGGGTGCGATGTACACGCCGCGCTCCAGCAGAAAGTGAAAGAACTTGCCGAAGCGAGCCGTGTCGCATTTCTTGGCCGAGTCCCAATCGGTTACCGGGTCTGGCGAGAAGAAGAACGTGAACATCGAGCCAACGCGATTCACCTTGATGCCGGGAGGGGTCCACGCCGTCAACTGCGCGGCGCGAGCCTCCAGCGTTTCGTAGACCTCAGGGTGCGCGATCAGATATCGGAGCATGGCGAGTCCGGCGGCCACGGCCAGAGGATTCCCCGATAACGTGCCGGCCTGATACACAGGACCCAGCGGGGCGATCTTGCGCATGATGTCGGCACGGCCGCCATAGGCTGCCATCGGCAAACCGCCGCCGATGATCTTGCCCAGCGTGGTCAGATCCGGCTGGATCCCGAAACGCTGCTGCGCGCCGCCGAGCGCGACACGGAAGCCCGTCATCACCTCATCGAAAATCAGGAGCGCCCCGTGACGCGCCGTCAGCTCTCGTAGAGTTTCCAGGTACCCGGGCGCGGGCGGCACGCATCCCATATTTCCGACAACCGGCTCGACGATGACCGCGGCAATCTGCCCGGATCGATCCGCGAAAGCCTTTTCCACCGCGGCGATGGAGTTGAACGGTAAGGAAATGGTGGTTTCCGCGAACGCCTTGGGGACGCCCGCGGAATCGGCAATCCCCAGCGTCGCCATTCCCGAGCCACCCTTGACGAGAAGAGAATCGACGTGGCCGTGATAGCAGCCTTCGAACTTGATGACCAGGTCGCGTCCAGTGGAGCCGCGAGCGAGACGTAGTGCGCTCATGGTCGCCTCGGTGCCCGAGTTCACCAACCGGACCATTTCCATGGACGGCACGGTCTTGGCGATCAGCTCGGCGAGTTCTACTTCGCGCTCGGTGGGCGCGCCGAAGCTGGTTCCGACTTCCAGCACTTCCCGCAGAGCATCGATCACCGGCTGCGGGCGATGCCCCAACAGGAGCGGTCCCCAGGAACCGACGTAGTCGATGTAGGAATTTCCGTCGGTGTCGACGATGCGAGAACCTTGGCCGCGCTCGATGAATCGTGGAATTCCTCCCACGCCGCGAAAGGCCCGGACTGGGGAATTCACGCCGCCCGGAATCGTTTTTTGGGCGCGCGCAAACCAGGTTTCCGAACGCTCGGATTTCATCAGGAGGAAACGCGCGAATGGCCGGGAATCACGCGTTCCAGGAAAAACTGCATGAATACTTCGTGCAATGTGCCGTTCAGATTCTTCATCACGCGTTCGCGCAGGCTCAAGTACGGCTGGGTGCCGGCGAACAGATCCTGCATCAGATCGCGGAACCGGGGGCTGCGCTGCATGAACTGCACCATGCGATGCGGGACACTGCGAAACAGGAATTTGCCCAGGAACACGCGTCGCGCGAGTGTCGCGGCATATTCCAGATCGTGCACGAATTCGCGTGCGATCGCGTCGCGATACGCCAGCGTCTTGCTCGCGTAGTCATGCGCGTCATTCAAAACTACCTGGCTGGCCAGATCGCCGGAACGAATCGCATAGTACAGGCCCTCGCCGGTGATGGGATCCACCAGGCCGCCGGCGTCGCCCACGGCCACCCAGCCTCGTCCGGACACGCGATTGCGGCTCCAACTAGGCTTCTCGAGCGAAGGCAGCATGTGGCTATAGAAGACCCCATCCTTGCGCGAAATACCGTGCCGATCCATGTAGGCGTCCAGCCGCGCGCGCATCGCCTGCGCCGGCTCCCCTTTGCCGCCGATGCCCACCGAAAGATGCCCACAACGTGGAAACACCCAGATGTAGCCCTCGAAGTTGGACATGAACTGGATGTCGATACGCTCGCGCGCGCCCGGAACGAAATAGCCCAGCGCACTCATCGTGTCTCCGGCGGCCCACTGCGTACCAACCTCGCGCAGGGGATTGCGCGCGCCCGTAGCTACGACCAAGAAATCGGCTTCGGCCGTGCCGTTGCGAGTGCGCAGCCGCCAGCCTTTTTCCTTCTGCTCGATCCCCAGCACGCGAGTCTGTTCCATGGCGGCGCCAGCGCGCTCTGCACGCTCCAGCAGCATCCGGTTCAGATCGAAGCGCGAGTAGATGAGCAGCGGCTGGGTCAGGTTCATCTTGGCTTCGCCCGCGCCCTGAGCGTTGACCACCGTCTCATGAATCAGTTTCTTGGGAGTGTCGTTATCGAGCAGATAAGGATACTGCTCATACGCTTTGTATGTGAGCCCGCCGCCACACGGCTTTTCCCATGCGAGCTTCTCATCGAACACCATGGTGTTCAGGCCGGCGCGTGCCAGACGTTCCGCCGCCGAGGCCCCCGCGGGGCCGCCTCCGAGAACTGCGACAGTCTTCATTGCTTGGGACTCGTAGGTTGAGGTGCAGGAACCGAAGGATGACCGGGAGGAAGCTGGCCGGAGCCGGGATTTGCAGCGTCGCCGGGGGGCAGCACAACGCCGTGCCCCTGGCCGGTGTCCTGGCGAGCCTGCACCACCCACTTGTCGCCTTTGCGGTCCAATGTGTAATTCAACTGCATCCCCGCATCGCTATTCTTGACGCGAAACTCGACCGTGGCCCGGGCGGTTTCGCGCTCGAACGTCATGGCCAGGACGTTCACGTCCATGGTCGACATATCCAGTCCGGTTTGCGACTGACGCGCGCTTAAGTATTCGACCACAGCCTGGCGGACCGCGTCTTTATTCTCGATATTTTTTCGCGCGCATGCCGCCAGAAGCAGCGCTGCCACAAACCACGCGATTCGTTTCACTTCACCGATTATACATGCCCCCTGCGGTTTACCGTATCTTTGCCGTATGATGGTCGCTTATGACTATTCGCGTCCCCGTAACGGGCGGAGAGATGTCCGCCTACATGGCCCTGCCCAAGAAAGGCAAGGGCGCCGGAGTCGTCGTGCTCCAGGAAATCTTCGGCGTCACCGAAAGCATGCGCAAGGTTTGCGACTTTCTGGCAGCCCGGCAATTCACGGCAATCTGTCCCGATCTGTTCTGGCGCGCCGACCCCAATGTCGAGCTGAAGGAATCCGAATCCGACCGCGGGCGAGCGCTGCGCGGAAAAATGGATGACGACCAGGTCACCGACGACATCGCCTCGGCGATCGACTTTCTCCGCACACATCCGGCGTGCAGCAACGGCACGGTGGGTGTAGTGGGCTACTGCTGGGGAGGCTATCTCGCGTACCTGACAGCGGTCCGTCACAAGCCGGACGCCGCGGTTGGATATTACGGGGTCGGAATCGAAAAGAAACTGGATCTGGCTAAGAATCTGTCGTGCCCGTTGATGCTGCACTATGCGGAGCTCGACCAGTTCGCGTCACCCGAAGTGGCCGCACAGGTGCGCGCGACTTATAAAGACGACGAGCGGGTTACGATCTACGACTATCCGAAAGTTGGGCACGCCTTCGCGCGTCCGGGTGGGGTACACTTCGATGCCAAGGCCGCCGATCTGGCCGACATGCGCACGCTGTCGTTCCTGGTGGAAACGATCATCGGGCATAACAAAGTCGGGATCTTGTAGGGCAGGCGATCTTGTCGCCTGCCTGGGCGACGCATGCGTCGCCCCTACGAGAGCAATTCGGCAATCTTGTCCGGGTTGTTGGGCACGACCAGTGCCTTATTCCCGAAGGTCGGCTGAATCTTCACTCCGCCGGGCGCTTCGAGCTGGCCGGTGTGATAGCGATAGATGTAATCGGGATCTTTCAGCAGATTGCCGGTCAGCACTGCCACCACATCCGCGCCGCGATCGATCACACCGCTCGCGGTGAGCTTGCGGATTCCGGCGAGCGTGGCCGCCGAAGCCGGTTCGCATCCGATCCCGCACAACCCGATCTGTGCCTTGGCGTCCGCGATTTCCTGCTCAGTAACCTTCTCGACCGTGCCGCCAGAGGTTCGGACTTCGTACAATGCTTTGGGCCACGACACGGGATCGCCGATGCGGATCGCGGTCGCCAACGTCTCGGGCTTCGACACGGGGCAGAGTCCCCCGCCCTTCCCGCTGACCTCGCGCGTCCATAGCTCATGGAAGGGAGCCGAGCCTTCTGCCTGAATCACCGCCAGCCTTGGCAGCTTGTCGATTAGGCCCGCGGCTTTGGCTTCGCGCAGACCTTTGCCGAACGCGGAGGTGTTGCCCAGGTTGCCGCCGGGAAGCACCACCCAATCCGGCACGCGCCAGTCGAGTTGGTCGAGCATCTCAAACATGATGGCCTTCTGCCCTTCGATGCGGAACGGATTCATCGAGTTCAGCAGATAGATGCCGAGGCGCTCCGCAAGCACGCGAACGAGCGCGAGGATCTGATCGAAGTTGGCTTCCACCTGCAGGGTCTTGGCGCCGTATTCGAGCGCCTGCGCGAGCTTCCCGAACGAAATATTTCCGTGCGGCAGAAAGATCAGGGCTTCGAGGCCTGCGGCGGCCGCGTAAGCTGCCATGGAAGCCGACGTATTGCCCGTCGATACACAGGCGACGCGCTTCATTCCCAACCGCACCGCCTGCGAAGTGCCGCAAGTCATTCCGTTGTCCTTGAACGATCCCGTGGGATTGAAGCCCTGATGCTTGAAAGTGATCCGGTCGAGGCCGCCGTACTTCGCGGCGATGGGACCATCCAGCAACGGGGTGTTCCCTTCCCGCAGCGTGACGACATGTTTGAGGTCGTCCAAAAACGGAGACAGTTCGCGATACCGCCACACGCCGCTCTGGTCCAGCGGAGCGTTGCTGGTGCGCCGTTCGCGAAACGTGCGTTTGAGCATCTCCGGGTCCGCGTCAAGACGGGCATAGCCCGCCTCAATGAGTCCGCCACACTGGGGGCAGTTGTACAGGACCTCCGTGATCGCGTAGCGCGCGCGGCAACCTTCGTTGAAACACACCAGCTCCGCCGCGGCGGTTTGCGTTGCTGAACCCATATCTCTTAACTTTAAACGATGCTTGCCGTTCATCTCGAATCCGGTCGCGTGGCCCTTCGTGACGTTCCTTTGCCTCGCGTACCGGAGGGTTTTGCCCGAATTCGCCTGCTGGCCGGCGGGATCTGTTCCACCGACCTGGAGCTGCAGCGTGGATACTACGGCTTTTCTGGAACACCCGGCCACGAATTCGTGGGAGAAGTAACCGACGCCGCAGATAAAGCCTGGGTTGGGAAACGCGTCGTGGGCGAAATCAATCTGGCCTGCGGTCATTGCGAGTGGTGCAAGCGCGGTCTGGGCCGCCACTGCCCGACGCGGACGGTTCTGGGTATCGTCAAGCATCCCGGCGCGTTTCGCGAGTTCCTGACATTGCCGATCCGCAACCTGCATCGCGTGCCCGCATCGATCCCCACGGAACACGCAGTCTTCATCGAGCCCATTGCCGCCGCGTGCGAAATTCTGGATCAGGTGAAAATCCCGAAGGGCGAACGCGTGGCCGTCCTGGGCGATGGCAAGCTCGGCCTGCTCGTCGCGCAGGTGCTTCAGGCCAAAGGCACCACGGTGCATCTCTTTGGAAGGCACAAGGAAAAGATGCGTCTGGTTGAGCCGACTGGCGTGACCACCGAAATCGTTCCGAAGAAACTGCCCATCGCGGCATGGCCATATGTCGTCGACGCAACGGGATCATCGGAAGGGCTGCGAGCAGCCGTCTCCATGTGCATCCCGCGCGGGACCGTGATCATGAAGTCGACGGTGCACGGCTTGGTGTCGATCGACACGGCCCCGGCGATTGTCAACGAGATCACTCTGGTCGGGTCGCGCTGCGGGCGATTCGAGGCGGCGTTGCCTTTACTATCCGCCGGCAAGATTCAAGTCGGAAGCATGATCTCCGACGAGCTTCCGCTCCATCAAGCTCCGAAAGCCTTCGCTGAAGCTGCAAAGAAAGGCGTCCTGAAGGTGCTACTGAAGCCTGTCTAATTCTTGGATTTCCTTTTGAACGCCGCGCAGCTTTCGCCCGGCCACTACGAAAACCGAGCTCACCCAGACCACCGTCACTGTCAGGAATGGCACCACCAGACCTAACAAAAAGTACATCGACTCCCGCTGGTCAAATCCGCGCATCCCCGGCTTTCCCATCGCACCCCTGACAAAGGGCGTCAGAAACAATGCCCCGCTAAGCAGAAGTGGCCAGATCGTATTCCGTCCGGCTCGTAAGTAGGAGATCTGGCGCTCCAGTTCCTGCCGATAGAAATCAAGGCTCACGCTGAGCGTTGCATGTAGCGGTAATCGCCCGGGCGAAACTGCCTTACGAGCCTGGTAGATCAGGCTCACGGCCCACAGGATCAAGGCACACGCGCCCATCCGGA
>Ga0207711_10002221_pt1 | contig 17432 bp, 18 predicted proteins | sample KBSS34metaG_FD_184401 | JGI IMG/M metagenome (GOLD analysis project Ga0207711, IMG submission 184401) | Switchgrass rhizosphere microbial communities from Kellogg Biological Station, Michigan, USA - KBS S3-4 metaG (SPAdes) (version 2) | ecosystem: Host-associated > Plants > Roots > Rhizosphere...
CAACAACTTTGAAGTTTGCACCGTTCGAGCAGCAGCTGTAGTTTGCCCCGTAAACGGAGCCCTTACCGGACCATTGCCTTCATTCGCGGCGCAAAACCTCGAGTTACTAAGGCTCGCCGGACGTCCGTTGCCCGGCGGGGCAACGTCTGTAACCACCGGCAATGTGACGGCGGACGAATTGAACAACAACCCTGTCTTGGTTCGTCTGACAACGCGCGTCCGCGATTTCAGTCTAAATGCTCAAACGAAAACCAACGTCGAGAGCTTTTACGTTCAAGATGATTGGAAACTCGCAAGGAATCTGCAATTGAACATCGGCGTCAGATGGGATTTCCAACAGGCATCAAACGCGGCTGGCGGATCCTACCTGGCTTTTAACAATTTGTGGGACAATCTGCAGCCGCGACTCGGATTCACGTGGGATCCTTTCGGAAAGGGTACTACAAAGATCTTTGCCAATTTTGCGCGGTTCGTAGAGACTCCGGTACCACTAGATCTTAACGTTCGTGCCGGCGGTGGCGGCAGCCAGACGGACAAGAACTTCAACGTTAACACGTACAATGCACCTCCCTCTGCAACGGTTGCTACGAACTTCAATACTCGTAATTTGGGTGCTGATCCAACTCCGATCGACGGTGGGCTAAAACCGCAAACTGTCAATGAGTGGACCGCAGGTTTCGAGCATCAGTTGAAACACAACATGACGCTCGGATTCCGCGGTATCTATCGGGCGCAGGGTACAGTCATTGAGGATGGATCATTCGACGATGGCGACAGCTACTTCCTGTTTAATCCGGGCGAACCCATTGCTCCGGGCGGAGCGGCGGGACCCACGGGCAACACGGAATATCTTGCTTGCTCCAATCCGGCCATCGGCTGTTTCGGACGGGCTCGACGTTTTTACCGCGCGATCGAGGTAACACTTAATCGAAGATTCTCGAACAATTTCTCGTTCAATACCTCCTATGTGTACTCGAGCCTGATCGGCAACTACGAAGGCCTTTTCCGAAATGATAACGGCCAGGCCGATCCGAACATCACGTCGTTGTTCGACCTCGTCAGCCTGCTGAACAACACGTACGGGCGCCTGCCGAACGACCGGCCGCATCAGTTCAAGTTCAACGGCAGCTACCAAACGCCGTGGAGACTGATGCTCTCGGGTAATTTCTACGTTCAATCGGGTGTGCCGTTCAACGCGTTGATACCGCATCCGGTTTACGGAAACAATGAAGGATTTGCGGTGCCTCGCGGTACTGCGATCATTCCTGACCTTTCACTGATCAACGGAAACGGCGGAATGTCCAGTGCGATCGGTTCTAACCGCTCGCCGACTACGTGGAACCTTGATCTCGGAGCTTACTATCCGATCAAATTCACGGAGACGATGTCGCTTAGAATTACCGCCGATTGGTTCAACGTTACCAACACGCAGCGGGCTGTCGCTCTGGATCAAACCCAGTTGATAACCCTGAGCGTCGCGGGAACTCCAAACGTTCCTAATCCATTCTTTGGCAGCGGACAGATATTTCAATATCCATCCGCTCTCCGCTTGGGTGCGAAGTTCACCTTTTAGCTCGATCTAGAGCCTTACCGACAATCCGGTCAGCAGGACTCGTTCTTGCTGACCTTTTTTCGGTGATCGATCTAGATTCCGAGTTTTTCTTTTGTCAGATTTAGCCAGTTCAATGCCGTTCCATGCAAGAGCATAGCTTTGATCTCGTCGTCGTAGGGCATTGATTGGATCAGCTTTCCCGGCTCCGATTCGCCTAGCGGAAATGGATAATCGGAGCCAAGAGCGATCTGATCGGCTCCCACTAGCTTAAGAAGGAACTCGAGCTTTGCCGCCTCGTGCACCAACGAATCGAAATACATTCGGCCAAGATATTTCCGCGGGCTATACGGATTGTCGACCGCGCACAGATCGGGCCGCACATTAAATCCGTGATCGATACGCCCAAGTGTCGCCGGAAACGAGCCGCCGCCATGGGCAAAGCAGATCCGCAGTCCGGGCAGCCGTTCGAGCACACCTGAAAATATTAGCGAGCAGATCGCCCGCGAAACCTCGGCCGGCATCCCTACCAGCCATGGCAGCCAGTATTTCTGCATATCGCCTTCGCCCATCATGTCCCACGGATGAACAAAGACGGCCATTCCAAGCCGCTCGCATGCCGCAAAGAAATCGAAGAACTCCGGCTCGCCTAGATTCAATTGGTTAATGTTCGTTCCGATCTGAACTCCGGCCATACCTATCGATCTGCACCGCTCAAGTTCCTTGATCGCGAGGGCGGTATTCTGCATTGGAACGGTTCCGAGACCGATGAATCTGAGCGGAAACTCGCTTACTGTTTCCGCTATGTTGTCATTTAATATGCGGGCGATCTCGGCTCCGTCCTCAGGCTTCGTCCAATAACTAAACATCACCGGCACGGTCGAGAGCACCTGGACGTTCACTTGCTGCGAGTCGATCTCTTCGATCCGTTTTTCGGCGCTCCAGCAGTTGGATTGTATTTCGCGGAAAAAATGGCCGTCATCCTTAAGCATCCGCGCGCAGCTCGGAGCAACGTGTTCGAGCTGGATGAACCCTCCATAGCCGAATTTGTTTTTCCAATTGGGGATCTCTTTCGGCAGGATGTGTGTATGGATATCGATCTTAAGCATTTGATCCGCGTGCCGTATCGGCCTGATCCTCGCCCGGCAACACATGATTTTCGCTTAAATATTTTTCTTTCGCCAGTTCCATAAATCGCTGGTCCCAGGATTTGCCGTCGATCTTAAAGTAGTTCTGGCGAACGACATATGTTTCGAAACCCAGTTTCTCATACAGCTTCTGCACGGGATTCGTGGCGACCGCCGAAAGCTCCAATATCTCGACACCCGGTAATGCGAACGATGACGCGAGTACTTCGCGGATGAGCGACTCACCTATTTTCTGGCCGTGAAAACCGGGGTTAACGAACACCTGAACCAGTTCACCCCGGTGCCGCGTCTTTGACCGATCGCCTCGCCGAAATCCGGCAATTCCCACCAACTGCTCACCGGCAAAGGCGCCGAACATGAAATTGTCTTCCGACTCGGTTTCGATCGCCGTTTCGAACTGGAGTTTCTCGACCTTTGATTGCTCCTCGTATCTGGTTCCGAAGAAATCAGGAAACGTTTTCAGCGACTCCAAATGAAGGCGGCGATAAGAATTCTCATCGCCGCGTTTTAATCTTCGATAGATAATTTCCATACTGTCTTCAACTCACTACCGGCGGCGGCTCCATTACGGCTCCGCAATTCTTGCAAGTTCTTAAATTAACGTCACCATAAAATCGTGCAAACACGCCTTGGAATTGCGTTGTTATGTCTTCGAGAACGAAATACTCTTCGTACAGTTTCTGATTACAGTTCTCACAAAACCACAACAATCCGTCTCTTTCATCACCTCGGCGTTTTCGCTCGATCACCATGCCGACCGTGTTGGCTCCACGGATCGGGTTGTGCGGAACGCGCGGCGGCAGTAAGAACATCTCGCCTTCCCGGATCGGTACATCAACCGCGTGGCCGTCTTCCTGGATTTTTACAGTAATATCGCCCTCAAGCTGGTAGAAGAATTCTTCTCCCTCATCCCAGTGATAATCCTTACGCGAATTTGGCCCCCCGACGACCATAACAATAAAATCGTCGGCGTCATAAACGCACTGATTCCCTACCGGTGGCTTTAGCAAATGCCGGTGTTCGTTGATCCATTTTTGAAAATTGAAGGGCCGCTTGATACTCATATCTGCCGGCTTATCTTTCTAAGATGAAATTCCGTTTATGCTTCGCTCCGTATGTCGATCTCAAACAAACTCAAGCTGATCCCGACGTAATGCTTAGGCAAGGCGTCGCTGATCTCGGGCGTCGTAACGCCAAGAAACTTGAAGCCGCAGTCCTGATAATAGTCGATCAATTTCTGATTATCGCCCCACGTATCCATCCTCACAAAACGAATATCATTGGACCTTGCAAAGTCCTTCGCCCACTCGGTGATAGCTCGCGCATAACCGCGTCCACGAAAATCCGGGTTGGTCACGATCCGGTGGATATATATTGCCGGATCTTCCGACCGTTCCCGCCAGATCATCGGGTCGGCGTACGTTACCGAATAAATGCACGCTATTTGTTCTTCGTCGATGATCTTCCACAAACGCTTCTCGTCGATCTCCGTTTCGACCATTCCGGGGTCAAACCCAAGCCAGCTGTGATGAAACACCTTTTTCTGAAATTCGATAGCCTTGTCATATAGACCGAAAATGATGTCGATATCCGCAAGAACAGCGTTTTCGAATCGCATTGCATCCCGGATTGGGTTATTCACAGCAAGCGCGTCCATATACTTGCTATTGTCAACTATCTCCTTGCTCCGGTCAATGAATATCGCACCACCCGTCACATCTCCGAAACCTTATTTACGGTCCGCCAGTTTCTTGCAGTTGACGGGATCTTCAGTTTTTTATCGATAAAACCCTTGCCTAAAACGCCCTCGAGTATTCCCATTCGCGGCAGGTAGTAGATCGTTCGCTCGTCGAGCGTTATCAATTCAGTGTCGCTGTTATTCGCCATCAATAATTCGCGATGTTCCGTCGAAAGTGGTTCGTTGAGGAAGAATATGTGCAGTTCCTTGTCATTCTCAAACTGACCCTCGTACGGATTCTTCGCGATTATCTCTTTGATCTCATCTATCGATCGAACCATGACCGAAATGTCCATTCCGAACTCTTTTTTGATGACATCATGGATTGATGCCGCGAGCTTTTTATCCGGCGTTTTCTTCGTTTCAAAGATCACATTACCGCTGTTGACATACGTTTTTACATCCCCAAACCCGAGAGCGGCAACGATCTCCCGCAGCCGCTCCATCTTGATCATATTGTTTCCGCCGACGTTAATGCCTCGGAGAAACGCCACATATTTCATAACAGTGTCTTGCTCATTCGTATGCAATCGATCGTTATGCCTTCACCGACTGGTATCTCAACGCGTTCATCGCCCGCGTAACCGCAAGCCGAGTACAGGGGGATTCCGGGCAGCGTCGACATCATTTCAGCCGAGCGGAAACCCATGGCCCTTGCTTCTTCTTCACAGGCACTCAAGATCGAACGTCCAATGCCTTTTCTCGCCGCATCGGGATGAATAAAAAAAGCCCTTACTTTCGCGGCGTCCGTCGAGGGATCGAGGAGATCAGAATTGCGGCTCTCACCATAAACGCTCGCCCCGTAGAGGGTCTTTCTTTTGCTCCATCCGCCGCAGCCAACTACTCTCTCATCGATCTCAGCGACGAAGTATGTTTCATCTTCAATAAGCTCCCGATCGACCCCAAAGACCGAGCCTATCGAGAGCTCGACTTGCTGCGGATCGTAATAGGTCTTACTTAGTCCGCGGACAGACTCTGCGATCAATATCGAGATCGCATCGACATCATCTATCGTCGCTTTTCGAAGCGAAAATGCCATGATCGACTGTAACTGTCCTATATATTCCGCATGTCGATCGAGAAACGATAGTGCACGTCCGATTTGAGCGTGCGATCATACGCTTCTTCGATGCGGTCCGGAGTGATCAGCTCGACATCTGCCGTGATGTTATGTTTCGAGCAGAAATCAAGCATCTCCTGCGTTTCTGCAATGCCTCCGATCATCGAGCCCGCGAGAATTTTGTCTCCCGCGATCAAGGAAATAGCATGAATTGAAACCGGATTGATCGGAACTCCGACAACAACCATTGCCCCTCTCACCTTCAACAAATTCAAATATGTGGTCAGATCATGGTCCGCGGAAACCGAGTCAAGGATAATATCGAAGCTGCCGGTAAGCGGAGCAAGCGCTGCCGGATCTTTAGTCACCACGAAATTCTGCGCTCCAAGCTCGCGGGCATCTGCTTCTTTTCCCGGCGACGTGCTGAAGACTGTAACCTCCGCTCCCATCGCCACAGCGATCTTCACGCCCATATGCCCAAGTCCGCCCAGGCCGACAACGCCGACCTTTTTCCCCGGCCCCGCTTCAAAACGCTTCAATGGCGAATAGGTAGTGATACCCGCACAGAGCAACGGTGCCAAGCCCGAAAGATCCTGGTCCGGAGCTGCCTTTAATGCATATTTCTCATCGACTACGTACTTGTTCGAATAGCCGCCGTACGTGCGCGTGACCTTATCCATTTCGGTGCTGTTGTAGGTCATCGCACAACCCTTTACACAAAACTGCTCGAATCCTGCCTTGCAGTTCACGCATTCACGACACGAATCGACAAAACACCCTATGCCTGCAATGTCGCCAGCCGTGAATTTAGTTACATCGGATCCGACCTGTGAGACTCGTCCGACGATCTCATGGCCGGGAACCATCGGATACACCGCGGGCATCATCTCGGCCCATTCGTTTTTTGCTTGATGAATGTCAGTGTGGCAAATGCCGCAATATTCGATGTCGATCAGAATGTCGTGTGGCCCGACCTCCCGTCGCGAAAATTCGAAGGGTTCAAATCTAGCCTCCGGACCGCGGGTAGCGTATCCTTTGGCGGCGATTGCTTTGGTTTCTGCTGCGATCATTTTGTGTCTCCTTTTTTAATCGAATAATCTGATCAATCCTGATCTACGGTTGCAATTACCTTGAGCTCTATAGCTATCAGCGTTGGCAGCGCATTTATCTCGACTGTTGTGCGGCACGGCTGGTTCTCCGCAAAATATTCCGCATAAAGCTTATTATAAACAGCAAAGTCCTTTTTCATATTCGTCAGAAAGACCGTGACGTCGACAATGCGTTCCCATGACGAACCGGCATCTTCAAGAATGTATCGGACGTTTTGAAAGACTGATCGGCACTGGGCTTCGATGTCGTAGGAAACGAGTTCGCCTTTATCATTTAGCTCAACGCCCGGTATCTTTTTCGTGCCCTTTTCACGAGGTCCGACACCCGAGAGAAACAGCAAATTTCCGACACGTCTCGCATGCGGATAAAGGCCGACGGGTTCGGGTGCCCGCGAGGAAATTAACTTGCCGTCGTTCATTTGCTTTAGACTATCATTATCAATTGAACTTTTGTAAAGGCTGAATGCATCTGAATAAATGCGCCTTTTATTGTGAAATTGGAGTGACTTAAATGAAGACCGAAGATGAAACCCGACGTGAATTCCTGAAATTCGGCGTCGCTGGCTTGGGGTCGGCGATCGTCCTTAGCTCCTGCGGCTCTCCCTCCTCTTCTAACACCGCGAGTGCAAACGCTCCGGTTGTAGCCGGCAGGGATGACAACAAGGAGCAAGAGAAGAAAGATCCACAAGAAATGGAGGTCACCGCCGTCGAGGACCTCATGCGCGAGCACGGTATCTTAAGACGGGCCTTGCTTGTGTATTCCGAAACAGCCCTCCGCCTCCGAAAAAACGCCGCCGATGTTTCGCCCAACGCATTGCAGAAAACGGCCACGCTCTTCCGGACATTTGGCGAAGAGTATCACGAGCATAAGCTTGAGGAAGCCTACATTTTTCCGCGAATTAACGAGAAAGGAAAGGGCGATGCCCTTCAATACACTGCGATTCTTCTTGCCCAGCATGTGCGCGGCCGCGAGATTACGGACTACATTATCTCCGTGACGAACAGGCCGAAACTAGGAGCAAACGCGTCGGCTTTCGCCGCCACGCTCGAAGGTTTTGTCCGCATGTACGAGCATCACGCTGCCATCGAGGATACGATCCTATTTCCGGCCTGGAAAGGATTGCTCACGTCCGCTGAATACGACGAGCTGAATGACAAATTCGAGGACATCGAGCATGAGCAATTCGGAAAAGACGGTTTTGACGACGCGGTCGAACAGATCGGAGCGATTGAAGCCGAGCTGGGTATGAACGATCTTTCAAGGTTCACAGCTCCTCCGATCTCTACAAAGTAATTGCTCTTGAATCCAAAATGACTTAGGTGGAGAATAATTGAGTGGGAGTGTATTGAGAAATCGAAATGTCGTTATTAATGAAAGGCTTTTTATTCATATTGGTTGCGGTCGCGATAGCCTGCAGCGTGGCGCAAAGCTCCATGAACACGGTTGATATCAGCAGCTTAGTTCCCGCGACGTCACCCCAGGCGGACCCGGCGGCCCCTAAGGACATGCAAAAGGCAGTTTTTGCCGGAGGCTGTTTTTGGGGCGTGCAGGCCGTTTTTCAACACGTGAAGGGTGTCAAATCTGCCGTCTCCGGTTACTCCGGAGGCACAAAACAAACCGCTGATTACGAAACGGTCAGCTCCGGCAAGACCGGACACGCCGAATCCGTCGAGGTAACCTTTGACCCTGCTATTGTCAGCTACCAGCAACTTTTGTACGTTTTCTTTTCGGTCGTTCACGATCCAACGGAGTTGAATTTCCAGGGCCCGGATCACGGAACACAATATCGTTCGGCCATTTTTTACATGAATGATGACCAGAAAAAGGCGGCCAGTGAGCTGATCGAAGCGATCAATAGGGCAAAGGCGTTTCCAAAACCGCTCGTTACACAGGTCGTGCCGTTCGAGGCCTTCTACCGGGCGGAGGACTATCACCAGGATTACATGAAACACAACCCCGACGACCCGTACATCGTATACAACGACAAACCGAAAGTCGTCGCACTCAAAGAGAAGTTTCCGGACCTGTATACCGAAAAATAGCTGTAACTCGTTCTAAAAGTGGGGGTTCCAGCAAAGTCATAAAAATCGTAAAAATCATTAAACGCGTAAATATCGTAAAAATCATTATTGGCTCGCGAAGTTACCTTGTTTAAAATGGAAACCGGGTTGGACCTTTGCGGTTTGGAAGCAAAACGGTGTGAAAGACTAAGGTGTCTTTCTGATCTCCCCGAGTAACTCTTTGGTTGCTGCGTCCAATTGCGAATCCTTACCTGTGTAGGTTTCGCCGATAGGTCTTGTGATGGGAATATCAACCGCGCGCGGATTAAGCTCCATATCTTTGCCGTCGTTGCCCGTGATCCGCTGGCGCGGAAGTCGAACGGTTGTTCCGTCAAAGGTACTCGCACCCCATGTGAAAATGATCCAACCGGCGGTCGGTTCACCTACCACTTTGCCAAGCCGTAATGAGCGATACCCCTCGGTGAAATCTTCGGCATCAGAAAGCGAGTGCTGATTTGTTATCAGGATCGTGGGCCGCTCAAGAGCTCGTTGGCCCAGATTGCTGCGGCCGGGAACGGTCCATCGTCCTCGTTCGGTCATGTTCAGATAGCCGCGACGCGCGAGCACATCGATGACGTACGGATTTATGAATCCGCCGTTGTTGTTTCGAATGTCGATGACAACACCCTCTTTGCCCATGTTCTGCACATCGAGATCGACATAGAGCTGGGCGAGACTTCCGGCCCCCATATCGGGCAGATGCACGTAGCCGAGCCGGCCACCGCTTATCTTTTCCACGTAAGAGCGATTTGTTTCGACCCATTGACGGTAAAGAAGGCTCTTCTCGATTCCCGTCGAAACCGGCTTGACGACGACGCTGTGCCTCCCCGAACCATCTGGGGCAGGAGCAAAGGCCAACTCGACTCGACGATTGACCTTGTTCTCGAGCACTTCATCAAGATTTTTGCGGCCGTCGATCTTTACGCCATCGACACTGAGAAGATATTCGCCAACCTTCACGTTCCGCGTAATATCGACAGGCCCGAGCGAGATGATCTCTGTGACTTTGAGAAGGCCGTTCTTTTCGTATTCATCCCGATCAAATCTCAGTCCGAGCTTGCCCACAGGAGCCGCAATGACTGCGGGCGGCCCGCCTACACCAGAATGGGACGAATTCAATTCGCCGACCATCAAATTCATCAGCCGGCGGACCTCGTCGATATTTTTCGAGGCCGCGATGAGCGGTTCGTATGTTTTTTCGACGGAGTTCCAGTCGGCGCCGTGAAACTTATCGTCGTAAAAATTGTCTCGCTGAAATCGCCAACCTTGCTCAAATATCTCCATCTTTTCACGGGCGAAATTAACGTTCATGTCAATGTTGATGGCGATCGGATGAGTGTCGCGTTTTTCCAGATTGGCAACATTGACGCGCCCGTTCTCTATGTAATAAACGTCCTTGGAATCCGCCGAGAACTGCGCGTCGGTTTTAAGCCCGGCGGTCGATGTGATCTGTCTGGCCGAACTGTCGGTCGCGAGTTCATCCAGATTTATTGCGTACAGGTTGAATGCCCCCTCGGCGGTCGCTGTTACCAAAAGAGTCTTGCCGTCTGGACTGATGGTCTGCGTGCCGACGTCCAGCCCGATCGGCAGAAGCCGAAGCCGCGCGCGAATGTTGTCAAAAACGATCTCGATCTTTTTGCTATCGTCATCTCTCTTTTCCGGGCTGGGAGATGCCGAGGCTGCGGGCGGAGCCGCTGGTGTTGGGGTTGTCGCCGGCTGTTGCGGCTTCTGTTTCGGATTCTCTTCCTTGAACAGGTCACGAAACTGGTCCTCGCGGAATTTTGGCGTCCTTAATTTAAGATCGATCCGAGCAACGGCCGTGTCTTCTGTTCGCTGATTCGTGTCAAAGAGAATGTAGGAACCGTCCGGAGCCCATGAGAGCGAGCTGCTGTTCGAATTTGCGAGAAAGCTGAGTGGTTTCGGATCGCCGCCTGTCACCGATATGACTGAAACGTTAGTATACGAACGCGCTTCTGGAGAATTGGTCAGAAACCCGATCCATTTACCGTCCGGAGACCAGGTGATCGAACCTCGCCCGGCGACCGGCGGAGCATCCGCGTAAAATTTGCATAGCTCGCGTTCCTGTTTGGTCGAGGTATCGTAGATCATGAGAGAGCGGCCATTTCGTATGAACGCAATGTTTTTGCCATCCGGCGAAAAGATCGCGGAATAGTCATTTCCGGCCTGTGTTACCTGAGTTTCGGTTTGGGAAGGAAAGTCGTATTGGAAAAGCTGCAGTTTCTCATTGCGCTCGGACGTGTAGACAACGGCCTTGCTGTCGGCGGACCATGAAACGAATGATTCGCCTGCGGGCGTGTCAGTTACACGAACCGCATCGCCGCCGTCTTTGGCAGACGCAGCAAAAACTTCGCCTCGAGCGATAACCGCGACCTTTTTGCCGTCAGGCGAAAGAGCCATTTCACGGATCTGTGAAGAAAGACTTACGCGATCGACCATTGGACCGGCCGCGGCTCCGCGAAGGGTGATGGCGATCTCGCTCGCCTTGCTGCTCTCGGTGCTCATCTGCCAGATCTTGAAATTTCGTTCAAAGACGATCTGCCTCCCGTCGTAAGAAATGTTTGCCCACAGCACCCGGCCGTCGTTGAAATTAGTTAGTTGTTTTGCGTCGCCTCCGACGGGTGATGTCCAGATGTTCTGAGCTCCGGAACGATCAGAGACGAAATAGATCCGCGAACCGTCCGGGCTCCACATCGGCCACAATTGCTTTGCGCCGCCGTCGATTAGCTTTTGATAGACGTCGCCCTTCTTCAGCCAGATCTCGCTTTCGTCGATGTGGCTGCGACCCTTTCGCCACCACTGGGTATTGCCGATGCCGCGAGCCGAAAAAGCGACACTGGAACCGTCCGGTGAAGGAGCCGAAAAGAATTCACTTGTGTATCGATCTGCCGACACCAGCATTGGCGTTCCGCCCGTCGAGGCTACCCGATAGACATCACACATGCCCGAGATATCTTTGCCGTTCGACCAAAAATACAACCATCGTCCGTCGCGCGACCATCCGTCTAGATTGTCTGCCGCGTCGTCAAATGTGATCCGCGTCAGGTCGCCTGAAGCCAAATTAAGCACGTAGATATCGCCGTTTCCTGTCCTCGTTGACACAAATGCCAGCCGAGTTCCATCAGGCGAATACACAGGTTTCGATTCAGTAGCCTGATGTGAGACCAGCAACTGGGCCGGACCGCCCACTGCGGGAACCGTCCAAATGTCGCCGCCCGAAACAAAGGCGATCTCTTGTCGGTCGGGCGAAAGGGAAGGCTCGGTCATGTAGGCACCCGAACCTTGTGCAGACACGGAAAGGTGACTAAAAACGAGAGTAAAAATGATGACAAGAACGAATTTAAAGAGTGAACTTCTATCTAGCATAGGCTTTTAGTTTTGGCGAAATCTGAGAGCAAATCTGATACGCAAGAATAGCGACTCTTGTTTACGATATCTATTTGCCAGATGCAAGAAGCCAAAAAAATCACCGCCAATGACCGTTGTGGCCATAGGCGGTGGGCCCGGGGTGAGTTGTGAATCGGACTAATTTACTGCGAAGCTGACATTAACGACCGCTGTCATGTCCTTGTCTATGGTCGTTGTATCGGAAATGCCGGAATCCGAGACTTCGGTCGAGTCAGCCGGGGTGATCTGTAGGACACCCATCTTTGCCGACTTAACCGCCCCTATGGAGTTGCCGGTGCTTGCGGCTATTTTTTCTGCCCGGACTTTTGCATCCTTGGCCGCTTCGCCGAGCATTTCTATCTTCAGATCACCGATCTGCGTGTAGTAGTATTGCGGAGGCTCGGACTGGATCAATATGCCCTGATTGATCAATTCCGTAGCTTCACGTGCGATCTGGGCGACCTTATCTACGTCATTCGACCTGACCTCGACATGCTGGCTCAGTGCATACCCGGTGATTTCCGAACTCTCGATGCCGCGATCATCCTGCTTTTTAAGCGTGGTCGTCGAAATGGAAGATACTGTCATCTGCGATTCCGGAATGCCTTTGTTTATCAAATATTGCTTTATTTTCGGCATGCCATCGGAAAGTTGCTTGTAGGCTTCCGTCAATTGTCCCGATTGTGCCGACACTCCCGCCGACCATACGACCAGATCGGACTTGATCCGTTTCTTCGCCGAGCCTGTTACCGTGATCGCCTCGTCCCCTTTCTTTGCGTTGGAATAAAACCACCCAAAAATTATGGACGCCATGATCAGTCCGGCCGCCAACGCGACGCCGCCGTTGAACCAATAGTTATTCTTTTCTCCGTTCATGTTCTTCCTCCAAACTTCTGTGCCCATTAAACACCACAACGACGGCCGAATGGAACGATACAAGGCCCGCGGCGTATATGTGGATAACCACAGTCGTACTGCAGCCGGAACGTGAAATTTGCAATTCGAATAGCGGAAAGCTACGATGAATCAATAAATTCCGGACGTTGGAAGGAGCTATAAAACGATGAAATTTCCGGGCGGTTTTGACATGAACGCCATGATGAAGCAGGCGCAGGCCATGCAGGAACAAATGGCGAAGGACATGAAGTCCACGGTTGTGGATGCATCGGCGGGCGGCGGTGCGGTATCGGTTAAAATGCGCGGCGATTTTGAGGTGCTCGAAATAAAGATCTCGCCTGATCTGGTCAAAGATGGAGATGTCGAGATGATCCAAGATCTTACCGTTGCTGCTCTTAACGAAGGCCGCCGAAAGGTCGAAGAGGCGCTGAAAAGCAAGGTAGGCGGAATGCTGCCACCGGGGATGATGTAGTGGTGAGTGATGAACGGTGAATGATGAGTTCGTCTTAAATTCACCGCTTACCGATAACCGTTCACCATCATTTATGCTTGATTATTCAGAACCCGTCGCTAAACTCATCGACGAATTCAAACGATTGCCGGGCGTCGGCCAAAAGTCAGCACAAAGGCTGGCTTTTTATATAATGCGCCGTCCTTTGCCGGAGGTCGAAAATTTTGTCCGATCCCTCCTCGAGGTCAAAGAGAAGATCGGGTTTTGCTCCATTTGCAACAATCTGACGGACGTAGATCCATGCATGTACTGCGCGAATCCTAAACGCGACCGTTCGATTATTTGCGTGATCGAGGAGCCGTACAACCTTGTTGCTGTCGAAAAAACCCGCTCGTTCAAGGGGCTATATCACATTCTGCATGGTTCGCTCTCACCGATCCGCGGCGTCGGCCCGGATGAGTTGATGATCGCTAATCTTCTTCCGCGGCTGATGCCTGAGAACAATGAGAACATTGACGTTCAGGAGGTCATCATTGCCACCAATCCCACCACCGAAGGCGAGGCGACAGCGAACTATATAGCCCGGCTTTTAAAGCCGCTCGGCGTTCGAGTAACCCGGATCGCGATGGGAATGCCGGTCGGTTCTGACCTCGAATTTGTAGATGAAGTAACGATGGATCGGGCACTTGCCAATCGGCACGAGATCTAGGGAGGTGCGCCGTGAAAGTAAGCTGTAAGCAGATAGTTATCTTTAGACAAGACTTCGAAAAAGAAAAAAGCAGCCGAATAATTCCAGCTGCCTTCCCGACCTGTGACGTCTCGCCGCCTCGCGGACTAGAATCTGACTTTTTCCTCTTCCGCTCTTTCCGATGCGCTTCGCGATTGTTTCCACTCTTCTTCCGTCTCGTAGAAGTTTACGTCGAAAGACATCAGGCTCTTAACCGGTACGCCTTCAAAGTCGTTCGGGGCGGTGTCAAACTTGGCGATCGCGCCGCAGCCGATAACCTCAGCGCCGATCTCCTTGCATAGGTTGACGGTCTCCTGCATTGCCTTTCCTGATCGGAGGATGTCATCGACGATGATAACAGGATGGATATCGGCATCGGCCATATACTGTCGAAACTGGCGTTTGCCCTCTTCCATCTCCGCCCAGTAGATCTGTTCCGCGCTAAGGGCCTCGCGAACGCCAAACGCGACGATGATGCCTCCCGGGCTCGGGCTGATCACCGATACTTTCGGCAGCCGGCTCGAGATCGATTTTTCCATTCTGAACATGCGGCTTAGGCCAACGGCGAGTATGCGGGCATTGTCGTAAAATCGAAACGCGAGGGGCATCTGGAAATAGTGTGAAGCATGCTTGCCGTTCGGGTAGATGAAATGCCCTCGCCGGTATGCACCGGTTTTCTGGAGGATCTCCATTACCGATTCGGGAGAGGGAATCAGGTTAACCATATTTGTCTCCTATAAATGCGTAGTAAAAGGTCGGAATCTTAGAACTATGATTTTAAGCCTTGCTCTTCGTTTTTATCAACTTTGCGTTGTAAAACCTCTTGTATCAACCGCACTTGTGTGCGGCTCATATCTGTAGGGAGATCTTCGGGTTTGCACCATTTGAATCCTATGATCTCACGGCTTTTCACCTGCGGTTCGTCGATCGGTCTTCCCACAAAAAAGATCTCGACGTGCGTTCGATTGGTCCGGGCGCAATATGTTTGAACTTCCGCCAGTTCGACGCCTATTTCTTCCATCATTTCTCGCCTCAAGGCGTCTTCAAGCTGTTCTGTGCGTTTCACGAAGCCGCCCGGTAGGCCCCAGCCCGACCCTGGGCGTAAAATATGTTCGAGTATCAGGACCTCATTCTTTTCGTTTATGAGGATACCGGTCGCGGAGACTGTGAACTTTGGCTGTATGGCGCGAGCGACTGTTATCTTTGATTCCACGGGCAGCCGTTGCCAGATGGATCTAATAAACCTTTGGACCTTATTCCACATTTCGAGAGCAGAAAAACTTTGACGCGCCTAACGCTTTTGTAAATAATACCCGATGCATGAGGTAAAGGTTTGGACCGAAGAGCTTTTACTGGATTCCGGCAAATAAGGTCGGTCGGCAACGTCCTAGTTCGAACGGAGGTATGGCGATGAATATTTGGCTCAAAATACTACTGACGATCCTGTTTGTCGGCGCGCCGATCTTTGCGCAAAGAGGAGCGATCATGGCGATCGACGAAGCGGTGGGTTCGACCGCAACAGAAGGTGGCAGAGCGGTTCCGGGCGGCAAGCCATCTGCATCGCAAGGGAAAACATACTCCAAGACGCCCGGTGCTAAAACGGTTTCATCAACCCCTAAGAATAAACCAACAACGGGTGGGCAGTCCGTCGCTGCGAGGACCGGAAAGCCGTACAACGGCCCCGTTCTCGGCGATACATACACTTTTCTGAATTTTGAGGTTGTTTCAGCGGATAAGCCCATTTATAGAAGAGCGGCAAAGCAGGCCGGAGCTTCGGGGCTGGTTCAGGTCGCGATCCTTGTCGACACCGATGGGTCGGTTTTGCAGGCGAAGGCAAGAACGGGAAACAAGCTCCTGTGGGAGGAGGCAGAACGAGCGGCGCTGGCTTCGAAGCTCAATCGCCCAACTGCGAATGGCCAACCAGCCCGAGCTTTAGGATTCCTGGTCTACCGTTTTGGAGCCGCGGAGGCGGACGATGACGATAATTAGATCGCTCCGACCAGTTTATTTGTCCAACTCTTCCGCGGTTTGAAAGATCTTTGCGATCCCATCGGGTATCTGCTTCTTCGTGATCCAATCACCGAAATTCAGGTCGTGATTGTGGCCGGGGAAAACGCTTGTATGGAGATTGTTTTTCCCGGCTTTGTCGAACCGGCTCTTTACGTCGTATACACCCTGAACCGGGCAATTGCCATCCTCCTCGCCGTGGAATATATAGATCGGAAGGTTCAGTCTCGGCAGGCGATCTTTGTTTGCTTCAAGCGCGAAATGTTCCTTGAGCCACGGAATTGAAACACGGTAATAGTTTTTCCAGATCCAATCTTCGTCTCCGCGATTGTAAGCATCTAGAATGGCGTCATACTTAGCTTTTTGAAGCACGGCGAAATCGACGTCGGTTATCGAGTTGTCTTTATTAACATCGAGTTGGTCAAACTTAACCCCCTGTAGCTGCGCTCGATAGGCCACCGACGTTTTGTCGTCGGCCTCAAACTCAGCCCGGCTGATCACTCCGTTCTTGTCCTTATCGAACATTTTTCCAAAACCGACCATTGCCGAGCCTCCGGTACTCTGCCACTTGATAACGTCGTACATATTGTCGTTTACATAGCCGCACAGGAAGATGGCTGACAATTTGTTACGCTTGTCGTCGGCAGCCATCGCCGCTAGCACGGTGCCTTCGCTCCAACCGAGGAGGACGATCTTTGCGTTTTTCAACCGCTTGTCTTTTCGCAAAGTACTAATAAACGTCGCAATATCTCTGACCTCGACCGAAGGCACTGCCTTCCGAAACTTCTCTCTATCGACCTTGTCGAACAGCGGCGGGTCATCGCCGAAAGTTACGCCACGCTTGTTGTACGTGAAAAAAGCGATTCCGCGGTTGTTGAATTCGTTCGCAAATAAATCGAAATAATTGAACTCGAGGCTGCCGAATTTGCGATGGTTATCATACGTGTTTGGGCCGGTGCCGTGGACGTAAATTACCAACTCTTTGATGTTTGTCGTATCGGCTGGCAGACTTAGTTTCCCTTCGGCCGTTTCACCGTCGAATAATTGGAACTTGATAATCTCACTTGCGCATAATAGGGACGCGGCAAATAGTAAGAATAAAATGGCAAGGAACAATCTCGTCTTCGTCATTTTTCAGACTCCTTTCTTACCTAATTCAACCGCCCGCTTGTACGCCGCATACACGGCCTTCGAAAGCACCGTTCTCAGCGTACCTTTTTCCATTTGATAGATCGCTTCCGCTGACGTGCCGCCCGGCGATGTGACCATGTTTCGAAGCT
>Ga0207711_10002222_pt1 | contig 17420 bp, 29 predicted proteins | sample KBSS34metaG_FD_184401 | JGI IMG/M metagenome (GOLD analysis project Ga0207711, IMG submission 184401) | Switchgrass rhizosphere microbial communities from Kellogg Biological Station, Michigan, USA - KBS S3-4 metaG (SPAdes) (version 2) | ecosystem: Host-associated > Plants > Roots > Rhizosphere...
TGGTGATGCCCGGGGACAACATCAAGATGAACGTGGATCTGATCGCTCCGATCGCGATGGAAGAGGGCCTGCGCTTCGCCATCCGCGAGGGCGGCAGAACCGTGGGCGCCGGTGTGGTTTCGAAGGTAATCAAGTAGTTAGCAATCGCCTGGCTGCTGCGACCAGCGGCAGGCGGCTTTCGGCAAGGACTAAAGCATATGGCCAGTCAGAACATTCGCATCCGGTTGAAGGCGTTCGACCATCGCCTGATCGACAATTCGGCAAAGGAAATCGTCGATACCGCCCGGCGCACTGGCGCCACGGTCCGGGGTCCTGTGCCGCTGCCGACCAAGATGGAGCGCTTTACGCTCCTGGTCTCCCCGCACGCCGACAAGGACGCCCGCGATCAGTTCGAGCTGCGCACCCACAAGCGGCTCATGGACATCGTCAACCCGACCGACAAGACGGTCGATGCCCTGATGCGCCTGGAGCTGCCGGCGGGCGTGGACGTCCAGATCAAGCTGAATTGACCGTCCGGGCTCTAGGGCTGCTATACTGGGCGGCCTTGTAGGCGCCTGGATAACAACAGGTATACCGCGCTCAACGCGGCTTCGGGCGAGGTTGGCTTTAGCCCCATATGGGGAGCGGCCAAGACCACTCGAGAGCTTCAGCGAGAACCCTCGCTGACCTCCAGTTGTCTCACCTCTGTTTTTTGCGACGCGCACCAATCGCAGTGCGCGTCTTGTGATTTGAGGAACGACAGATGTCAATTGGGCTGGTCGGCCGCAAATGCGGAATGACTCGCGTGTTCACGGACGGCGGCGACTCGGTCGCGGTCACCGTGGTCGAGGTGCTTCCGAACCGCGTCACGCAGGTCAAGACTGAAGAGCGCGATGGCTATCGCGCCGTGCAGGTCACCTACGGGGAGCGTCGCCCGCAGCTGCTGACCAAGGCCGTCTCCGGCCACTACGCCAAGGCCAGCGTGGCCCCGGGGCGCTCGCTGATCGAGTTCCGGCTGCTCGGCAAAGACGATGCCGACCTGCAATCGGGCGCCGAGCTCAAGGTCGACCGCTTCACCGCCGGCCAACAGGTCGACGTCACAGGCGTGACCAAGGGCAAGGGCTTTGCCGGCGTCATGAAGCGCCACAACTTCGCCGGCGGCTACGCCTCGCACGGCCACTCGGTTTCGCACCGCGTGCCAGGGTCCATCGGCCAGCGCCAGACGCCCGGTCGCGTATTCCCCGGCAAGCGCATGTCCGGTCATATGGGTGTCGTGCGCCGCACCACCGAGAACCTGACGGTCATCGGCGTCGATGCGGCCCGCAACCTGCTGCTGATCAGCGGCGCGGTCCCGGGCTCCGAGGGCGGCCAGGTGCTGGTGCGTCCTTCCGTCAAGGCGGCGCGCCTAGGCCGTCGCAAGAGCATCGCTCCCACCAAGAACGCTGCGGCCAAGCCGGCCGCTGCGGCCAAACCCGCTCCGGGCAAGCCGGCCGCGGCCAAGCCCAAACAGTAAGTGGCAGTCATGAAGCTCAAAGTCGCAAACGGCCGCTCGGAATTACAGGTTTCGGATGCCGCCTTCGGCCACGCCTACAACCCGGCGCTGGTGTTTCAGGTCGTGAACGCCTATCGCGCCGCAGGGCGCGCTGGCACCAAGGCGCAGAAGTCCCGCGCTGAAGTGCGCGGTGGCGGGCGCAAGCCCCACGCGCAGAAGGGTTCGGGTTCGGCGCGCGCCGGCTCGATTCGCAGCCCCATCTGGGTCGGGGGTGGCCGCGCCTTTGCCGCCAAGCCGCGCGACTTCAGCCAGAAGGTCAATCGCAAGATGTACCGCGGCGCGCTGCGCTCCATGTTCTCGGAGCTGGTCCGCCAGGATCGCCTGCTGGTGACCGACGGCATCACGCTCGAGGCGCCCAAGACGAAGCTGCTGGCCAGCCACCTCAAGTCCCTCGCGCTCGACAACGTGCTGATCATCGTCGAGGCGCTGGACGAAAAACTGTTCCTGGCCGCCCGCAATCTTCCCGGCGTCGAGGTCATGGCAGTGGCTGCGGTCAATCCGCTGAGCCTGGCCGCGCATGACAAGGTGCTGGCGACCGTCGGGGCCGTGAAATTGATCGAGGAGCGCCTGCAATGAGCTACAAGGTGCACGCACCGGCGGCCCGGCCCGGACAGGAGCGGCTCATGAGCGTGCTGCTTGCCCCGCACGTGACCGAGAAGACCACTCAGGCCCTGCAGATGCGCAACCAGTACACCTTCAAGGTGCGCCGCGACGCCTCGCGTTTCGAAGTGCGCGCCGCCGTCGAACTGATGTTCGATGTGAAGGTAGCGGCCGTGCAGGTGGTCAACGAGCCCGGCAAGTCGCGCCGTTTCGGCAAGACGCCCGGCCGCACTCAGGATTGGAAGAAGGCCTACGTCCGGCTGGCCGAGGGCCACAGCATCGACTACGAAGCCGCGGCCGGAAAAGCTTAAGGGTAAGTCCATGGCGCTGATCAAGCTCAAACCAACCTCGCCCGGCACGCGTTTCGTTGTGCGCGTGGCGCGCGGCCACCTGCACAAGGGCGGCCCGCACGAAGCGCTCACGGTGCACCAGAACAAGACGGGTGCGCGCAATCATTCCGGACGCATCACCACCCGCCATATCGGTGGCGGTTCGCGCCAGAAGTATCGCCTGATCGATTTCCGGCGCGACAAGGACGGCATCAAGGGCGTGGTGGAGCGGCTCGAGTACGACCCGAACCGAACCGCGCACATCGCGCTGGTCTGCTACGCCGACGGCGAGCGCCGTTACATCCTCGCACCCAAGGGCCTGAAGGACGGCGACGAAGTGCGTTCGGGAAGCGAAGCGCCGATCAAGCCGGGCAACGCCATGGCCTTGCGCCACATCCCGGTCGGCTCGCTGGTGCACAACATCGAACTCAAGCCCGGACGCGGCGGCCAGCTCTCGCGCAGCGCCGGCAATTCCGCGCAGTACGCCTCGCGCGAGGGCATTTACGCCTTCGTGCGGCTCAAGTCCGGCGAGATGCGCAAGGTCCACATTGATTGCCGCGCGACGCTCGGCGAGATCGGCAACGACGAGCACAACCTGCGTACCTACGGAAAGGCCGGCGCCAAGCGCTGGCGCGGCGTGCGCCCGACGGTGCGCGGTGTGGCTATGAATCCGGTCGATCACCCGCACGGCGGTGGTGAGGGCAAGCCCGGCCAGGGCAACCCGCACCCGGTATCGCCGTGGGGTCTGCAGACCAAGGGTAAGAAGACGCGTCGCAACAAGCGTACGCGCAACATGATCGTGCAGCGGAGGAAGTAAGCGTGCCCCGTTCCCTGAAGAAAGGTCCGTTCGTCGATTTGCACCTGGCTAAGAAGGTGCAGGTCGCCGCCGCCAAGAATGACCGACGCCCGGTCAAGACCTGGTCGCGCCGTTCGATGGTTGTGCCGGAAATGGTCGGCCTGACCATCGCCATCCATAACGGCAAGCAGCACCTGCCGGTGCTCATGACCGAAAACATGGTCGGTCACAAGCTCGGCGAGTTCGCACCGACGCGCGTGTTCAAGGCGCACGGCGGCGATCGCAAAGTGGCCACCGCGGAGTAGCTCATGCAGGTTTCCGCCAAATTACGTTACGCGCGCATTTCCCCGCAGAAGTGCCGCCTGGTTGCCGACCTGGTGCGCGGCCGTCCCGTGGGCAGCGCCTTGGGGCTCCTCAAGTTCACGCCGCAAAAAGGCGCGGAACTGGTGCTCAAGGTGCTCGAGTCCGCGATCGCCAATGCCGAGCACAACCTCGGGGCCGATATCGACCAGCTCAAGGTAGCGCGCATCGAGGTCGATGCGGCGCCGGTACTGAAGCGGTTTGCGGCACGCGCCAAAGGGCGCGGCAATCGCATCGTCAAACGCAACAGCCATATCACGGTACAAGTCAGCGACGGCAGGAAGGACTAACGATGGGGCAGAAGGTCAATCCGCTGGGTATTCGCTTAGGCATCACCCGCGACTGGGTGTCCAAGTGGTACGCGAGCAAGAAGCAGTTCCCGCTGCTGGTGCACACCGATTTCAGGGTGCGCGAGTTTCTCAAGAAGAAGCTGGCGGAAGCCTCGGTGAGCCGCATCCTGATCGAGCGCGCCGCCAAGAAGGTGAACATCACCATCCAGACCGCTCGCCCCGGCATCGTGATCGGCAAAAAGGGTGAGGACATCGACAAGCTGCGGGCCGAGACCGCCAAGCTCCTGAACATGCCGGTTGCGGACGTGCGCCTCAACATCGCCGAGATCCGCAAGCCCGAGCTCGACGCGCAGCTGGTGGCCGAGGGCATCGCGCAGCAGATCGAGAAGCGCGTGATGTTCCGCCGCGCCATGAAGCGCGCGGTCATGAGCACGATGCGCAGCGGCGCCCTGGGCATGAAGGTGCGCATGTCCGGTCGCCTCAACGGCGCTGAGATTGCGCGCACCGAAAAGGTCCATGAAGGACGCGTGCCCCTGCATACCTTCCGCGCCGACATTGATTACGGTACGGCCGAGTCGCGCACCACCTATGGGGTGATCGGCGTCAAGGTCTGGATCTTCAAGGGCGAAGTGTTCGATCAGGCCGAGCTCGAGCGCAATGCGCAGGCCGGTGCGGAAGCGGCTGCTGCTGCCGCGGCTGCGGCCGCCGCCGCGGCGGCTCCGGCGCCGGCCACACCCGCTGCGCCTCCGGCGGCGGCGCCGGCCGCGGTCTGAGAACTTAGCCAGGAATTTTTAGGCAATGCTGCAACCAAAACGCACTAAGTACCGCAAGCAGTTCAAGGGCAAGAATTACGGCATGGCGACTCGCGGCAGCCACGTGGCCTTCGGCGACTTTGGCCTGAAGGCAACCGAGCGTGCGCGCATGACGGCTCGTGAGATCGAGGCCGCGCGCCGCGCGATGGCGCGCCACGTCAAGCGCGGCGGCCAGATCTGGATCCGGGTGTTTCCGGACGTGCCGATCACCAAGAAGCCGCTCGAGGTGCGCATGGGCAGCGGCAAGGGCAACGTCGAGTACTGGGTTGCCAAGGTCAAGCCGGGCAAGGTGTTGTTCGAGATGGAAGGGGTCACTGAAGAGATTGCGCGCGAAGCCTTCAGGCTCGCCGGCGCCAAGCTCTCGGTCACGACCGCCTTCGTCAAGCGGCAGGTGCGCTGATGAAAGCAAGTGAAGCCAAAGGCAAGCCCGCCACGGCGCAGCGCGCCGAGTTGTTGAAGCTCCGCAAGGAGCAGTTCGCATTGCGTCTGCAGCGCGCCACCGGTCAGGCCGTCAAACCCGATCAGTTCGGCAAGGTACGCAAAAGCATTGCCCGGCTGAAGACAGCGATGCGTGCCCAGGAACTCGGTCTACCGAGCGGTGCGGCCAAGAAGGTCAGTGGAGCGAAGCGATGAGTCCAGCAACCAGTTCAGCAACCGTCGGCATCGACAAACCCGCTGTCGAGGAGCGCGGCGAGCGCGTACTCACGGGCCGCGTAGTCAGCGACAAGATGGACAAGACCATCGCGGTGCAGGTTGAGCGCATCGTCAGGCACGAGACTTACGGCAAGTTCCTGCGCCGCAGCACCAAGCTGCTCGCGCACGATGAGAGCAACGCGGCGCACGAGGGCGACACGGTGACGATTACCCCGTGCCGGCCGCTGTCGCGGCGCAAGTCCTGGCGATTGCTGGCGATTATCGAACGCGCGGCCCAGTAATTAGACGGGACACGCCAAAAACGGAAATGACGTCATGATTCAGATGCGCACAATGCTCAATGCCGCCGACAACAGCGGCGCCCGCACGGTCATGTGCATCAAGGTTCTCGGCGGCAGCCGCCGGCGCTACGCCACCGTGGGCGATGTCATCAAGGTGAGCATCAAGGATGCGATCCCGCGCGGCAAGGTCAAGAAGGGCGAGGTGTACGACGCCGTGGTGGTGCGCACCCGCCGTGGCGTGCGGCGCTCCGATGGCTCGCTGATCAAGTTCGACGGCAACGCCGCGGTGCTGCTGACGCCCAAGCTCGAGCCGATCGGCACCCGCATCTTCGGGCCGGTCACGCGCGAGCTGCGCACGGTTCAGTTCATGAAGATCATCTCGCTGGCACCGGAAGTGCTGTAAGCGAATAGGCAAGAAGCGACGCAATCATGGAAAAGATCAGGAAAGGCGACCAAGTGGTGGTGCTGTCGGGCCGCGACAAGGGCCGGCGCGGTGCCGTGCTGCAGGTGTTGCCCCACGGCGCGGTGCTGGTCGAGAGCCTCAATCGCGTCAAGCGGCACACTAAGCCCAATCCGCAGGCCAACCAGCCGGGCGGGATTATCGAGAAGGAGATGCCTCTGCCCGTGTCCAAAGTGGCGCTGTGGAACCCGGGCGCCAAGAAGGGCGACCGCGTGGGCATCAAAACGCTGGCCGACGGCAAGAAGGTGCGTTTCTTCAAGTCGAGCGGCGAAGTCATCGACGCCTGATTGAGACAGGCCCAGGTTTTATATATGGCAAGACTGCAACAAATTTATCGCGAGAAGATCGTGCCGCAGCTCATCAGCGAGCTGCAGCTGAAGAATCCTATGGAAGTGCCGAAGATCACCAAGATCACGGTCAACATGGGCGTGGGCGAGGCCGTGGCCGACCGCAAGCTGATGGACGCTGCGGTCGCCGACCTGACCAAGATCACCGGCCAGAAGCCGCTGGTGTGCAAGTCCAAGAAGGCGATTGCCGCCTTCAAGCTGCGCCAGGGGCTGGCGATCGGCTGCAAGGTCACGCTGCGCGGCGCTCGCATGTACGAGTTCCTTGACCGCTTGATTAGCGTCGCCATGCCGCGTATTCGCGACTTCCGCGGTGTGTCGCCGCGCGCCTTCGACGGCCGAGGCAACTACACGCTGGGCGTACGCGAGCAGATTATATTCCCCGAAATCCAGTACGACGCGATCGACCAGGTGCGCGGCATGGATATCACGATCACCACCACCGCACGCGACAACGCGCAGGGACGCGCGCTGCTGACGGCGTTCAATTTCCCGTTCCGCAAGTGAGCCACTGAGCTCCACCGTAAGGATCTGGCATGGCCAAGACGAGCATGATCGAACGAGACAAGCGCCGAACACTGGCGGCGAAGAAGTACGCCACAGTGCGCGCGAACCTGAAGGAAAAGATTCGCAGTCCCAAGTCGAGTCCGGAAGAGCGGCTGGCGGCGCAGGCGAAGCTGCAGTCGCTGCCCCGCGATGCGAGCCCGACCCGGCAGCGCAACCGCTGCGCGATTACCGGCCGCTCGCGCGGTGTCTACAGCAAATTTGGTCTGGCGCGCACCAAGATCCGCGAAGTCGCGGCGCGCGGCGAGATTCCCGGGCTTGCCAAGGCGAGCTGGTAGGAGCCACAAAGATGAGCATGACTGATCCGGTTGCCGACCTGCTGACCCGCATTCGTAACGGGCAGAGCGCGCGCAAGACCACCGTAACGATGGCTTCTTCGAAGCTGAAGACCGCCATCCTGCGGGTGCTTAAGTCGGAGGGTTACATCGCCGACTTTTCAGTGGGCGATGAGGCGGGCAAGCCCCTGCTGACCGTTGACCTGAAGTATTTCGATGGCCGGCCGGTCATTGACCGCATTGAGCGGGTGAGCCGGCCGGGGCTACGCATTTACCGCGGCAAGGAAGATCTGCCGCGGGTGCTGGGTGGCATGGGCACGGTCATCGTGTCCACGCCGAAGGGCGTGATGACCGACCGCGCGGCGCGCGCCATCGGCCAGGGCGGCGAAGTGATCTGCATCGTTGCCTGATCGGCTACGGAAGCAAGCAAGACGGAATTTCGAACATGTCCAGAGTCGCAAAGCAAGTCATCAACATACCCACCGGCGTGACCGTCACGGTCGCCGCCGATGCCGTCACGGTCAAGGGCGCCAAGGGCTCCCTGTCGCTGCCGATTGGCGCGGGCGTGTCGGTGGCGCAGGACAACAAGCAGCTGCAGGTCAGCTACGCCGATGCCGGAGCGGCGCGCACCCGCGCCGGGGCGACGCGCGCGCACCTGGCCAACATGGTGGTGGGCGTGACGCGCGGCTACGACCGCAAGCTCGAGCTCGTGGGCGTCGGCTTCCGTGCCGCCGTGGCCGGCAAGGCGCTGAACCTGACTTTGGGTTTCTCGCACCCGGTCAGCTATCAGATTCCCGAGGGCATCACCATCGAAACTCCGAGCCCGACCGAAATCATGATCAAGGGTGCCGACCGCCAGCGTGTCGGCCAGACCGCCGCCGAAATTCGCGGCATTCGTCCGCCGGAGCCTTACAAGGGCAAGGGCGTGCGCTATAGCGATGAAGTGATTTCCCTCAAGGAAGGGAAGAAGAAGTAGCGCAAAGGAACATTGGCAATGAATCTCAGCAAGAAAGAGCGCCGGGCGCGGCGCGCCATCAAGACCCGCGCCAAGATTCGCGAGCAGGGCACGCCGCGACTGACCGTGCACCGCACGCCGCGGCACATTTACGCCCAGCTGTTTGCGGCCGACGGCTCGCAGGTGCTGGCGACCGCCTCCACGGTGCAGAAGGCGCTGGTCAAGGACCTGAAGTACACGGGCAACATCGAGGCGGCACGGGCCGTGGGCCGTGCGATCGCCGAGCGCGCCAAGGCCGCGGGCATAGCCAAGGCCGCGTTCGACCGCTCGGGCTTCCAATATCACGGCCGCGTCAAGGCGCTGGCCGAGGCGGCCCGCGAATCCGGGCTTGAATTCTGACGCTGCGGCGGGATGTAGGAACTATGGCAAGAATTGAAAAGACCCAAAGCGCCGACGACCTGCTCGAGAAGCTGGTTGCGGTCAACCGCACGGCCAAGGTGGTCAAGGGCGGCCGGCAATTCGGCTTCACCGCGCTGACCGTGGTCGGCGACGGCGCCGGGCGCGTGGGCTTTGGCTTCGGCAAGGCGCGTGAAGTGCCGGTGGCGATCTCCAAGGCGATGGCGCAGGCGCGCAAGAGCCTGGTGAACGTCAGCCTCGCTAACGACACGCTGCACTATGCCGTCAAGGGCACGCACGGCGCGACGCGCATTTTCATGCAACCCGCTTCCAGCGGTACCGGCGTCATTGCCGGCGGCGGAATGCGCGCGGTGCTCGAGTGCGCCGGCGTGCGCAACGTGCTTGCCAAGAGCTATGGCTCGCGCAATCCGATCAACGTCGTGCGCGCGACCGTCAAGGCATTGGCCAGTGTGCGTTCGCCGGATGACATCGCCGCCCGGCGCGGCAAGACCCTCGAAGACATCCTCGGGTGAGATCATGGCGAGCGGCGCAAAGGTAAAAGTGACACTAGTGAAGAGCCTGCACGGGCAGCTCAAGCAGATCAGCGCCTCGGTGCGCGGCCTCGGGCTGCGTCGCCGCCACCAGAGCGTCACGGTCGCTGACACCGCGGAGAACCGCGGCATGATCAACGCGGCCTGCCACATGCTTAAGGTGGAGCGAAATTGATATGCGACTGAACACCATTAAACCGGTCGAAGGCTCGCGCCGCCCGCGGCTGCGGGTGGGACGCGGCGCCTCCGCCGGGCAGGGCAAGACCTGCGGCCGCGGCGTCAAGGGCCAGCGTGCTCGCAAGGGCGGCTATCACAAGGTCGGCTTCGAGGGCGGCCAGATGCCCCTGCAGCGGCGCATGCCGAAGGTCGGCTTCAGGTCCGCGATCAAGGCGACGCGCGGCGAAGTACGCCTGCACGAGCTGGCCGCGGTGAACGCCGAGGTCATTGACCTGGCGGCGCTCAAGGCGGCGCAGATCGTGTCGGTGTTTGCCGAGAGCGCCAAAGTCGTGCTCTCGGGCGAATTGAAGAAGGCGGTGCGCCTCAAGGGCATCGGCACCACCAAGGGCGCCCGCGCCGCGATTGAAGCGGCCGGCGGCAAGATAGAGGACTGATGGCCAACGCGGTACTAAGCAATCCGGCGGCGACCTTAGCCGAAGCAGGCAGGACGGGCGAGATTCGCACGCGCCTGCTGTTTCTGCTGGGCGCGCTGGTTGTGTATCGCATCGGCACCTTCATTCAGGTGCCCGGGATCGATCAGCAGCAGGTGCTGCGGTTCTTCACCGACCAGTCCAACAGCATCCTCGGCGTGGTTAACAGCTTCAGCGGCGGTGCGCTGCAACGCATGTCGATCTTCGCGATGGGCGTGATGCCCTACATTTCCGCGTCGATCATCATCCAGATGCTCGGCATGGTCGTGCCGACGCTCATGGAATATCGCAAGGAAGGCGAGGCCGGGCGGCGCAAGACCACGCAGCTCACGCGCTATTGCACCGTGGGTCTGGCGGTATTCCAGTCATTCGGCGCGGCGATCGCGCTGCAGAACGGCGGCATGGTGCTGAACGGCGGCGTGCAATGGCTGCTGGTGGCGACCGTGACCATGACCACCGGGACGATGTTCCTGATGTGGCTCGGCGAGCAGATCACCGAGCGCGGCGTCGGCAACGGCATCTCGATGATCATTCTCTCGGGTATCGTCGCCGGGCTCCCGGGAGCCCTGAGCCGCACCTTCGAATCGGTCAGCAATGGTGAGATGCAGCCGATGTTCGCGATCGCCTTGGTAGCCATCGTGCTGGGCGTCACCGGGTTCTGCGTATTCGTCGAGCGCGCGCAGCGCCGCATCGCCGTGCATTACGCCAAGCGCCAGGTCGGACGGCGCCTGTACGCCGGTCAGAGCAGCCATCTGCCCTTCAAGCTCAACATGTCCGGCGTGATCCCGCCAATCTTCGCCTCGAGCCTATTGCTGTTTCCGGCGACCATGGCGAGCTTCTTTGCCACCGGCTCGGACACCAAGATGAGCCTGGTCTTGCAAAGGGTCCAGGCCGCCCTCAATTATGGACAACCGCTGCACCTGGTGCTGTACGCAGGACTGATCCTAGGGTTTACCTTCTTCTATACGGCGCTGGTGTTCAACGCGCGCGAGACCGCCGACAACCTGAAGAAGTCCGGGGCCTTCATCCCCGGTATCCGCCCGGGCCAGCAGACCGGCGAATACATCGACAAGGTGCTGACACGCCTGACACTCTGGGGAGCGGCCTACATCATGGCGGTGTGCCTGCTGCCCGAGGTGCTGGTGTCCTCCCAGGGCGTGCCGTTCCAGTTCGGCGGCACTTCGCTGCTGATCGTGGTCGTGGTGGTTATGGATTTCATGGCGCAGCTCCAGGCACACATGATGTCGCATCACTATCCCGGCCTGATGAAGAAGGCCAATTTGCTCGGTTCCGGCCGCAACGCGCCGGCTGCAGGTGAGAGATGAAAGTTCGTCCATCAGTTAAGAAGATCTGCAAGAACTGCAAGATCGTGCGCCGTCGCGGCGTCGTCTACGTGATTTGCTCCGACGCCCGCCACAAGCAGCGTCAAGGATAGGGATAGCACCATGGCACGCATAGCCGGTATCAACATTCCGATGAACAAGCACGTCGGGATCGGTCTGACCCACATTTTCGGCATCGGCCGCGCGCGCGCGATCGAGAGCTGCGCCGCCGCCGGCGTCGACCCGACCACCAAGGTCAAGGATCTGACCGAAGCGGAGGTCACGGCACTGCGCGCGCAACTCTCGCGCTACCCGGTCGAGGGCGACCTGCGGCGCGAGGTGTCGATGAACATCAAGCGCCTGATGGACCTGGGCACATGGCGCGGCATGCGCCACCGCAAGGGTCTGCCAGTCCGTGGCCAGCGCACGCGCACCAATGCGCGCACCCGCAAGGGTCCGCGCAAGCAGGCCGTTAAGCTGAACGCGCCGCCGGGTAAGGTTTGATCGAGTGGTTTTGCAGCACTAGTCGTTAGCAGGCACGAATTAATATGGCTGAACAGAAGACACAGCAATCCAGCGCCGCGGCGGCCGCACCGGCCGCCGGCGCCAAGAAGCCGAAGAAGGCGCGCAAGAACGTGCTCGATGCGATCGCGCACGTGCACGCGTCCTTCAACAACACGATCATCACGATCACTGACCGGCAGGGCAACACGCTCTCGTGGGCAACTTCCGGCGGCTGCGGCTTCCGTGGTTCACGCAAGAGCACGCCGTTCGCGGCCCAGGTGGCCGCCGAAAAGGCCGGCGTGGCTGCCCAAGAGCACGGCGTCAGGAACGTGGAAGTACGTGTCGGCGGACCTGGCCCCGGGCGCGAATCCGCGGTGCGGGCGCTGAACGGCTGCGGGCTGAAGATCACCAGCATTGAGGACGTCACGCCGATACCGCACAACGGCTGCCGCCCGCCCAAGAAGCGCCGCGTCTGACGCGCACTTATCTTTAAGGAAGGAACCTATGGCGCGATATCTCGGTCCCACTTGCAAGCTCGCTCGTCGCGAGGGCACGGACCTGTTTCTAAAGAGCGGCGCCAAGCCGCTCGAGTCCAAGTGCAAGTTCCAGGTGCCCCCCGGCGGCATCAAGAGCGAGCGTCGGCAGCGGCTGTCGGATTACGGCCTGCAGCTGCGCGAGAAGCAGAAGCTGCGGCGCATGTATGGCGTGCTGGAGCGGCAGTTCCGCGGCTACTACCAGCAGGCCGCGCGCCGCACCGGCGCCACCGGCGAGCAGCTGCTCAAGCTTTTGGAGTCGCGCCTGGACAACGTCGTGTACCGGATGGGATTTGCGGCCACGCGCGCCGAGGCTCGTCAGTTGGTGAGCCACAAGGCCATCGAGGTCAATTCCGGCATCGTGTCGATTGCCTCCTACCAGTGCCGGCCGGGTGATGTGGTGCAGGTGCGCGAGCGCGCCCGCAAGCAATTGCGCATTCAGGGAGCGCTGGCCTCGGCGACCCAGGCGGGCCTGCCCGAGTGGGTCGAGGTCAATGACAAGGAGATGCGCGGCGTGTTCAAGGCGGTGCCGGCTCGCGAGGACGTCCTGCCGGACGTCAACGAGAACCTGGTCGTCGAGTTGTATTCGAAGTAAGGGTAAGAAACTATGCAATCTTCAGTGAGCGAGTTCCTCAAGCCCCGTGTCGTCAAGGTGCAGCCGATTGCGCCGCGGCAGGCGCGGGTGGTCATCGAACCGTTCGAGCGCGGCTTCGGCCATACGCTCGGCAACGCGCTGCGGCGCGTGCTGCTCTCTTCCATGCCGGGAGCTGCGATCACCGAAGTGGAGATCGACGGCGTCCTGCACGAGTACACCAGCATCGAAGGGGTGCAGGAAGACGTGGTCGACGTGCTGCTGAACCTTAAGCTGGTCGCGCTGCGGATGCACGCGCGCAGCACCGCGGAGCTGCGCCTGCACAAGAAAGGCCCTGGCCCGGTGACCGCTGGCGACATCCAGACGGATCACGATGTGGAAGTGGTCAACCCCGATTTGGTCATCGCCAACCTGACCAAGGCCGGCGAGCTCAACATGCAGATGAAGATCGAGCGCGGCCGGGGCTATCGCCCCGCAGTCCAGCGCGTGGCCTTCGAGGAGCAGACCCGTCCGATCGGCCGCCTGCTGCTCGATGCTTCGTTCTCGCCGGTGCGCCGGGTGACCTACTCGGTGGAAGCGGCGCGCGTCGAACAGCGCACCGATCTCGACAAGCTGATCATCGACATCGAAACCAACGGCACCATTGAGCCGGAAGAGGCCATCCGCCGCGCCGGCGGCATCCTCAAGGACCAGCTGTCGGTGTTCGTTGACCTGCAGGGCGAGGATGAGGCGGTCTCGAAGATCACCGAAATGCAGTTCGATCCGATTCTGCTGCGTCCGGTCGATGAGCTGGAGCTGACTGTGCGCAGCGCCAACTGCCTGAAGGCCGAGAACATTCACTATATCGGCGATCTCGTGCAGCGCACCGAAGTGGAGCTGCTGCGCACGCCGAACCTCGGCAAGAAGTCGCTGACCGAGATCAAGGAAGTGCTGCAAAGCCACGGCCTGATGCTCGGCATGCGTCTGGACGGCTGGCCGCCGGCCGGCCTGCGGCGCGATGAGGAAAGCGGCCTGATCTAAGTTTTCGAATTACGAGAATTCCATGCGTCACAAACTTTCGGGCCGACAACTCTCGCGCAACAGCCCGCATCGCCATGCGATGTTGCGCAACATGGCCGGCTCGTTGCTGCGGCACGAGACCATCCACACCACCTTGCCGAAGGCCAAGGAGCTGCGCCGTGTGGTCGAACCGCTCATCACCCTGGGCAAGAACGACTCCGAGGCGAATCGTCGCTTAGCGTTCTCGCGGCTGCGCGACATGGCCATGGTGAGCAAGCTGTTCGGCGACCTGGGTCCGCGTTTCCGTACCCGTCCGGGCGGCTACACGCGCATCCTGCGCATGCTGCCGCGCGCCGGGGATGCCGCGCCCATGGCGCTGATGCAATTGGTCGACCGCCCGGCTCCCGAGGCTGTGCCGTCGGAAGAGGGTGCGGGCAAGCAAAAGCGTGGTGCCAAGGCGACGCCGGCCAAGGCGGCGGATGCCAAGGCCACCGAGGGCGCTGCGGCCAAGAAGCCTGCCAAGACCAAGCCGGAAAAACCCGCCAAGGGCGAAGCGGTCAAGGCGGCGGCAGAAAAGCCGGCGCGCGCGGCCAAGAAATCGGATGCCAAGAAATCGGACGGCAAGAAAGCCAAACCCACAACTAAGAAGTAGTGCTGCTTTGGCGGCGTAGGGAGGTCCACCATGGGCATGGGAGCAGAATTCAAAGAATTTGCCATGAAGGGCAGCGTCGTTGACCTAGCGGTCGGTGTCGTTATTGGCGCAGCTTTCGGTAAGATCGTCTCCTCATTGGTGGAAAACATAATCATGCCGCCCCTGGGCATGGCGATGTCCGGAGTCAATTTCTCCGATCTGGCCGTGGTCCTTGGTACCGGACCGGACGGCAAGGCCATCTTGCTGAAATATGGCGCTTTCTTGCAGACCGTCCTGGACTTCCTAATCATAGCTTTTGTGCTGTTTTTGGCCATCCGGGGCATCAATAGGCTCAAGAAGTCGCCCGAAGCCGCGGCGCCCGCCGCGCCCCCGAGGCAGGAAGTCCTGCTCGAGGAAATCCGCAATTTGCTGGCAAAGCGCTAGATTCAGGACAATAGCGGCGTAGGCCAAACTCCTTTATTTTTGACGACACATTGAATTGCGCTGCGGCTTCTATAGAATCGTGGTTGCGATGGAACGTCGCATAACAAACTAGTTTGATCGTTCGCTTATAACTTCTGATTATCTGGGGATTCATCGATGAATATTAAGCTTGCTCTCAGTGCTGCTGTTGCAGCCCTCGCGCTGGTCGCTTGCAGCAACCAGGAACCGGCTGCTCCGGCCGCCGCTCCGGCTGCTGATGCCGCGGCTCCCGCCGCCGCACCGGCCGACTCTGCTGCTCCGGCTGCCGATGCCGCCGCTCCGGCCGCTCCGGCTCCCGATGCCGCTGCTCCTCCGGCCGCTCCGGCGAACCCGCCGAACTGATCCAACCGGATCTGGCATGAAAGCCCGCGCAGGCCGCGACCCGGTCTGCGCGGGTTTTCGTGTTTCTATGGCATGACCATCAGTGTTCGCGACATGCGTACCTCGCGCGGCGACCGGCGGTGGCTGGAGGGCGCGTATCAGGAGTACCTGAACGATCTTGCGCCTCTGGGCACCGGCATGTTCCCGACGCTGCCCGAATTCGGTCATCGCCAGGACGATCAGCTCACCAGCTGGTACGCCGATTCCAGTGCCCATTTGCTGACCGTCCTCAAGGACCGCGAGCCGGTGGGCTTTGCTGTGGTGCGCACCGGCCACGCGATCGCCGGCCGCGGACCGGTGGATTTTTCGATGGCTGAATTCTTTGTGGCGCGCTCCTGGCGCCGCCGCGGCATCGGCCAGGAAGCCGTGCGGTTGATACTCGACCGCTTTTCGGGTCGCTGGCACATCATGGAATACCTGCGAAATCCCCAGGCGGTGGCCTTCTGGCGCCGGGTCGTGGGCGATTACACCTCGGGCCGCTTTCAGGAACGCAACGAAAACGGCGAGATCCACCAGTACTTCGAGTCCGGGACGCGCCGCGCCCACTGAGCAGCCCAGCTTTCCGGAGCCGGACCTTCGCCTCAGGCGCTGCGTGCGGCCGATGACGGGCGCTGCAGGAGCGGCGCCAGATACTGACCGGTAATCGACTTGGGCTCCGCAGCGACCGCCTCGGGCGTGCCCTCGGCCAGCACGCGGCCACCGTGTTCACCGCCCCCTGGCCCGAGATCAATGACCCAGTCGGCGGTCTTGATCACATCGAGATTGTGCTCGATGACCACCATGGTGTTGCCGGCGCCCACCAGCTGCTGCAGGACCTTGAGCAGTTGCGCCACGTCGTGAAAATGCAAGCCGGTGGTCGGCTCATCGAGTATGTACAGCGTCCGGCCCGTGCCCCGCTTGGACAGTTCCCGGGCCAGCTTGACGCGCTGCGCCTCGCCGCCTGAGAGCGTGGTCGCGCTCTGGCCCAGGCGCACGTACTGGAGTCCGACATCCAGCAAGGTGCGCAGCCGGTTGGCGGCCGCGGGCACGTTGGCAAACAGGGCGGCCGCATCCTCGACCGTAAGCTCGAGGACCTCGTGGATGCTGTGCCCGCGGTAGCGTATTTCCAGCGTCTCGCGGTTGTAGCGCCGGCCGCGGCACACGTCGCAGGGCACGTAGACATCCGGCAGGAAATGCATCTCGACGCGCAGCACCCCATCGCCCTGGCAGGACTCGCAGCGCCCGCCGCGGACATTGAAGCTGAAGCGCCCCGCGTCGTAGCCGCGCGCGCGGGCTTCGGGGACTTGCGCAAACAGCTCGCGGATCACCGTGAACAATCCGGTGTAGGTGGCCGGGTTGGAGCGCGGCGTGCGGCCGATCGGATTCTGGTCGATGTCAACGACGCGCTCGAAGCGCTCGAGCCCGCGAATCTCCCGGCACGGGGCTGCGCCCGTGGTGTTGCCTTCGGCCAGGCGCGCGGCAGCGTGGCGGTACAGCGTGTCGTTGATGAGCGTCGACTTGCCCGAACCGGACACTCCGGTCACGCAGGTCAGAAGGCCCATCGGAATGGCGACGGAAAGGTCGCGCAGGTTGTTGCCCGTGGCGCCGATGATCTCGATGTTGGCTGCGCCCCGCTTGCGGCGCGTGGTCGGCACCGCGATGAGCTCCGCTCCCGAGAGGTAACGCCCGGTGATGGATTGCGGACTGGCCGCGATCTGTTCGGGGCGCCCCTGAGCGACGAGCTCGCCGCCGTGAATGCCGGCCCCGGGGCCCAGATCAACCACGTGATCGGCGCTGCGGATCGCCTCCTCGTCGTGCTCGACGACGATGACCGTGTTGCCCAGATCGCGCAACCGCTTGAGCGTGCCGAGCAGCCGCGCGTTATCGCGCTGATGCAACCCGATCGAGGGCTCATCGAGAATGTACATGACGCCGGTGAGGCCTGATCCGACCTGGCTCGCCAGGCGGATGCGCTGCGTCTCGCCACCCGAGAGCGTATCGGCCGCGCGATCAAGACCCAGATACTCCAGGCCCACATCCGCCAGGAACCGCAGCCGTTCGCCCACCTCGCGCACGATCCGCTCGGCCACGCTCGCGCGCCAGCCCGTGAGCTTGAGGCCGGCGAAGTAATTGAGCGCCTGGCCGACCGTG
>Ga0207711_10002224_pt1 | contig 17418 bp, 13 predicted proteins | sample KBSS34metaG_FD_184401 | JGI IMG/M metagenome (GOLD analysis project Ga0207711, IMG submission 184401) | Switchgrass rhizosphere microbial communities from Kellogg Biological Station, Michigan, USA - KBS S3-4 metaG (SPAdes) (version 2) | ecosystem: Host-associated > Plants > Roots > Rhizosphere...
GGCGATGAACCATGAGGAGACCGTCGCGCTCACGGCCGGCGGCCACACGTTCGGCAAGGCGCACGGCGCGGGCGACCCGAGCCTGGTCGATGCGGCTCCCGAGGGCGCAGACATCGCGCTCCAGGGCTTGGGGTGGGCCAGCGCCTATGAAAGCGGGATCGGCGAGCACACCATCACCAGCGGCATCGAGGGCGCGTGGGTCAATACGCCGACCAAATGGTCGGAAAATTATTTCCGCCTGCTGCTCGACTATGATTACGAACTGGTGCGGTCGCCCGCGGGCGCGCAACAGTGGCAACCCGTCAACCAAAAGCCCGAAGACATGGCGCCGGCGGCGCACGATCCGTCGAAACGCGTCCCGACGATGATGACCACGGCCGACATGGCGCTCAAGATGGATCCGGAGTTCCGGGTCATCTCGGAGAAATTCCGCAACGACCATGAAGCGTTCAAGGATGCGTTCGCGCGGGCGTGGTTCAAGCTCACCCACCGCGATATGGGACCCAAGCAGCGCTATCTTGGACCGGAAGTCCCGGCGGAAGACCTGATCTGGCAGGATCCGGTCCCGGCAGGCGCCAAGCCAAACGACACCGACATAGGTGATTTTAAAGCAAAAATCCTCGGCGCCGACCTGAGCGTCGGCGATCTGGTGCGGACCGCTTGGGCATCCGCGTCGACCTACCGCAAGTCCGATCATCGTGGCGGCGCCAACGGCGCCCGCCTGCGGCTCGCCCCGCAAAAGGACTGGGCCGTCAACGAGCCCGAAAAATTGGTCACGATTCTCGCAAAAGTCGATGAATTGCGCGGTTCCCTGTCGATGGCTGACGCAATTGTCCTCGCCGGGAGTGCAGCGGTCGAGAAAGCGGCGAAGGATGCCGGCTTCAATGTTGCCGTGCCGTTCACCGGCGGCCGCGGTGATGCGTCACCGGAATGGACCGATGTCGAGAGTTTCGACGTGATGGAACCTGCGGCCGACGGCTTCCGCAATTACCTGAAGACCAAGCATTCGGTCAGGACGGAGGAGCTGCTGCTCGATCGCGCGTCCCTGCTGGGACTGTCGGCGCCCGAAATGACGGTGCTTCTCGGTGGCCTGCGGGTGCTCGGGGCGAATTACAAAGACTCCGCACATGGTGTCTTCACCACGCGCAAGGGCCAGCTGACCAACGACTTCTTCGTCAACCTGCTCGACAACGGCACCTTCTGGGAGGTCGTCGACACCAGCGGCGATGAGGAATTCATCGGTTACAATCGCGACGGCAAACAGGAGAAGTGGCGGGCGACGCGGACTGACTTGATCTTTGGGTCCAACAGCCAGCTGCGCGCGACTGCGGAGGTTTATGCCGAGAAGGGCAACGAAGAAAAGTTCGTCCGCGACTTCATCAAGGCCTGGACCAAGGTCATGAACGCCGATCGGTTCGACTTGGCCTAGGCCGGTTCGAGCGTACCTTCGCTGGGCACCGTATCAAGCGATGGAATGATCTCGCCCGCAATCTGGCGCAGCGTGTCCGCGAGCAGCTGAAACTCCACTTCGCGCGGGCTCGAACGACGCCAGATCAGCGCGATCTCCCGAAACCCGTTTTCCGATTGAAGCGGGCGAGCATCGACGTGCGTCCCTTCCAAAATTCCGGCCTCGATCGCCATGGCCGGGACAAAGGTCAGCCCGAGACCATTGTCGACCATCTGAACCAGCGTATGCAGGGAGGTGCCCATCATCGCCGCGCCGGCGCGAAGCTCCGGCCGGTTGCAGGCTGACAGCGCGTGGTCCTTGAGGCAGTGGCCGTCCTCGAGCAGCAGCAACCGGGTTTCGTCGATCGCCGCCGCTTCGATCGTGCGCTCCGGCGGCGCTTCGCCCCGCGGATAGGCGACGAACAGGCGGTCATCGAACAAGGTCGCCTTGTCCACCTCGCCGGACGCGTATGGCAAAGCAAGCAACACACAATCGAGTTGGCCGCGATGCAGAGCATCGCACGCGGCCTGGCTGGTTTCCTCGCGCAGATAGAGTTTGAGGTTGGGCCACTGCGACCGGAGCCGGGGCAGCATCGCCGGCAACAAAAAGGGCGCAATTGTCGGGATCACGCCCATCCTCAGCTCACCGTGCAAAGGCTGACCTTCGGTTCGGGCAATGTCGGCCAGTTCCTCGCATTCGCGAAGCACCTTTACCGCCTTATCCGCGACTCTTCGTCCGAGTGGCGTGAACCGGACTACTCGCCGTGTGCGCTCGACAAGCGTCACGCCCAGCAGAGTTTCGAGCTCACGCAATCCGGCGGACAAGGTCGATTGGGTGACAAAGCAGGCGTCGGCCGATTTGCCGAAATGGCCGTGCCGCTGGAGAGCGACGAGATATTGCAGTTGCTTGATGGTCGGGAGGTGGACAGTCATCGGAATTTCCAATCAGTCCAATCGTTTTAATGAACTTGAACGCCTAATGCCAGCTTCCTAAGTTGCAAATCGCAACGGCTGAGTGAGTCTCTCGATTTCCCCTCCCCGAGAGAGCCCAGCCTCCGAGCGGCCCCCCCGCCGCTCGAATTCAAGGGGCGGGCCTTCCCCGAGGCCCGCCCCTTCTGTTTTGTGGGGGCGCCTAAGCGATCAGCGCGCGATAGAGTCCGAACGTGCTGACGAGGGTCAGCAACCCACCAACGAACGTCAGCAGCGTGTCGGGATTCACGCGCTTGGCGATCCAGGCCCCGAACGGAGCTGCGCAGACCCCACCGATCAGCAAGCCGATTGTCGCGGTGGTGAATGCCTGCCAGCCGAGCGCGAAGATGAACGTCGCCGAGATGGTCACGGTAAGGAAGAATTCGGCGGTGTTGACGGTCCCAATGGTCTTGCGCGGGTTGCTGCCCTGGACGAGCAGGTTGGACGTGACGATTCCGCCCCAGCCACCGCCGCCGGCAGCGTCGAGAAAGCCGCCAAGCAATCCGAGAGGTTCGACAATGCGCGGCCGCCGTTCGGTGTGGCGGTGCATAATGCCGCGATAGAACAGATAAAGGCCGAGGGCAGTCAGATAGGCGAGGACAACCGGTTTAGCCCTGCTGGCATCGACATTGGACAGGACATAGGCGCCGAGGACCCCGCCAATCACACCGGGGATGACCAACCGTGTGAACAGCCGCCAGTCGACATTGCGATGCGCGACGTGGCTGATGCCGGACACGGCTGTCGTGAACGTCTCGGCGGTATGAACGCCAGCGGACGCCGTTGCCGGAGGAACGCCCATGCTGATCAGAAGGGTGCTTGAGATCTGGCCGTAAGCCATGCCCAGCGCGCCATCGATCAATTGCGCCGCGAATCCGATCAAGATGAACGGGATCAAGGCCGCCGGATCAGCAAGGATTGACGGGAAGATGGCCTACTCCATCCCTGTTCAGCTTGTGGGTTTGCCGAACAGCGACGGGTTCAGCAAGCGCCGCGATGCAGCCACCGCCATTCCCTCTCTGGTATTTGCGCCAGTCCGTACCTAGATTGCGGCCAAGCAACAGCTAGAGGTTCTCACGCTTGCAATCCGGGCTGATCGCCTATCTGGACTCCGTGAAATCCCGCGATCCTGCGGCGCGCTCGCGCTGGGATGTCCTATTCTATCCCGGCGCGTGGGCCTTGGGCTTGCACCGTTTCGCGCATTGGTTGTGGGTCGGGCAGCTTTATTTCCCAGCGCGGCTGGTGAACCATTTCGCTCGTTTCCTGACAGCCATCGACATTCACCCCGGCGCCAAGATCGGCCAGCGATTTTTCCTCGATCACGGATTCAGCGTGATCGGCGAGACCGCCGAAATCGGCGATGACGTCACGATCTACCAGAATGTGACGTTGGGCGGGACCAACCCGACGGCGGGGATCGGCGGCAAGCGCCATCCGACGTTGTGCAATGGGGTAGTCGTTGGGTCGGGCGCGCAAGTCCTTGGGCCAATCGTGGTCGGGGATGGGGCGCGCGTCGGCGCCAACGCTGTCGTCACCAAGGACGTCGCCCCCAACTCGACGGTCGTTGGAATCCCGGCCAAGCCGGTGCCGATGGATGCGGTGCACTACAGCCCGGGCTTCATTCCATATGGCACGCCGTGCGGTGAGGACGTCGATCCCGGGCGGGTACGGCTCGCCGAGCTCGAAGATGAAATCGCCCAGCTGCGCAAGGAGGTCGCCGCGTTGAAAGACGAGCGGCAGCCGCAGCCCAAGGCCAAGCGCGCTTGAGCGTCGTCGCGCCGTTCCCCCAAATCTGGGACCGGCGCCCGCTTTCCAGTTTCGACCGTGCGGAGCTTTCGCGGATCCTCGACCTCTATGGACGAATGGTCGCTGCCGGTCATTGGCGCGATTATGCGCTGAGGATCGATCCCGACGTGTCGATTTTCGCGGCCTACCGCCGCCACTCGGAAAGGCCCGAGGTGCGGATCGAGAAACGCCCCTCGCTTCGCTTGAAGCAAGGGGCGTTCGCGTTGGTCACCGAGCATGGCCAGGTCCTCAAGCGGGGGCACGACCTTACGGGCGTGCTGGCCCCGCTCGAGCGTCGGCTCATGCGGCTGGTTGGGTAACCGCAACCGTTCGATCGAGAATCGGAAGCCGGTCGCGCAGCCGCTCCGGAAGTGGCCGGACGATCGCGCCACGAGCCTGGTGCCAGAAGGCCGACAACATCAGCAGCGCCGAGCCGATCACCAATGCCGTAAGCGCGACGTTGAGTTCAACCGCGCCAAACTGACGGAACAGCTGCTGCATCGCGAACAGCACGTAAGCCAGCGCCGAAACCAGCAGGGCACGGCGGTCGATCGCCAAGGCTGTGAGGCCGAGTGCGACATAAAGCAGGATCACGACAAACCCTTCGCCGATCGTCGCATTGCCGTCGTTCAGGCCAAGTAGCGTGAACACCGGATGGACGATCATCGGGGCCGCGAGCAGATGCAGCCAGAAGGCGACATCGGCCCGACGCGTGACCCGCGCGCGGTCGGACGAATCCCACCACATCGCAAACAGGAACACGCCGATCCCAAGGACCAGCACCGACCCGAGGATCACATTTTTGGCCTGCTCGGCATTTTCGCCGAGCGCCGCAACGAGCAAGGCAACGGCGATGCCGGCAACCGATGCCGCGCCCGCCGCAACCGTGATCGGGACCCGGAATTTCTTCCAGTGCAGCCACGCGGCGCCCGCGCCTACCGCGGCGGATACCGCCGCAAGGACGCCGCCGAGTTGCGGATTGTTGTCGAGCATGTCCGGGCCGACCGCTAACCCCAGCGTGATTCCGGTCGTCGCCACAACGCCGACGACAAAACTCAAGAGGAGCAGGATCGAAGGTAAGGCCATGCGCCGTTTGGCGGTAAAGAACTGGGCCAGGCCCCATGACGTGACAACAACCGCAAGCGGCGCCAGCGGCGATGGGCCGTCTTCGCCGATCGTCAGGCCTGCGGACTGACCGATCGACTGACCGATCCAACCGACCGCGAACAACAGGATCGCGGCGGCAATCGAAACGAAAATGTCGTTGAAGCCGGTGATGAGCCTGAACTGCTCCTCATCCGGAATTTCAGTTGAGCGTTGGCGCGCGACATGCGCGCGAAGCGCGTCCGCCGCGTCGGCGGTGATCACGCCGGCAGCAACCGCGTCGTCTAGCTCTTGCTGGCTGTACATCGGTCTATTCCTCCCACTGTCGCGGAAGAAATAAGCCAAGTGTATTATAGTGTCAACACACTAAGGCGCGCGTCCTAGCACCCCTTGTTCGACGCGTTCGTGTTTCGGTATTGATCGGTCCATGTTCGACGGCTGGGGCGAATTTTACCTTTTGGCGGGATCGGCGGCGGCCGTTCTGATCGGCCTCATTTTTGTCGTCGTCACACTGATGAGCGACCGGCCGCGATCGAGCGTGTTGAGCGGCTCCCGACTCTACATGGGGCCGGTCGTCCTCCAGGTGACGTTCGTTCTGGTGCTGAGCGCGGCCGCGTTGACCCCCGGAATTTCGCCAACGAAACTCGCCGCCGTTGGTGCGGGCGTCTCGGTCTGGGGGCTGGTTCGCGGGCTGATTTCGATCCGCGGCATTCGCGCGTTGACCGGTAATGACAAACCGCACTGGACCGACGTTTGGTTCTACGGGGCGATCCCATCCTTGCTCTACGTGTCCCTCGGCGTCGTTTCATTTGCCGCTTGGCGAGAGCTGTCGTGGGCGACGCAAGGCGTCGCCGCCGTCATCACCGCCTGGCTCCTTTTGTCCATTCGCAACGAGTGGGATTTGGTTACCTGGCTGGCACCGCGCCCCGATTCGTCGGACGCTTCGGACTAGTTGCCCAAACGCCTCACTTGGGGTGCGCTGAAGCCACAAAATTGTCGCTGACTCTTGCGGCGGAATCGCGGGTTTGTCAGTTAGGTGATTGATGAAGTGGACAATCATCGCTGTCGCGGCCTTGACCGTGGCTGGATCGGCCGCGGCCGAAGCGCGCGCAAATGCGCCTCCACCGATTTACGACCCGGTGATTCTCAACGTCGGCTTCGTTTGCCGCTGGGAAGCGCGCTGCATGGATCGCCAGAAGGACGCGATGAAGAGCGCCCTCAAATTTGTGCGTAAACGAAACCCGCCGGTGTGGCGGATCCAGCTGTGCAACCGCAACGCCGGGCGGCGAGGCCAGCGGGTCGACTGGATCGGCTTCGATCATTGCATCCGGAATGAGGCGCTGCGCCCGGCCGCGATCCCGACGCGCGGCATGCGGATTCGGCGGATTCGCGCCGCCGGCTAACCGTAGCAGCTGAGCAACACACCTACGAATAACCCAGTCAATCACTAGGGATTACTGGACAGGCATAGCCGCACTCTTTACCCGGTCGCCCGTGCCAATTCCTAACCCAACAACGGCACTAGTGAATAAAGGGAAAATCTCTGTGAATCGCATGACTTACTTCGCGGCAGCCGCTGCCGCGCTCGCTTTCGCTTCGCCGGCAATGGCGCAGTCCGTCGCCGCTCCGGCCGGTCCCCGCATCGAGGCCCTTATCGGCTACGATCGCCCCGGCATCGACGGCTTCCACGCGAGCGGACTCCTGTTCGGCATCGGCGCTGGCTACGACCTGCCGGTCGGCAACGCCGTTTCGCTCGGAATTGACGTTGAAGCATCGGATTCGACCGCCAAGAAGTCCGACACCAGCACCGGCCGTGACCTCTATGCCGGTGGCCGCGTCAACATCGCCGTCTCGCCCAAGGCCAACGTCTATTTGAAGGCTGGCTACACCAATGCCCGCTTCAAGGAATCGGGTTTCGGCGGCGCCAACTTCGACGGCGTCCGCGCCGGCGTCGGCGGTCAGATCACCGTCAGCGGCAAGGCCTATGTCGGAGCGGAATACCGCTATTCCAACTACGAGCTGGGCGTCGATCGGCACCAGGTCGCTCTGACGCTGGGTACGCGTTTCTAAGCTACGCGACACTCGCTAACCAAGAGAGAGGCGGCACGTCGGTGTCGCCTCTTTTTTTGTGTACACATTGCGGACGCAAAGCAGGCCGCTACGGTTTGTGACCATGCCCGTTCGTCGGCTCCAAAATGGGTATCACAATCTTCGCCCAGCGACGGCTGGCGTGAGCCCTTCGGTGACCGTCAATTGACGTCGGTTCCAAAGCCCCGCTTGCTCCTGTTCGCCTTCGGCGACTTCGCGTTCAATCTCTACTGGCAGAGCATCATGCTCTTCCTGCTGTTTTATTATACCGATGCGCTCAACCTGCCGATCGGCCTCGCGGCAACCATCTACATGGTCGCGTCGGTGTGGGACGGGATTGCGAACTTTACCGCCGGGGTGCTCGTCGACCGGCGTCAGGCCAGTTTCCGTTACGGGGCGTTCATTGTCGCCGGAGCTGTCCCGCTCGGACTGAGCTTCGCCCTCGTCTACCTGCCCCCGGTCGGAGCCTCCTTCATCGGCGTGGCCAGCGTGCTTGTCGCCCATTTGTTGTTCCGGACCGCCTACGCCGCGATCAATGTCCCCTATTTGGCGATGTCGGCACGGATCAGCCCGGACTCGAACGATCGAGCCTTCGTCGCCGGCATGCGCATGCTGTTCGGCACCGCGGCGTCGGTGGTCGTTGCACTTGGCACGATCCCGCTTGGCCGGTGGCTAACCGGCAGCGGGGCCGCTCAGGCGTATCTCGCGGCCGCGGTCATCTTTGCACTGGTCGGCGCATCGATTTTGGTCTGGGTCGGCGCGACCTATCGCGAAGCGGCGAAGATCGAGCGACCCCTGCCCTCGAGCCTCAAGGCGGCGCTGCTCAGCCTTGCGGGTAACCGCGCCTTCGTTGCGCTCAACGCCGCGATGATGGCGATGATCGTCGCCGTGACCGTACTTGGAAAGTCGGTTCTCTATTATTTCAAATATCTGCTGAACGATCCCGAGGCCGGCCAACTCGCGCTCGCTTCGATGGGTGTCGTCAGCGCGATTGCGATCCCGCTATGGATGCTGGCCGGCCGCTTCGTTGGCCTCAGGACATTGTGGCTAATCGCAACCGCGTTGGCGATGTTCGGCCTGAGCGCATTCGCCATGATCGACGTCCGCACCCCGTTCGGCATGCAGCTGTTCCTGGTCATCATGCAAACGATCATCGTCGGCCTGCACTTCACGTTCTGGGCGATGCTTCCCAACACCATCGAATTTGGCGAGCTGAAAACCGGGCTGCACGTTGAAGGAACGGTATTCGGGGTCGCCGCGCTGCTGCAGCGGATCGCAATTGGCATTGCCACCGCGATCCTCGGCTGGAGCTTCGCCTCGGCAGGCTATGTCGCCAACGTCCGTCAAAGCGCCGAAACGCTGGGCGCGATGCGGGAAACGGTGGCCCTCGTGCCCCTGTTTTTCCTGGCACTGTCGAGCATCGCCATGGTCTTCAATCCGCTTGGTCGCGGAACCCATCGCCGGATCGTCGGTGAGTTGTCGGGCGAGACACCCGCCTAAGCGACGAGCTCAAAGTTTCCGTGGAGGCCCTCGCTTTCCGCGGACGGCGCAATCCAGACGTCGAACGTTCCGGCCTCGACCGTCGGCCGATTATCGCGGCCGATGAACTGCAGGTCGCTGGCCGTAATTTTGAAACCGACGATCTCCGATTGGCCCGGCGCGAGCGCAATCTTGCGGAATGCCTTCAGCTCACGGACTGGGCGCGTGATACTCGCGGTGCGGTCGTGGACGTATAGCTGCACCACCTCGTCGGCGGCGCGGCTGCCGCGGTTGGTCACCCGGGCGCTGACGCGAAGCTCACCGGTCATCGACAATGTGGGCGAGCCGAGCGCAAGGTCGCCATATTCGATCTTGCCGTAATTGAGGCCGTGACCAAACGGGTAAAGTGCGCTGTTCGGAATCCCGCGAAAATGCGCCTTGTAAGCCTCGAGCGGCCCGGCCGGGTTGGGGCGCCCGGTCGGCTTGTGCGCATAATAATAAGGTTGCTGGCCAGACGCGCGCGGGAAGCTTGCTGGCAGCCGTCCCGACGGCCCGTAGGCGCCGAACAGCACGTCGGCGATCGCGTTGCCGGTCTCCGTCCCGAGGAACCAGGTCGCCAAGATCGCCTGCGCATTGGCCACCGCGCCCTCCAGCGCCAGCGCGCGGCCATGCTTGAGGATCACGACGACAGGCTTGCCCACCGCCGCGACCGCTTCAGCAAGCTGCTGCTGCGGTTCGGGGACAATGATCTCGGTCCGCGATTGAGCCTCGCCCGACATGCCCTGGGATTCGCCAATGGCCAGGACGACAATGTCGGCCCTGCGCGCCGCAGCGACAGCGGCATCAATGCCGCCCGCAAGCGGCTCCTCAACGCCTGAACCCGCCGCCACGATCAGCGAGGACTTGTCGGTGAGAGCAGCGCGAACGCCACTTGCGAGGTCGATCGCCTTGGCATCATCGCCATAGACGCACCACGGACCGACAAGGTCGTGCTGGCCGCTGGCGAACGGGCCAATCAGGGCAATCTTCTTGCCCGAACGGGGCAGCGGCAGCAGGTCGCCGTCGTTCTTCAACAGAACGATCGCCTTGCGCCCTGCTTCGCGTGCCAGGGCCCGGTTGACCGGGAGCATCGAGCGGGCCTGTTCGCGTTTCTCGTCGATCCGGCGGAACGGATCCTCGAACAATCCGAGCATCGCTTTCATCGCCAGCACGCGCCGGACCGACAGGTCGAGCTGCGCTTGGGGCACATCGCCACTGCGAACCAGGTCAGGCAGGTATTTGCGATAGAGACCGCTCTGCATGCTCATGTCGACGCCGGCGAGGAGCGCCAGCCGGGCGGCATCGCGCCCGTCCTTCGCATAGCCGTGCAGGATCATTTCTTCATCGCCGGTGTAATCGGATACGACGAATCCCTGGAATCCCCATTCGCCGCGCAGCAGGTCGGTCATCAGCCAGTGGTTGCCGGTCGACGGGACGCCGGAGATCTCGTTGAACGAGGCCATCGCGGACAATGCACCAGCGTCGAACCCCGCCTTGTATGGCTGCAGGTAGACTTCGCGCAGCGTCCGTTCGGACATGTCGACCGTGTTGTAGTCGAGACCGGCTTCCGCCCCGCCATAAGCAGCGAAATGCTTGATGCAGGCGAGCATCCGGTCGCTTCCCTTGAGATTGTCGCCCTGGAAGCCGCGTACTCGCGCGGCCGCAAACAGGCGGCCGAGAAGAACGTCTTCACCACCACCCTCAACGCCACGTCCCCAGCGCTGGTCACGCGCAACGTCGACCATCGGCGAGAAAGTCCAGTCGATCCCCGCTCCTGCCGCCTCGAACGCCGCGGCGGCGGCCGTTCGCCGCGCGAGATCGGGCTCGAAACTCGCGACTTCGGCGAGCGGAACCGGGAAGATCGTGCGATGGCCGTGAATGATATCCGCGGCGAAGATCAACGGGACTTTCAGCCGCGAATTCTTGACCGCCGCTGTCTGCAGGATCCGCGCCATCCGCGCTCCATTGCCATTGAACACGCCAGTCAGTTGCCCCTGCCGGGCCTCTTCGACTTGCTGCGGGAAACTCGAACCTTGGGTTGGCGGATTAAGCGACGCGGCCACGCCGCCGCCCCACGCCGACGCCATCAGGCTCAATTGACCCGCCTTCTCCTCGAGCGTCATCCGCGCGATCAAGTCGTCGACAAATCCCGGAGTCGAGAGGTTACCGGCGGCCTGGATGAGCGCGCGCGCTGGACTTGCGAGCCATGCAGCCGCGGCGGACGCGCCGATCACGGCAGCCCGGCGCGAAATGCGCATGTCCAGCATGTGCTCCCCCTCCATCTTGCGCGTCCGCGGCGCGGGTACCGCCCCTACCCCCAGCAAGCGATGGCGGTGCTTGACGCTTCATGTAACCGGTTACATGTGGACGAGCGGCGAACCTTTTGCAATCGCTTGCGAACATCCCCCCGATCATCCTAACGGCGGCAAGGAAGGCCATGGCAGAAGCGACCATCCGGGATGTTGCACGCCGCGCGCAAGTATCGGTCGCCTCGGTTTCGCGCGTCCTCAACCGCTTCACAAACGTCAGCGAAGACACGCGGGCGCGGGTCACCGCCGCAGTCGATGAGCTTGGTTATGTTCCCCATGCCGGTGCGCGCAGCCTGAGTCTCGCTCGGACCGGGGCGATCGGCGTCGTTCTGCCAAATCTCCATGGCGAGTTCTTTTCCGAGATCGTCCGCGGCATGGATCGGCTGGCGGCCGAGCGCGGTTATCTCCTGCTCCTGTCGAACATGCACGCCCAGAGCGGCGAAGCGCAGGCAGTACTCAAGGCCATGCGTGGACGCGTCGATGGGCTGATCGTCATGGCCCCGCACCTTGAAGATGAGGAGTTCGCGACGGCGCTTCCGCGCGGGACCCCGGCAGTCCTCGTCAACACGCGGGCCGAGCTTCGCGGCCGGCCGGAGATTCATCTCGACAATGCCGCCGGCGCGCGCGCGGTCGCGGAGCATTTCGTTGCGACCGGCCGAAAGCGCATCGTCCACATTTCCGGACCGGTGGGCAATATTGACGCCGAAGAGCGCGCGGCCGCCTTCACGCAGGCCTTGGCCGCGCATCCCGAGGTCCAATCGGTCGTCGTGCAAGGTGATTTCTACGAGGCATCGGGCGGCGCGGCGGTGGCGGCTCTGATCAAGGCCGACCGGTCCTTCGACGCGATCTTTGCCGGCAACGACATGATGGCGATCGGGGCGCTCGAGGCGCTGCGCGACCGCGGCCTCAACGTCCCGGAGGATGTCGCCGTCGCCGGATTCGACGACGTCCCGCTCGCCAGCCATCTCGGCCTGACCACCGTGCGTGTACGCATTGCTGAACTCGGTGAACGCGCGATCGAGCGCCTCGTCCTCATGCTCGAGGGCGAAGAGGATAGCATCGGCGAGGAACTGCACGCACCAGAGCTGGTGGTTCGCGGGTCCACGGTCGCCGGAGCGCCGAGCCGTTGATCGAGCTTGATCGCCGTCAGTTGCTTGCCGGCTCGTCGCTCCTGCTCGGCGGTGCGGCCGTCCCGCGCCTTGCGATCGCGCGACCCGCGTCCCGCCTGCCCGAATTCTATGATGAGATCGAACGGCGGACGTTCCGCTGGTTCTGGGACACGGTGAACGCCAAGAACGGGCTAGTGCCGGATCGCTGGCCGACCCCGTCTTTCTCGAGCATCGCAGCGGTCGGCTTCGCGCTGCCCGCCTATGCGATCGGCGTCGAGCGCGGGTGGTGCCGCCGAACCGAGGCGCGCGACCTGACGCTGACCACCCTGCGCTTTTTCTGGAACGCCCCCCAAGGGCCTGGCGAAGCCGGTGTCTCCGGGCATAAGGGCTTCTTCTACCATTTCCTGAACATGCAGACCGGGCTCCGCCACCCGGGCGCAGAGCTGTCGAGCGTCGACACGACGATCCTGCTGATGGGGGCGCTGTTCGCCGTGCAATATTTCGATCGCGATGACCCGGCGGAACGCGAGATCCGACGCCTTGCCAACGCGCTCTACGCCCGCGCCGACTGGAATTTCTTCCGCGCCGATGGCCGCAAGGCGATCTCAATGGGCTGGCATCCCGGAGCCGGACTGATCGACGCCAATTGGGTCGGGTTCAACGAAGGCATGTTCGTCAACATCCTCGCGCTCGCCTCACCGACCTATCCCGCGCCGGCTGATTTATGGGCGCAATGGACTGCGCCTTACGCGCGCTTCTGGCGCGGCAGCGGCCCGACCCGGCGCGTCGCCTTCGCGCCGTTTTTCCCCGGTCAGTACAGCCAGATCTTCATCGACTTTCGCGGCATTCGCGACGCGGCGATGCGCGCCGCGGGTTTCGATTACTTCGAGAACAGCCGCCGCGAGATCTGGGCCAACCGCGCTTATTGTATCGCCAACCCAATGCGGTGGCGGGGCTATTCAAAAGACGTATGGGGGCTGTCCGCCTGCGACGGGCCGGGAGACTTCCGCCTTCGCTACAACGGCGAGATGCGCGAGTTCTACGGCTATAGTGCGCGCGGGCCAGTCGGCGAACCTGATGGGCGCGACGACGGAACCCTGACCCCGTCGGCGGCGCTGGGCGCGCTGCCCTTCGCTCCCGAGATCGTCATTCCGTGCGCCGAGGCATTGATGAAGCAACCGGGACTGTTCGACCGTCATGGATTCAGGGACAGCTTCAACCCCAGCTTCCGCTACGCCGGCGTCAAACTCGACACGGGCTCGGTCGATCCGCAGCACGGCTGGGTCGCGAGCGATTACCTGGGCATCGACCAGGGGCCGATCCTGCTCCAGGCCGCCAATTACCGCGACGACTTCGTGTGGCGGTACATGCGCCGCGTGCCGGCCATCCGCCGCGGCCTTAAGCGCGCCGGATTCACCGGCGGCTGGCTTATATCCTGAGGCTCGCGAAGGATTAGAAGCGGTAGGCGGCGCCGACCTGTAGGCTGCGCGGCGGCCCGAACAACGTATCCTTGTTCCCGAACGCCGACGGTCCGCAGCAAATGCTGCCCTGGCCGACGTTGTTGGTGTTGAAGACGTTGAAGACTTCGGCCCAAACCTGGAATTCGCCGGGCCCGGCCTTGAACCCTTTCATCAACCGAAGGTCGAGCTGGAAAAATGTATCCTTGGGTCCGAAATTTCCCTTCCGGATGTTGACGCCGAAGCCGTTGGTTTCGCCGTCGGTGACCAGCGCGGGAACGCCGGACGCGACGGTCATCAATCCCGACGCTTTCACCCCCAAGGGCAAATCGACAATCCCGTTAACGACTAGGTGATGGCGTTCATTGCCCGCGTTCGGCTGATATTTGAGGAAGTCGAAGTTGGGGACATCGAAGTTGAATTCGTAGCCGAAGCCTTTGGACTCCAGCACCAGCGTATACGCCGCGCCAAAGCCGTAGCCGGACGCCTTGGTATAGGGCTTGTCGATTTGCGCGAAGATTGCCTGGTACTTGCTCTTACGCCGGTTGAACGCCGCGACGGCGTTGCCGTAGCCATTGATCATCGGGATGAAGTCGAAAAAGCCGCTGGCATTGGGCACACTGGTCCGATTCAATGGAACGTAGGCGATCTGATCCCTACCGAGCGTGTAATTGTAAGTCAGCGAGGTCCGCAATTGACCGAATCGTTGACGCACGCCGAGGCTGAACTGATCGGTATAAGGCGTCTGCAGGTTGTTCGGGACCAAGCGGAGTTCACCGCCCGGAAAATTCTGCGCCGCGAGCGACGTGCGCAGCGCCGCGAAACCCGCCGGAGTCAGGAATGCATCGTTCCAGATGACGGTTGGCACCCCGTTAATGGGAAGCCCGTCGAGCGAGAAGTGAACCTCGGATTGGGTATATTGGGTGAGCAGGGCCTCTTCGGCCACGTTGCGGTACAAAGCGCGGTCGTAATACCGTCCATAGCCGCCGAAAAAGACCGTCCGTTGGTCGGCGTTGAGATCGTACGAAAAGCCAATTCGCGGAGCGATATTGTTATAGTCGATTTTGCGATTGTGGCCGGTCGAGACGTAATCGTCGACATTGTAGAACGCCGGCTGAATACGCGGATCCAAGGCAAGCGCGTGCAGCGCGTCGACCGCCCGGTCAGGCGTTACGAAATCCCGGTTGCGCGCGTTGGTATCGACATCCCAACGGATGCCAAGGTTGACCACCAGGTGATCGTTGACCGCCCAATCGTCCTGCGCGAACAGACCGAACTGCGTCGTGTCGGCCTTGAAATTGGGGTTGCCACTGCCAAACCGCACCAGTTCGGGAACCAGAAAGTTGAGGTTCCGGCTGGGATCGAAGGTGTATTCGAACTGCGGATTGTTATTGGGCCCAGTGCCCCCGACGCTAAACTTCTGAAACGACAGTTTCGCGCCGACCTTCACGAGATGGTCGCCGTTCCAATGGAGGTTGGTAAAGCTGAGGTCGTCGCGGAAGGTCAGTCCCTGCTGCTTGGGATTTTGAATATCGGCCCGGCCGCCGATCTGGATTACGCCGGCGAAGTTCTGTCCGAAGTCCTGATCGGAATCGGCGCCGAACTTGAGGTTAGACTTCAGGAAGTCCGCAGTGAATTCGTTGACGAAGCCGTTGCCGCGGAGCTGGTGCCGGACCTTGGCAGTGTAGACGTCGTTGTGCACGACCGATGCCTTCGAGACTGCGGCCTGACCGCCGAAGTCGCGCGTGTCCTTCTCCTTGCGCAGGCTTCCCGTAACCTCAAGGAACTGATCGTCTGTTATTTGCCAATTGAGCTTGGCGAAGCCGAGACTCTCGCGGAACGGGCTCTTGAAGCTTCCGGCGAATGTTTGAGGATCGATCGGCAAGGTCGCACCTGCCGGGATATTGCCGGGCGTGACCGTAAGCGCACGGTCTTGGACATTGCCTTCATAGTTGGCGAAGAAGAACAGCTTGTCCTTGATGATCGGACCGCCAAGGGCCGCGCCGAACTGGTAGCGCTTGAGGTTCACATCGCTGTGATTGCGCCGCTGCAAGAAATCGCGGCTGATCATGCTGTCGTTTTGGAACGTCCCGAAAACTTCGCCATGCAAATCGTTGGTGCCCGATTTGGTGATCGCCGTGATGATCGACGTCCCGGCATCCTCGTATTCCGCCTTGAAGTTGGAAGTGAGAACCCGAAACTCCTGGACCGCGAGTTGCGAGAACGGATTGCCGCGGCTGACGTCCTGCCCGACCACGCCACCCTGCTGCAGGTTCGATTTCAGGCTCACCCCGTCGATGAAGACGTTGACCTGCGGACCGCCCGTCGATTCGCCGTCCCGGTCGGCGCCGACGCCAGCGCCGGCGAAGGTCTGGCGGAACTCGGTCTGGTTGACTTTGATCCCCGGCGCGAGGGCCGCAAAATTGAGGAAGTTCCGATTGTTCTGCGGCAGGTTCTCAATCTGGTCGCGGCTGACATTGGTGGCGACTTCCGAGGTCTTGGTTTCGACCAGCCTCCGGCCAGTCACAACGATGGCCCCGCCGCCGACTATCGCTGGTGCCGATGGTGGTGGGGCCGCCCCCAGGTCGAGGGTAGCGGTCTCGCCGACACCAATGGTTACGCGCTCGCCGCTTTTGGCATCGGCCGCATTCGTGTTGATGATATAAGTGCCGGGCCGAAGACCAGTCAGCGAATAGGAACCATCGGGTCCGGCCGTCGCTCGTGTCACAGCATTGGTGTCGACATTGACAGCGGTCACCACCGCGCCCGACGCGGGAGCGGCGTTGCTCGTAACCGTGCCGCGAATGGTCGACGTCGTCAGCTGCGCGTGTGCGGGCTGCGCGACGCAGACGGACAGCGCCACTGCAAAGACGGAAACGGCGGACGCGAGCCTACGTTTGCTGCTAGTCATATTCACTTGGCCCCTCTTCCGTAGCAACCCTGTAACCGGTTACATTTTCACGCAACCAATTTCACCGCTGCGAATGAAAGACCTTCCTGCGCGCCATGTCAATCTGGCAGACAGGAAAGACTGGGCTCGCGCCGGGGCCGGGTTCGGTGGTCGGTTGAGCCTCCAAAGCGCCTGCGCGGCACCAATATTTAACCAACTTGAGCGACATCGCTAAGCCATGTCGGACAATTCGGCCGGTCGCTTTGACACGCTAGACCTCTTGCGCGGCGTGGCGGCGTTGGCGGTCGTTGCGTTTCATTTCCATCCGGGCACCTCGCCGCTGCTGGCCCACGGTTATCTCGCGGTTGATCTCTTCTTCGCTCTAAGCGGTTTCGTGATTGCGCATGCCTACGGGCGACAGTTGATGAATGGCGAGCCGGTTGGCCGCTTCATGCTCCGCCGGCTGATCCGGCTATACCCGCTTTACCTATTTGCAACCCTGATTGGCGCCGTCCTCATCCTCGATGATCGATTACCAGGCGGGTCGCCAGCCCAGTCTTTTCATCACTGGCTGTTCGGACTGGCCGCCAACCTCCTCTTCCTGCCGGCCCAGCCCGACAATGCGGGAGAAGCAAGTCAGCTGTTCCCGGCGCTTGTTCCCGCTTGGTCTCTGTTCTGGGAGCTCATTGCCAATTTCGTCTATGGCCTAGTCGCGGCGCGGCTTGGCGGTCGATCGCTGGTCG
>Ga0207711_10002227_pt1 | contig 17404 bp, 18 predicted proteins | sample KBSS34metaG_FD_184401 | JGI IMG/M metagenome (GOLD analysis project Ga0207711, IMG submission 184401) | Switchgrass rhizosphere microbial communities from Kellogg Biological Station, Michigan, USA - KBS S3-4 metaG (SPAdes) (version 2) | ecosystem: Host-associated > Plants > Roots > Rhizosphere...
AGATAACTCACCCCATATACGACTGAACGCTACCCACATCCCGGCGATCACCAGCCATAAAATTGAGACATCCATCTGCAAAACATACGTTGCAAAGTCCGTTGCGCCGCGGTTGATGACTGTCATCGCAAGGTGCACCACCCCCACAAGTATGAACAACACGTTGAGAATCCGATAAACAACGCTTCTCTTCTTACGCTGTGCAGAAGTTCGCAAACACGCCTCCTTGGCCGACATTTCCGATTTGCTGAAGGGCTAAGGGGACGACATCGGACGCGTCGGTCTTTGCTCAGGCAGAAGACCATCACCAATGGGCAACTAACTGGTTGCATATACTTTGTGTTTATGAAACGATGACATGCAACCTGCGAGTTGCCGGTTTAAGCGCGTCGTGGGTGCCCAGCAGTCAAAGAGGAGTGAACGAATTGATGACGGATCGCATCGAGAAGGTGATCGAGTTATCGGCTCCCCTGGCACGTGTTTGGCGTGCCCTAACGGACCACAAGGAATTCGGGACTTGGTTCCGCGTGGAGTTGGAAGGACCGTTCGTCGTCGGCCGGATTTCGCGCGGTAGAACAACCTATCCTGGGTACGAGGGCATGAAGTGGGAAGCCATGATCGTCGCTATGGAGCCTGAGCGACTATTCGCGTTCAGATGGTGTCCATATGAACACGAGCATGACCGCGACTTTTCCGAGGCGCCGCAGACCCTGGTGGAATTCAGGATCGAACCGACGTTCGCAGGAACGCGGCTCGTGATTTCGGAGTCAGGTTTTGATGGCTTGCCTGATGACAAGCGGCGCCTGGACGCCTTACGGTCCAATACCCAGGGCTGGGAAGAACAAATGAGAAGTTTGGCTGCTTATGTCGAGGCGTAGGTCCGGTCGATCAATCGTACTTGCTGCCTCCGTCTTCGCAGCACTAGGTGACGCAACACGTCTCGAACTTGTCACGCGGCTCAATGATGGCGGGGCGCGCTCCATCGCTCAATTGGCGGAAGGCCTCGATCTGACAAGACAGGGGGTTACCAAACACCTCCGCGTCCTTGAGCGGGCCGGCATAGTCAGATCGACTACCGTTGGCCGGGAAAGCCAGTTTGTATACGTCCCAGGCGCGGTCAAACGGGCAACCTCGTACCTGGAAACTGTTTCCCGGCAGTGGGACGTAGCGTTGTCGCGGTTGAAGGCGCTTGTGGAAGGATAGCGCTCGAAAGCCAATGCTCCGAAAACCGCGGGTTTCGGCATCGTGAAATCAAGGGACAATCGGTGAAGATTTTCTCTTTCATTAGGGACCCGATCCATAGTTAGATGCACGGATGCTTGGACCGCGATTGCGTGGCCAACCAACGGGCGCCCACTCTAGCAATGACTCTAATAGATACTCTGTCACAGGAAGCAGGTCAGATTTGCAGCCCGCGTGACATGATCGAATGATCGTAAGGATTCCCCCAACGCTGGCACTGCTCCTCTCCGCGTGTTTCATTTCCTGCGTGACACTCAGCGCTCAGACGCTGCCGCCGGCGCCTTCCCCGGAGGCCCCGCCATCGCCGGGCCGCGTCGGCTTCGAGGCGGCGATCGGGCCCGCATTCGAATTGTCCGCCGCCGGAAATCGTACGCCTCAGCGCGCCGTGCTTGGCGTCCCGACACTGACTATCAGGGTGGCCCCGTGGTTCGACTACGCCGTCGAAGGCCACTTCGCTCGCCACGTGACTCCGGTCATCGCGAACGAATTCGGAATCGTCCCTATCGCTTTTCGAGTGCACACCGGGGGACGGACACAGGTTCATCTCTCGGGCGGCGCCGGCGTGGTGTGGTCAGGTCTGGCCGGAATCCATGGCCTGGAGCAGCGCCAGAACTACATCACGCAGCTCGGGGCGGGTGTCGCAAGGGTGCGTGCCAACGGTTCGGCCGTGTCGCTGGAAACCCGCTTCTACCATCTGTCGAACGACGGTGCGAAACCGCCGAACCTCGGGATCGAACAGATCTCGGTTCTCGTGGGCTATCGGCTGCCGCGGTAAAGAGTTTCCTGAATGATCGCACCTTCGGCGTCCCATGCCTCCGCTCGATGTGAACGTCGCGGACAACGCCCCACAGACGTTTTGTGAGACTGAGAGCATCTCGTGTTCTATACGCGACGCCTCCAGATAGAATCGCGGCAATACATAGACTTCGCAGGTCGAAATGTGGGATTTGCCCGATTTCGAAGGGGATGGATCGCGTGTAGAAGCTCCTTTAGTTGTTTGCGAGCTCACGTGGTAGGGCAATTGATCAATTGATGGGGTGGGGTTGTCAGACCGTTCACAAATCACCCTTCGCCGGCGTGATTTACCCGTTCATTATCAGATTCTGTGCTCTGCCCAGTGGACAACTCCAGGTGTAGAGCTCATCGAGAGACGAGGAGGCATCTTTATGCTGAAACCATTCGTGACAACAATGATCCTGATCTCACTTTGCGCTGGCCTGACGCTGGGCGCTCAAAAGAAGACGATTCTCCCGAAGGGGGCCGAACCGAACGCCGGCTGGAGTTACGGAATACTCGTGGACGGCACGCTTTATGTCTCGGGCATGGGCGGCGAGGATGCTGCCGGCAAGATTTCAACGAGCTTCGAAGCCGAGGTTAAGCAGTCTCTGGATAACATTGGAGCTGTTCTGAAAGAGGCCGGCATGACGTCCGCGGATATCGTGAGCGTGCAGGTGTACCTCACCGATGGCGCTCTATTCGATCGCATGAACACGGTATATAAGGCCTATTTTAAGGACCCGAAACCCGCTCGCACCACCGTCGTGGTTGCCAAACTTGTAGGAGCTGGGCACATCGAGATAACCGCCACCGCAAGGCGGTAGACGTCTTACCAAACGAGACAAAGTATCGCAAGTGCTGCTGCTTGTGGTCGTGGAAGCGCTGATTTTTGTCGGGTATCCTTTCCTGCGATCCAGGAAGGCAACTTTTGGGCGCAATATAGTGCACTACGACACAGCTTTCGCCCTTGATTAGGGGGACGATTGCTGCATGAATAAGCCAGCAATCGTAGAACCGACTCCTCAAGTCAATGAACGACTTTGGCAGGCATGGGTAGTGAAGAATCGCGAATTGGACAGGCGTGGAGGTGTGAGAAGACGACGCTTCCTCATCGTTGTCCTGGCGATAGTCTTAGGCGGGGCCGTACTTCGCAGTTATCTCGGTTAGATTCTTCTAATGGTTCTTCGACGAATTTCGCCTTCCCTTGTTGTCGCTGGGGGATCGAACCCACATGACTCCGGGCACGCGTCGAGCCCGAGTTCTGATCCACTTGCCTTGGGCGGTTTGCTTACGTTCATCTTTACGGCTGAAAGTTGGGCATATTGACGACGCGTGACTTCTCTTCCTGAGTGCGCCGCTCTTCATCTACTTTTTTCTGTCGGTCGATCTCCCGCTGCGGCGCCGCGATGATATCAAGTCGTTGAGCTTCCTTGATCGAAAGCAGTGCCATGTCATCGAGCTTTTTGGAAAATCCCAGCAGGCCAAATTCGCCTCCGGACGAAGACTGGAAAAGGCTAAAGGTGACCTCTCCGTTCTCCCAGCGCGCCAGGACTTTCTGACGGTCTTCATACGCTGTGTATGCCGAAACCAGGACGGTTTCGTTTGTGCTTGTGGCGGAGCCGTAGACTTTTGAAATCGCTTCGATCAAATCGGATGCGGTCATCCCCTCAAGTTGACGAGCGTTGTAAATCGCGACGATCTTAAAAAGTTGATTGTTATAGAAGTCAAACCGAACGGTCCTGACCGGATCTGTGTCGCCGGCGCGGGGAAAGTAGCCCTGCCGGTTCCACTGGAGGGTTTGAATCAGATCGGGCACGGCGTATGTTGTCTTTGCGCTGGCGGCGTCCATTTTCGTCTGTTTCAGAACCGCCTCGAGATTCATTCCAAACTCAAAGTCGCGGTATTTCAGAAGGTTCTGAGAGAAGCCGAAAGGCGATAGAAGCAGGATGCACATGACGACCATTCCATATCTGAGTACACGGATCATTTGAATTCTCCCTGTGGATGCTAATGCACCAAGGTTCGACGGTATCAGGTAGGGATAGGGGTAGCTGTTCAATTGAGCACACGTCGGTGGTGGAGGTCGCAGCGGTGCCTTCGGCGTATGGCACATTTAAGAATCAAGTTGAGCCTTCTTGATCACCACCAGAGTGACATCGTCTTCAAATGCCAAAGGATCTCCGAATAGAGTGACTGCCTGATATATCCGATCCAGGATTGCCACTGCGCTCTCTTCCCGGTTCCGGATTACAGCTTCTTCCAGCCGGGACAGACCGAATTCTTCATCGCCATGTCGGCGTTCGACGACACCATCGCTATAGAGCACCAGAACTCCGTCCTGATCGAAGTTGGCCGAAGCTCGCCGGTATTCAGTATCAGAGACGGCGCCAAGGATCATACCCGTTGGTTGCAGGCGCCTGGCCTGCGATCCATGAATCAGGATGGGTGGTGGGTGTCCGGCATTCACGTAAAGGATATGTCCAGTGCTCTCTATCTGTGCAAAGAAGAGCGAGACGAAGTTAGACGACAACGTACTCCGGTGAATGACGCGGTTGAGCTTCTGCATTGCTTCAGCCATCCGCATCTCCCTTTCGACACCCATTCGCAATCCGGTTACCACGTCACGAACCAGCAGCGCCGAGGGCAAGCCATGCCCCATCGCATCTCCTACCGCAACGGTGAAAAAGTCGTCCTCCAGGACGGAGAAATCGAAAAAATCTCCGCCGATAACTTCTGCAGGCCGACTACGGGCGGCAGTCTGGTATCCCGCGATGAGTGGAGGCGTGCTGGGCAACAGGCTCAACTGGATGACTGCGGCCTGCTCAACGTCGCTGTTCATCGCCTTGATGTGAAGTTGAAAGTTCAACTGAGCACGAATGGCGTTGAAACAGAACTCGATCTCCTCCCGTATCCAACCCTCCTCGAGGGTGAAGAGGAAGATCCACCGTCGGGTCGGATCTCTTACCGTGAACGCTGCAGGTGTGGCGCCTGTTGCAGGTTTGCCAACCTGCTTCAAGCCACTCCAGGATGGATCGTTGTAAATGTATGTCCCGTGCTTGACTACCAAGCTCGCAGCCGCGGCATCAAGAATCCGGATGTCGCCAGGATCCGTCGGCGCGCCGTCAGGTTCGGTGACGAGCAGAAATTGATCCTGATCTTCGCCATACAGACGTCCAATTTCGATATGCAGATCCCGCGTGAATGAGTTCTCGAGACGTGCGAGAACGGAAAGCAGGTAATCCGCGTCATAGATTCCAATGTCGATTTCCTTAAGGAGCGCCGCGAGCTTGCGATACAGGTCTTTGGGTTGAATCACGAATCATCGTCCTTAAAGAATCAAGCTGTACATCAACGACCCGTTCTACCGTTATATGTTCAGAGAATTCCAGGAGCTCTAGAAACGAAGGGTATCGCCATTCCGGGCAGAACCCTGACGCGGTCGCCGACTTTTGAATTTCGACATAGCGGAAGAGGCGTTTGAGTTTATGCGAGGCCGGAAATCAAATTCGAGGAGGCTCGCTCTTTGATAGCCTTATATCGAGCGTCGTTCATGATCATCTTCCGAACCTGGTCGCGCAGTTCCTGCCAATCGTGAATGAAATAGCCGGCCCTACCGTTCGACAGGACTTCTCCTCGCTTTTCCTCCAGGATTAGCATGATTTCGTAAGTATTCAGTCGATCCTGGTCCGACTGCTTCAACGCCGCAGCCTGAAGCGCCTTTGCCACTCGATCGAATTCGCCGTTCACCTGGGCCCTGATTCGTTCTGCCCATTCAATCTGATCCACGGATCCCGTCATTCTTTGACTGAGCGCTTCGCTAAGGGAGCCGCCTTCGCCCTCCCATACTAAGATGCTGTCTTCCATAATCTTGGTTGTCCACCACGCCGTTCAAACGATGGCGTGTTTCTTGATTATCGGCACCAGTCCCAGTGGTGGCGGTGCAATAGCGCACAACGCCTGCTCGAATCGCGCTACACCTATGCTATCCGCGACTTCTCAGGAGGGATCGGCGCGTTGCATTACGGCTACCGGGATCGTGAAGAAGGCGCCTTGGAGTCGGAGTCGGCCGGACGCCGAACCTTCTTGCGTTTCAGTTTCTGGGCCAACTTACTCTTGAGACGCTTTCTTTCCCCGGGCTTTAGAAAGAACGCGTGTTTCTTAACCTCTTTGATAATGCCCTCTTGCTGCACCTGACGCTTGAATCGCCGAAGGGCACTTTCAATAGACTCACCATCGAAAATCCGAATTTCTGCCAATACTGGCCTCCAGTTGTCATTAAAAATGGGCTTACTTGAGGGACTTTATGCCACAGAGATTCATTTTGTTTGATCGTTCCAACTCGATCAGTTCGTCACCCGTGGCGAGGTAACCCAAAAAAGTTCCTTGACCATCTATGAACCAACTGTTGGGAAGTTCTCCGTGAAATCTAACGGCGAGTCCCTGGAGCTCCAATTCATTAAGAATGTCCGCTACCCGGGAGCTGTAGGTGATCATCTCAACATTATGGTGGGCATTGGGCAACGTGGATGTCCACAATTGCACAGCCGGGCCTTCTCTATCGTGTTGACGCTATCGCCGCGACCGGCCTTCCACCGCAGTATTTAGCGCCGTCGGGATGCACCCCAGATCAAGGCTATCCGGCGAGGTCTCGATCTCCTCCGCAGCTACGCCGGAACACTAGCGCCAGCACCTCCGACTAATCAATCGTGCAGGACGACGTCGGTCAGCAATTCCATTCTCACGGTAATTTCCCCGTTGTAGTCGATCAATCCCAGTTTCCGGAATTTATTCATAAAGTGTGTGATGCGAGACCTTGTGGTGCCCACCATTTCGGCCAGGGTCTGGTGACTCATCCCCGGCATTTTCGTGCTCGGTGCGGCATCGTCTATGCCAAAACGTGCTAGTTTCAGAAGGACCCGTGCCAGCCTTTTCTCGCTGTGATTAAAGAGTTGATCGCACAGATCCGCCTCCAGGTCTATGTTGCGGGACAACAATGCGGCTGTGAACTTCTCCGAAAGCTCTTTCTGGGTGTGGAGTGCCCGGAGCATTGCACCTTTCTCGACGCGGATTAGTGTTGAAAACTGTATAGCTGTGGCAGTGGCCAGACGCAGAGTCTGGCCGACCAGACAGCCCTCGCCCAGAAACGCGCGAGGTCCCAGTATCGCCAGGACGGCCTCTTTTCCCAAAGCCGATACGACAGTAATTTTGATCTTACCGGTCTGAACAAAGTAGATGTCCTCGGCCGCTTCACCTTGAGAGAAGACTGTCGTGTTTTTTTCGAGGTGCAAGAGGGTCTTGCCGGTGTTGATGTTCTCAAGCAGGTCTGTCACGTAAGGATCGATAACCGGTTTAGGCTGGGCGGTTTTTTTGGATTTCCTTCTTTTCGTCGTGGGCTCTTTCATTTTCGTGGTGCTGAAAGTGTACGGGCATTGTGAAACGCAGGCTGTGCAATTCTGTACCTCCGCGGGCAATGCCCTTGCAGCGAATTCAGCTTGTGGCTCAGCGTCCGAATCACTAAGTGGGGTCTTCAATCATGCAGAACGACATCGGTCAGCAACTCCGCTCGCACGTTCAGTTCGCCGTTGTAATCGATCAGTCCCATTTTTCTGAACTTGTTCATGAAGTGAGTGATCCGCGAACGAGTCGTGCCTACCATTTCCGCCAGCGTTTCATGACTGAGCAGGGGGATCTTAGCGTCTGGCATAAACTTGGGTTGACGCAACCTGGCCAGTTTCAGGAGTACGCGGGCCAGCCGCTTTTCACTGTGGTTGAAAAGCTGATCGCAGAGGTCCTCTTCCAGGTCGATGTTACGAACGAGCAAAGAGGCGATGAACTTTTCACTGAGCTCATGTTGACTCGACAAGGCTCGAAGCATAGCTCTCTTTTCGACACGGAATAATATCGACGGTTCCAGCGCGACAGCGCTGCTGACTCGAAGAGGCTGGCCCACCAAACTTCCTTCACCTAGAAAGTTGCGCGGACCGAGAATCACGAGTACCGCTTCCTTCCCGGCGCCCGAAATCACAGAGATTTTCACCCTGCCGGCCTCGATGAAGTAAATCGCGTCTGTGGGGTCGCCTTGGGAAAAGATTCTTTCCCCTCGGGACACACGCAACACGCGTTTCCCTGAAGTAATCGCCTCGAGGAGTTTGCCGACATAGGGATCGGGCTCCGCTGGACTACGAGACGCGACCTTTTTCCGCTTGGGCAAACGTAACCTCCAGAGAAATTTCGGTTATGAACCAGCGTCGATTATCGGCTAAAAATGATTCGTGAGCCAGCGGCTTAAGCGTTGGCGTGCGAGTTGAGGGTGGAGACAGCCATTATTAAGATTAAGATTGTCTTACGTATGGCGGAATCATTGCCCTCGGCCGGCCAGGCTGGCGACAGCAACGATCAGCTCGGTCGGTTCGACGGGCTTGGGAAGGTGAATCTGAAAACCTGAGCGAAGCACCCTCAGGCGATCGGCTGTTCTCGCATATGCAGTAAGCGCGAGAGCTGGTATCTGACCGCCTTGATCCGCGCGCAAGGCTCGAACCCTGCCGATCAGCCAATAACCATCCTCGCCTGGCATTCCCACGTCACTAATAAGGAAGTCTGGGCGTTGGGATTCGAACGCTCCCAGCGCCTCTGCGGCCGAAGATGCCGTCGTCACTTCGGATCCACACTTCTCCAGAACAGCCCTCACGAAGTCCCGAGTGTCCTGCTCATCATCCACGACGAGAATCTTCAGCCCATCGAGAGGTGCTTGCGACCCAAGCCCGGCAAGTTTGTCAGAAATCCCTGCCGATTGAGTCTTTTCGCTCAAGCCCGTACTTTTGGGACCAGCGATAGGGAGCCGGATGATAAACGTTGCTCCCTTCCCGTGACCTTCACTGTGGACCTGAGCAGACCCTTGGTGCAGTTCCACGAGCTCCCGAACGATGGAAAGCCCGAGGCCCAAACCACCGTGCGCGCGCGTCGTTGCAGAATTCGCCTGACGGAAGCGATCAAAGGCGTGGGGCAGAAACTGCGGGTCGATGCCAATCCCCGAATCGGTGATGCTGATTTCGACCTCGGAATCCACTCGTCGGAGCCGAACATCGACAGTCCCACCGATGGGCGTGAACTTGATAGCGTTACTTAAAAGATTCCAAATGATCTGCTGCAGCCGATCCGCGTCACCCGAGATCCTGGGAAATTCCGGCTCGATCGTCGAGTGTATGTGGATTTTCTTGGATTCTGCTTCGGGGGCGACAGCATCGAGCGTCATTTGTATGACCGACGGCAAATCGACACTCGTCAAAGTCAGGAGAAGCTTGTTCGAGACGATGCGAGCAACATCCAGGAGATCTGAAATAAGCTGTGTCTGCGCGTGCGCATTTCTGCAAATAATTTCTGCTGCGCGGGCTGAGGCATTCGCGTCAAGATCCCCGGAACGCAGCAACGTAGCCCACCCCACGATTGCAGTCAGTGGTGTGCGCAACTCGTGAGAGATCGTTGCCAGAAACTCGTCCTTGAGACGATTCGCCTCTTCGGATTCCTTTCGGGCCAATTTCTCACTTGCCAGAAGCTTCGATCGAATCTCGATCTGACCCTGCAGCTCAACTTCGCGGGCCGTCCGTTCCGTCACATCGTCGATGATGGTTAATGTTCCGACGACTTTTCCGTCGTGAGACAAGGGCGAGATCCGTACGCTCTGCTGCATGTGAGCGTAGCCCTTGAACTCTGTGGGGGCTATTGGAAGAAGGTAACCGTGGAAGCGCTGAGACAGCAGTCGAACCTGGCCGTTGAGCGCGTCTTTGTAACTGGCGTCCAAACCTCGCTCGATCAAATCGGGGTAGAGTGCCAGTAGATTCTTCCCCAACACGTCTTTCGAGCGCCGTCCGCTACGTTCTTCTAGCCAGCGATTCCAGCCAACGACATTCAAAGCGCTGTCGGTCAACAGAATGCCCTGGGGGGCGAGCTCCTGCATCCAGCGGAGAACCGCGGCATTGAGAAGCGCGTCGCGATCGGAATCAACCTCTTCCTTAGGTTCGGTCATGCTAGTGTTGACGCCCTTCCCATTCCTCGATTTCATGAAGTAAACGATCCAGCGAAGCAACGCTCAACGCCATAACTAGAAACCCACTGACTGCGCTGTCCCGAACCTGGAAAGCCGTCGAGACCACAAGCGCATAGCGACGGTCATCTTCCCCGGTAAGCAGGGATGCCACAAGGTCGTCCAGAGACTCCAGATGCAAGCGCGGCACAGAAAACGAAACATGCACCTGCAGCAGGTTCCCGAACATTCCAAGGCAGGCATTGAGCAGGATGTTTCCGACTTCTGTGAGAACCTCACGTGCAGATTCATCCAGAAAATCCGGAATCGGTTCTTCAATCAGCAGGTTCGTAAGCTCCATTGCTCCCTCGTAATTGAGCAACAGCAGAGCATCGCCGGCGACAGGCCCGGCAAACACCTGATGGATTGACGCAACTTCTCCAGGAATGTACCTGGCGAGGGCTATGGGGAGATCTGTCGTTCGATGAACGGACACGCTGGGCGGGCTGAGCAAGACACGCTGGCCGGTAAGTTCCGAGAGTGCGGCGCCGGTTCGTGAGAAGGCAATATTGATGAGTTCGGCAAGTGCGTCGTTCTGACGATCAGTGAGTACCAAGGATCGGGCCTCCTGATAGCGCCTTGTCCAGCGCCTCTATGACTTCCGCAGCAACCAGTGGTTTGTGGATCACTGCACACGCTCCGGCCTCTTCGGCCATAATGCGCGTGGAGCTTTGAACATCGGCGCTCGCGATCACGACCCGAGCGTCACGATCCATCTCTTTAATCTTTGCCAGCACTTCCAGACCGTACATTCCCTTCATGACAAGATCCAGGAGAACAGCCTTCGGCTTTTCAATAAAGTAAAGCTCGAGCGCGGCCATACCTTCGTCGGCTTCGACGACACTATAGCCCGCTGCTTCAAGTATGCGGCGCAGAGTTCGGCGAGACAATGCCGAATCGTCTACCACTAGAATCTTTCCTGACACTCAGACCACCTCTCGGATCACCTGGGCAAGTCTTCCCAGCGGGATGCTCCTGTCACTCAAACCCGCTTCAACGACGGTGGCAGGCATGCCATAGACTACGCAGGTTTCCTCACTCTCCGTGTAAACAAGTCCACCCTGGGATTTGATCCACGCGGCCCCCTGTTTACCGTCCGAGCCCATGCCGGTCATCACGACCGCTAACACTCTATCTCGAAATGTCTCCGCAGCCGACTGAAACATCACATCGACGGAGGGACGATGCAGCGTGTCGAGTGGCCGAGTGTCCAGATGGGTCACGACAGTGCCGTCCGGCCGCCGCCTGAACGTCATGTGCTTTCCCGCCGCCGCTATAAGCACAACGCCCGGTTCCACGACGTCTCCCTCTGTCGCCTCCCGTACCTTCAACGGTGACAACTCGTCGAGTCTCCGGGCATACATTTGGGTATATCCGACGGGCATATGCATTACCAACGCTACGGGTACCGGAAAGTCCGCAGGTAGCTGTGGAATTAATGATTTCAGAGCCTGTGGGCCTCCCGTGGATATACCCAGGACAACGATATCCACGGAATGACTTCCAACCACGACCTCGGAAGGTGCGGGTTTGCCTGCCGAAGAAGTCAGTCTTCCACTCGATGTACTGCTCTGAATTCGCTCGACTGAAATGTTTCCAGCGGCCTTTACCTTCTCGATGAGTTCGTTGGATATTTCCAAAATCTTTTCCGAGGCCAGAGCTGTTGGTTTTTGAAGAAAATCGACGGCGCCGGAATCCAAGGCATTGAGCACGGCCTCGGCGTTTTCGTCGGCGATACTCATGATGATGATAGGCACGGGCGTGCGCAGCATCTGTTCGCGAACAAAACCCACGCCGTCGAGTTCCGGCATTATCAGGTCGCAGGTGACGACGTCGGGCTTCAGCTGTTTCGTCAGCTCGAGTCCTTCCCTGCCGTCACGAGCAACACCCACAACTTCGATAAAGGGGCTGCGAGACAGCATCTCCCGCACGACCTTCCGAACATAGGCCGAATCATCGACCACGAGCACGCGCAATACGCCATTCATTAGTCGACAGCCCTCCGTCGCAGCCATAGACAAGCGGTATTAACTTCCATGGGATTCCTTCAAATAAACGAAAGCGTCATCCACTTCTTCCAGTGCAAAATCTCTGGTCAGCCTCAATAACGACTCTGAAATTCCAACAAACAGATATCCCGGCGAAGACATGAGTCTGGCAAAGGACCGAACGGTTTTGGTTATGGCGATTTCCGAAAAATAGATGAACACGTTTCGGCAAAAGATGACGTCCGCCGCCGCCAGGCCGGCGAAGTCTGCTTCATCCATCAGGTTGGCGATCGAATAACGGACCCTGGAATGCAGCTCGGGCCGGACACGCCACGTTGTCGAACTGTCCGGACAAAAGTAACGGGCGCGCCGCTCGGGAGAAAAACTTCGGAATGAGCGTTCTCGATAAACTCCCTGAGTCGCCTTCTCAATGGCCACAGAACTCCCGTCGCTCGCATGGATTTCAATCGACGCGCGGTCAAACCAGCCGGCTTCCTGAAGGGCCATGGCTATCGTGAGCGGTTCTTCCCCTGTGGCACAGGCGGCGCTCCAAATTCGCATTGTCTTGCCGGGATGCGTAGTGAACCAGTGAGGCACGATCGTCTGAGTCAGCGCACGCACCTGATCCATCTCTCTCCAGAAGTACGTCTCGCCAACGGACAGCGCATTCATGACGTTGCGCCATTCCTCCGGCGCGTTCTCGTCGTACTTCAGAAGATAGTAGTAATCCAGGAAGGAATTGAAGCCGCGCTTCACAACTAATGGAGCCAGCTTGTCCATCATTATGTCGACCTTGCCCGAGTCAAAGACCATCCCCGTCCGATCGTGGATGAGTTGTCTAAGGAGAGATTCTGTGCCGCTGGGAAGCCCCAGAATTTCCGATTCAAATCTCATGCCGTTCCATTTCGGTTATTCGGGGCCAAGGCGGCAGCACGCCGAAAATCTGGATTGGCAGATGAGCTGAACGCATTCGCGACCGATGCCGCAAGTGTCGCATCTATTTTCCAAAGAGCTTCAAATGCCGCAATGCGAACTTGCTGAAACTTATCGGATTGCGCAAGACCGTGTAATGCGGAGGCCGCTTCGGGCGCCCCATGATGGTCCAGCGATCGGGCGGCGAAATAGCGTACCCAGGGATCCTCGTCGTCGAGCGCAGCAACGAGACATGGAACAGCGTCGGAAGCCTCTATCTGCGCCATTGCGCCGGCAGCTGCGGCTCGCACGATGGGGACATCTCGACGCAAAGCTTCAGAAAGGACTTTGGGAGTCCTCTCGTCCTCGAGATAAGGAAGATGCTCGACTGCCGCCCGGCGAACATTCTCATCTTCGTCGCGGCAAAGGCCGAACACGGCGTCCACGCACTGCGGATACCCAAAATAGCCCGCTATGCGAACTCCGGCTTCGCGGACTGCAGGATCAGGATCGTCGAGAAGTGGAATGACGCGCTCGACCATTTCAGGCGGTCCCAGCACGTTTAGCGCGCCAACGGTTGCCTTCCTCACCGCGGCATCAGAGGTTCCCAGCAGAGCAAAAAGCGCTTCCACCGCTGCAGGGTCCCCGATGGAGGTTAACGCTCCAATAAGAGGTATTGCCAGCTCTTCATCCTTACCGAGCAGTCCTGCGAGGGCGGAAGTCGCGCGCTTGTCTCGTATTCGGCCGAGAGCCGTGACGGCAGCCCATCGAACTTCGAAATCTTCAGAATCCAGCTGGGCCATCAGCAGCTCTGTTACGGCGGAACCATGATGAACCAGGGCTCCAAGGATCTCATTCCGTAGTTCCGGATGGCCGAGATGCCGCGTTACGACGCGAGCGGCAGCGGGAGTATCCACACAACCGAGCAGGAGTATCAGTGGACGCAGGTCATCCACGCCGGCTTTCCCAAGAGCTTCAATCAGGTTTTGCACGCCGGTCGGCCGAATGGAGCGGCCACACAGGCCGGCAATATACGCACCTTCCTGGTAGAGCGTCTCATACCGTTCGTACAAGACGGCGAGCGCCCGCGCAACCATTTCAGTCGGGGCATTTGGGTCATTGAGAATTCGGGCGAGAGCTTCAACCGTGAATTCGTCTCCTACCCTCGCCAGAGCAGAGGCCGCAGCATCACGGAGCATTTCATCCTGCAGGAAAGGGAGCAGGCGCGGCGCGACCCTGGGATTGCCAATCGCTCCCAGCGCTTCAACTGCTGGAAAGGCCAGAAAGAAATCTTTCGACTCTGCAATCCCCAGAAGCGCCTCGATGGCCTCCTGCGCACCCAGCTTACCCAGAGCTTCAATGGCGTGATAGACGACATTCGCGTTTGCATCGCGAAGAGCATCCATCAAGGGAGGAATGGCGCGCTCATCCTTCTGCTCGCCGAGGGCGAGGGCCGCTTGTATACGGAGGTCTGCGTCCGGACCGCCGAGGAACTCGATGAGCGTGCTGTGAGTATCGACATCGCTGAGGCGGAGTACCTTGAGGGCGCTGTTCAGCAGTCCCAGATTATGATGATTGTCGCGAACCGAGATCAAGAGCGCGGAGATCGCGTCAGGAGCTGCGCGCTGCGCCATTTGTCCGATCACTTTTTCGCGGCGGCGCCAGTCTGGGTCATCGAGCGCCCGCACAATATCGTTATTGTCGAGACTCTGCTCCGGGCTCTCTGCAATGTCACGGTCGCGATCGAATCGCGGAGTGACATCTTCAATGGTCACGATGAGGCCCGCGATCCCTCCGTCGTGTTCCAGCGGGGCAATCATGACACGTTGGCGCATTTCCTTGAAATGCGGAGAAGGCGTTTGGGGAGGGCACGCTATCAAATAATGGTGGAATGCAGCAGCGAGTACTTCAACAACACCCTCCTGCATAGACCGTCTGAAGTGCTTCATCAAACCGCGACTTTCCAGATCAGGAATGAGGGTCGTCAGGGAACGCCCCGAAGCTTCGCCGGAATTGATGTGCGTTAGTCGGGCAAGCGTGGTATCCCACACCTGGACAACGAGATCTCTGTCGGTAGTAAATATGCCGACGGAATTCGAAATCACGCCCCCTCGAGATTTTCCGCTCTCTTTGTTTTCCTTCGCACGGTCGGGTTTCCATTCGAGCGGTTTCCGGCTTCAATGCTCTTCATCAGTTCCGTCAACCGTTGGGCGCCGTCGGTCAGCCCACTCGCTTCTCCCGATAACGATTTCGAACTTGCAGCGTTTCGGGCCGTGATTTGCCGAATCTCGGATATGCCGGTCAACATCTTTGCAGAAGTGTCCAGATGCTTGCGATTGGATCGCGTGATCAAACCAACGTCCTTAGAAATGCTTTCAATGGAAGTCGTCATGTCCCGTACGGCTCGGGCCTGCTCGGACGTGCCTTTGGCGACCTGATCGGACTGCCGGGTCATACTCTTGGTTGTCGCTGCAACCTGGGCGACCGCGACCGCCTGCTCCGCCATCGCTTTGCTGACGCCGGCAATTTGCCTGCCGAGGCTCTGCGCCTCTCGAGAAATTTGTTCGCTTGCTTTCGCCTGCTCCTCTAAAGCGCGAGCCGTCGTGACCGCTCCGCGGCGCATGGATTCCACCGTCTGCGCAACCTGCTTTACGGCCGTCGCCTGCTCTGTGGCTGCGTTTCTCACCTGTGAAGCAACGTGAGTTGTGTTTTGTGCCGCCTTGATGATCTCCCGCGTCGCACGCCCCTGCTCATTCATCGCCTGGCTGACTTCGCGCGCCGTTTTCTTCATGTTGCCTGCGTCTTTGACAATGCTCTGCGCCGTCCTGGCCTGTTCGGCCGCAGCGCTGGCCACTTGTTTTGTCTGGGTGGCAACGGTATCAATCGAAGCAACCACGCTCTGCGACGCGACCGATTGTTCATCGGTGGAAAGAGCGATCTGCGCAACGAACTCAGCGCTTTCGCGGATCCCGTGAAGCATTCGTTCGAGTCCACGAGAACCTTCTTCGGTCAATCGTCCGCTCTCCTCGGCAATTCGCAGACCTTCGCCCGACGCAGAAACCGCTTCACGAGCAACCTCCTGGAGCGACCGGATTATTGCAGCGATGTCTGCGGTCGCCTGTGCCGAACGATCGGCAAGATTGCGTATCTCCTCGGCGACAACTGCAAACCCACGTCCCGCATCGCCTGCGCGAGCTGCTTCAATGGAGGCATTCAACGACAACATATTTGTACGTTCAGCAATAACGTTAATGGTGTTGACGATCCCGCCGATTTCCTCCGAGCGCTTGCTCATTTCACGCAACACTCCGGCGGATAGCTCCATGGCGCTTCGCACGCGTGACAGCCCTTGAATGGACTTTTGAGCGGCTGATCCGCCTTCCTCCGCTTCACGGGCAAGACGTTTCGTGACCTCTTCGGCACGCTTCGATACTGAGGCAACGGACCGTATCGATCGATCCATCTGACCAGCCGCGGCGTTGGCGGTAGTTGCGGCTGAAGCAATACTCTCCGCATTCTGGGCGACGCTCTGAACCGAACGGGCAATTTCTTCGATGGACGTCGAAACATTTTCTACATTCGAAGCGAGGTTCTCCGACATGGCGGATACCTCCTCGATCGAGGCCGCCATTTCATTGATGGAAGAGGCGGTCTGCTCGGCAGCGACACTCAATTCATCAGCATTTCCCGCCAGACCATTGATTGAGCGCGAAACCTCTTCCGTGCTCACCGCCGTCTGGTTCACGGAAACCGTCAACGCCTCCGTGTCCTGGCTCACACCTTTTATGGATGACGCGATCTCCGTCATCGCTCCCGTGACCTCCTCGGCTGAGGCTGCCATTCCCTGTGCCGTCGACGTCACGCTGTCGATGGAGCGCGCGGTCTCTTCGGCAGACGCCGCAATCTCCGTAATGCCGGAGGCAAGGTTGACCGCATTCCCCCCAACTTGTTCGGTAGAGGCTGCGGTTTCATTTACCGAGGAGGCAATCTCTTCAACAAAAGATGCGATGGATTCCATTTGCCGCGTGCTCTCTCCCATCGATGCCGTCATTTCGTTGGAGTGACTGGCGGCGGTATCCAGGAGGCGCGTCTGCAATTCGGACCCGTCTGCGATTTCAAGCGCAATCCGAGAGACGGATCTGGCGGTCTCCGCGACTTGAACACCTTGCACCCGCGTCAATTCGATATACGCGGACAGGTCCTGGCGTGGGTTTGAAGGTTCACGTGTATTCATACTTCTCTCCGTTCAGTCAGAATCCCGATACAGCGCTCCTGCGTCATGAGGGGATAACGTCTATTATCGATTCGGTATCGCCGACATCAATCACCTGCTCCAGTCTCAATACCAGAATCAGGCGACCCTTCAACGACACAACCCCTTCCAGGTATTTCCCTGTCAGTCCTT
>Ga0207711_10002230_pt1 | contig 17391 bp, 16 predicted proteins | sample KBSS34metaG_FD_184401 | JGI IMG/M metagenome (GOLD analysis project Ga0207711, IMG submission 184401) | Switchgrass rhizosphere microbial communities from Kellogg Biological Station, Michigan, USA - KBS S3-4 metaG (SPAdes) (version 2) | ecosystem: Host-associated > Plants > Roots > Rhizosphere...
CTACCTGTCGCGCATCGAGCGGCTCGACGGTACCTCAGACAACGGCGGCCCTGACGGGCTCGGCGCGTTCGTCGAGGTCACCGCGTCTGCCGCCCGTGAGCGCGCCGCGGCCCTGCTCGAGCAGCCGAAGGCCCTCGCGCTCTGGGGGCTGCCGTTGGCCGACAAAGACCTGGTCGACCGCGCGGGCGTGCCCAGCCGCTACGGCTCGCGCGCCTTCGCCGACCATGTGCCCGACACCTCGGACGAGCTCGTCGAGACCCTGGATGCCGCGGGCGCGATCAGTCTCGGCAAGACCAGCACTCCGGAGTTCGGGATGCCCAGCTACACCGAACCGCTCGCCGGGCGCCCGGCACGCAATCCCTACGACCCCGCGCTCGGCGCCGGCGGATCCAGTGGGGGAGCGGCGGTCGCGGTGGCCGCGGGCCTGCTGCCGGTCGCTCCCGGGTCGGACGGCGGCGGCTCGGTGCGCATCCCGGCGGCCGCGACCGGACTGGTCGGGCTGAAACCGTCGCGCGGCCGCATCACCGCGAGCCCCGGCTTCACGAACCTGGGCGGGCTGGGCGTGGCCGGACCGCTCGCCCGCACCGTCACGGATGCCGCGCTGCTCTTCGACGCGATGATCGGCGACAGCGCGCCGAACGCACGCGGGGAAGACGCCGCCTGGCCGTACGCGACACGGGCGCCCTCGTGGGATGGCGGCGCCTACCTCAACGCGGCCGTCCGCGGCGAGGGCCGCTTCCAACTCGGGGTGACGACCAGCTCACCGTGGGAGACCGCCTACGAGCTCGTCGTGGAACCCGAGGCACAAGACGCGCTCCGGATCGCCCGCGAGCACCTGGATGCGATCGGGCACGGCCTCGAAGAGTTCCGGCTCGAGCCGGAGGAGGGCTACGCCGCCGCGTTCACGACGCTCTGGCAGGGTGGAGCGGCCGGCATCCGGATCGAGGGCGATCAGTTCGACCAGGTCGAGCCGCTGACCCGCTGGCTGGTCGAGACCGGTCGACGGCTCGGCGCCCGCGAACTCGCCGCGGCGCTGGGCTGGCTGACCAAGTACGAGCGCCGTGTCATCCGGCAACTGTCGCGTTTCGACGCCGTGCTGACCCCGGCGCTCGCCATGACGCCGCGCCCGATCGGCTGGTACGACGCCGACGACGGGATGCGCAACTTCGGTCAGCAGGTGCAGTACACGCCGTTCACCAGCTTCGTCAACGTGTCGGGGCTGCCCGCCATCGCCCTGCCCGTGCACGTCACCGAGAGCGGCCTGCCGATGGGCGTGCAACTGATCGGGCGTCCGGGCGGTGAGCACGTGCTGCTCGCCATCGGCGCTCAGCTCGAGCGCCGGCTGAACTGGCAGGATCGGCATCCGCCGCAGTGGCGGGCCTAGCGGTACCGCTGCCTAGATGTACCCACCCCGGCCGAGCCCGGCCTCGACCTCGAAGCGGTTGCCGAGCGGGTTCGCGCCGGCCGCGATGTAGAGCGGAAGGAAGCACAGGCCGTACTTCTTCCACTGCCGGGTGTGCACCAGTTCATGCTCGAGCACACCCTGTCGGGTGAGGTCGTTCGTCAGGTAGATCGCGCCGACGGTCGTTCCGCCCCGGCCGAACGCCCAGTTCGGCAGCGCGATGAACGAGAACAACCCGCGTCGCCGGCCCCAGTGCCCGAGGAGGAGGCACCCCCAGAGGAAGGCGGCAAGGGTCGCGAGCCAGTACCCGGGCCGGGCGATCGCCGGCAGCAGCAGGAACGACCGCAGGCCTGGGATCCGCACTGCACCGGCGACGAAGCGGGCCATCCCGCGGGCGAAACGGCTCGGATCGATCGGCGCGACGTAGGGCGTGGGGACGAATCTCACGCCGTGCCGCGCCCGTCCGTCTCGAGAAACCGCAGCCACACCTCGTTCAGGGTCGGGTAGGCGGGAACGGCATGCCAGAGGCGCTTCAGCGGCACTTTGCCCACGACGGCGATCGTGGCGGCCTGCAACATCTCGCCCACGTCGCGGCCGACGAAGGTGACCCCGATCATGACATCGTGCTCGGCGTCGATGACCGCGCGGGCGCGGCCCTGGTAGTGATCGGCCGTGACCGTGGCTCCCGCGAGCCAGCTCAGGTCGTAGTCGACCACCCGGATGTCGTATCCGGCCTTCTTCGCGGCGTCCGCGGTGAGACCGACCGACGCCACCTCCGGGTCGGTGAAGGTCACCTGTGGAACGGCTTCGATATCGGCAGTGGCCACATGCCGACCCCACGGTGCATCGTCGACGGGCTCGCCGTTCGCGCGCGCCGCGATCACGTCGCCGGCAGCCCGTGCCTGGTACTTGGCCTGGTGGGTGAGCAGCGCGCGGTGGTTCACGTCACCGGTGGCGTAGAGCCAGTCGAAGCCCTTCACCAGCATCGTGTCGTCGACGGTGAGCCAGTGCCCGGGGGCGAGTCCGAGAGCCTCGAGGCCGAGATCCATGGTGCGGGCCGTGCGGCCGATGGCGACGAGCAGCTCCTCGGCGAGGATCCGGGATCCGTCGGCGAGCTCGATCACCACGTTCTTGTCGGTCCGGTGTGTCGATGCCACCTCGGCGCCGATGCGCACATCGACGCCGGCCTTCTCGAGCTCGGCCTGCACCGCCTCGCCCGCGAACGGTTCCAGCGTGCTCAACAGTGACCCTCGCGACAGCAGGGTGACGCGGCATCCCATCGAGGCATAGGCGGTCGCCATCTCGCAGCCGACCACCCCGCCGCCCATGATGGCCAGGCTCTCGGGCACGTGCTTGACGCTGGTGGCTTCGCGGCTGGTCCAGGGGCGCACCTCGGCGAGTCCGGGGATGTCGGGCAGCAGCGGCGCGCTGCCGGTGCTCACGGCCACAGCGTGCCGCGCGACGAGCTCGGTTGTCGTGCCGTCGAGAGCCGTGACGGTGAGGCGTTTCGGGCCGGTGAACCGGGCGCGCCCGCGGATCAACTCGATCCCCGCGCTCTTCACCCAGCTCTCCTGGGATGCATCGCTCCACTCGTGCACGATCGTGTCACGCCTGCGCAGCACCCCGCGCGGGTCGACACCGCCCGAGATCGACTGCTTCGCGCCATCCACGTCTTCGGCCGCGCTGAGCGCGGAGCCGGCGCGCAGGAGCGCCTTCGACGGCATGCACGCCCAGTACGAGCACTCGCCGCCCACCAGCTCCGCCTCGACGAGCGCGGCGGTCAGCCCGCCCTGCACGGCGCGATCGGCGACGTTCTCGCCGGACACGCCGGCACCGATGACGATCAGATCGAACTCCCGCTCAGTCATGCCTCCATCCTGCCCGAGTCGCCTGGCATGGCGTCGGCCGAACCGGGACCTCCTGCCCTATGCCCCGAGGGGCATGGACCGGTATCTTCGGGCCACCACGAATCGCCGGGAGGCATCGCATGCTCGCTCGACCCCTGTTCGCCGCCGTCACCGCCGCGGCTGCCCTGCTCATCCTGGCGGGCTGCAGCGTCAGTGCCGAAGCCGGACCCACCGTCTCGGGCGCCAGCGTCGCCAAGACCGCCGCCAAGGCGCTTGCCGCTCAAGTCGGATCCACTCCTGCCATCGACTGCGGCAGCGATGACGTCGTCGTGGTCAAGGGCAAGAAGATCACCTGCGAGCTGACCGACACCGACGGCCTGATCTACGACGTCGCGATCACCTTCACCTCGGTCAAGGGCTCGACGTATCACATCGACGTGAAGGTGGCCGATACCGCGAAGAACGCACCGAGCCCGACCGTCGATCCCGGCAGCGCGCCCACCGTCAAGGGCACCGACATCGCGCAGCTCGCCGCGGAGGCCCTTGCGTCCTCGTTGCAGTTCACACCCGACATCAGCTGCGCCGACGAGGACGTGCCGATCGCCGTCGGCAACACCGAGGCGTGCGGGTTCACCGATCCCACCGGTGTCGATCACAACGTCACGGTCACGATCACCAAGTTCGACGGATCGAACTACGAGATCGACGCGAAAGTCATCGACTGAGGTCTGCGGCGCGGGGCCTAATCGTTGAGGCCGAGCGCCGCGATCAGGCGCAGGATCGTCGGGGCGTCGTCGGCGATGTCACCCTCGCCGGACGGCGCGTAGGCCGCGATCGTGGCGCCGGCCAGGGCGAACCGCGCGCGCAGGGCCTTGATGGTCGCGGCGAGCGCCGAGGCACCGACCCCGAATGGCTCCGGATCGAGCAGGCCGGCGAGTTCCGAGGGATCGACCACGTCCAGGTCGATGTGCAGGTAGACCGACTCGGCGCCGGTCCCGGCCACGGCATCCACCAGAGCCGACGGGTCGCTCAGCTCATCGACGGACAGGGAGTGGATGCCGGCCTCGGCCGCGAACGCGTCCTCGCCCGGGTCCCACGAACGCGCGCCCGCGAGCAGCACCCGTCCGGCGGGCACCAGCTCGTCGTCGATGATCGAGCGCAGCACCATCCCGGCGTAGGCGCCGGACGGAGAGCTCTCGGTCGAGTTGAGGTCGGGATGCGCGTCGAACCAGATCAGCGCGAGATCTCCGTGACGGTCTGCCGCGTGGGCCACGGCGGCCGACGAGACGCCGCAGTCTCCGCCGATCACGACAGCCGCATCATCCAGTTCTGCCAGGGTATCGCGCATCCGCTCGCGCACCAGCTGAAGCGAACTGAATCGGGCGACCCCGGTGCCCTGGTCGTCGCCCGCCTCGAGCGGAACGGCAACCTCGATGGTGGCCGCGGCGGGCAGATCCCCTCGGATCGCGGCCGCGCCATCCGCCAGGCGCATCGCCCGTGACGAGGGGGAGCCCTGCCATTGCGGCACGACAACGAAGGTGGCGGTCACGCAGACACTCTAGAGCGCGCTGCGCGGCACCGCGGCGGTCAATGCGGCCTCCAGCTCCGCCGCGGTGAGCTCGGGGCCATAACCCGGGGTACCGGCATCGATGCGCCAGCTCTCCGCGAGCGGACCGACGTCGACGACGTCGAAGCCGATCCCGTCGATGAAGTCGGTCACGGCGCGCTTGGCGTGCCGGTCATCGCCGGCGATCGCCAGGGCTCGCCGGCCGGGAGTGCCGCTCGGCGTGGCGGTGCTGATGATCTGCTGGGCTTGGATGTGGTTGAACGCCTTCACGACCTGCGCGTCGACCAGGTGCCGCTGCAGCACGCCCGACACCGTGATGGCGCCGCTCTCGATCTCGTCCGAGACGCCGTCTCGCTGTGCGTAGTAGTTGTTGGTGTCCATCACGATCTTGCCGGCGAATGGCTCGACGGGCAGGTCGTTGACGGCTTTGAACGGCACGGTCACCACGACCAGGTCACCGGCGGCCGCCGCCTCGGCAACGGTCGCCGCGCGGGCGTGCTCGCCGAGTTCGGCCACCAGACCCCCGAGAGATTCGGGCCCGCGCGAGTTGCTGAGCACCACCTCGTCGCCTCGGGCGATCGCCGCACGTGCGATCGAAGAACCGATGTTGCCAGAGCCGATGAATCCGATGGTGGTCATGCCTCCATCACAACAGACCGCGCCCTCCCGATGCTGGGAGGGCGCGGTCTGCGGGATCTGCTCAGGGCTAATCCATCGGGGCTAGTCCATCGGGCTAGTCGCCCGAGGTAACCGCCTTCGGGGCCGGCGAGCCCGCCTTGAGCGCGGCGAGCCGGGTGTCGACCTCGGCCTGCGCGCCGAGGTCGTCGAGGCTCTCGAACTGCGAGTCGAGGCTCGACGCGTCGAGTTCCTGCTGGCCGGCGACCTGCGCCTCCGAGCGGCGCACCTTGTCTTCGAAGCGACCGAGCTCGCTGGTGGGGTCGAGCACGTTGATGCTCTTGACGGCATCGTGAACCTGCTGCTGCGCGTCGGCCGTCTTGGCCCGTGCGACGAGCTCGTCGCGCTTGGAGATCAGCTGGTCGAGTTTGTCGTGCATCTGCTGCACGCCGGTCTTCAACTGCTCGACGACTGCGTTCTGCGAGGCGATGGTCGGCTCGGCCTGCTTGGCTTCGTTCTCACTGGTGATCTGCTTGCTCAGGGCGACCTTGGCGAGGTTGTCGAACTTGTCGGCATCTGCGGCGTTGCCGCCGGCGCGGAGTTGGTCGGCCTTGGCGCTGGCGGCCTGGGCCTTCAGCCCCCAGTCCTGGGCGGCGGCGAGGTCGGCGTCGTGGTCCTGCTCCATCAGACGGAGATTGCCGATCGTCGTGGCGACCGCGCTCTCGGCCTCGGCGATGCTGTTGGTGTAGTCGCGCACCAGCTGGTCGAGCATGAGCTGAGGGTCTTCGGCCTGGTCGATCAGTGCGTTGATGTTGGCCCGCACGAGCGTCGAGATGCGCCCGAGAATCGATTGCTTTTCCGCCATGGTGATTCGCCTTCCGTTCGCCGCCCGATCTGGGTACGGGGGAAGCCTAGCGATGCATCAGTGCAGGGTCACGGGCGATGTCGGACCGGTGACGAGCACGGCGGCGTCGCTTCCCGCGGCATCCGTGGCCTCGGGGGTGAAGTCGAGTGCCGCCGACAGCTGGTAGTCGCCCGGCGCGGCGTCGGGCAGGTTCGGCCTGAAGCTCGCCTGCTCGTCATCCTGGACACCGCAGAGCACCGGTTCGAAGGTGGTCTGGAACACCGTGCTCGCGCCGGGCGCGAGGTCGATCTCTTGAGCGAGAGCGGGTACTGCCCCGTTGCTGTGCCAGAGCACGACTCCGTCGCGCGAGAAGGTCAGCGTCGGGAAGGGCGAGAGCGATCCGGTCACGCGCCGGGCGCCGGTGTTGGTGAGCGTGACCGAGACCGGGATGTCGCGGGCGCCGGCCGCGGCATCCACCGGCTGCACGGTCAGAACCAGCCCGTCGTCGGCGGGCGCCGAATGGGCGAGGGTTCCCCCGCAGAGGTTGATCTTCTCGGCGGGGGCGCGCTTGATGCCGCCCGAACCCAGGGTGCCCTCGCCCGGCGGCCGCACGGGGCCGGCCGCGGAATCGGACGCCGATGCCGCCGAGCCGGCGCTCAGCGTCGCGGTCTGCTGGCTCGCCACGCTGATCGACACCGGAACGACGATGCCCACCACCGCGAGCGACGAGGCCACAACGGCGGCCACCACCCGTGGGCGGCGACGGGCGCGGCTGCGGCGCAGTACGGCGTCCAGGTCGATCGAGCCGTGCGGTTCGTCGTCGTGGAACTGCCTGCGCAGCTCAGATTCGGTGGGCATCCCGGTCTCCTTCGGTGGTTCGTGGGTGCGTTCGTTCGCGCGCGACGGCGCCCGCCGGGCCGAGCCGATCCGCGGCTGTGCCGTCATCGGCCAGCGCGATGGCCATCTTGGCCAGTCCGTCGCTGAGGTAGCGCTTGACCGTGCCGGCGCTGATCCCGAGGGTCTCGCCGATGGCCGCGACCGTGAGGTCGTCGTAGTAGCGCAGCACCAGGCAGGCCCGCTCACGCGGGGTGAGCTTGCGCAGCTCGCCGTGCAGGTCGAGCTTGGCGTCCACGGCTGGCGCGTCGGACTCGTGCTGCTCGGGCACGTACTCGAGGGGGGCGACACGACGCCAGCGGGTGCGGCGGCGACCGCCATCCAGGTGGGTGTTCAGGATGACGCGGCGCACGTACGCCTCGGCGCTGTCGACGCCGAATCCGTTGCGCAACCGTCCGAAGGTCTTGACCAGAGCCTCTTGCACCAGGTCGGCGGCGTCGTCGCGGTCGCCGCAGAGCAGGGCGGCGTAGCGCAGCAGAGCGTCACCGCGCTCGGCGACCAGCTCGGTCACCACACGCTCCCAGCCGGCTTCTCGCACCACGTGCTCACCTCCCCTTCAACAACTAAGACGACCGTGTCGCCGAAAACGTTGGGGCGCAACCCCGTTCGCGCGACACCATTCACGCCGCGATCGATGGGGCGACTGGCATACTGCGGCCATGACGCGCACTCCGGCCCGGTGGATCCGTATCGTGGCACCAGCCATCCTGGTCGTCGTCTGGCTGGCCGTCTCATCGCTCGGCGGACCGACCTTCGGCAAGCTCAGCACGGTCGTCAACAACGACCAGGCCAGCTACCTGCCGGCGAGCGCCGAGTCGACCCAGGTGCAGAGCGATCTGAAGAAGTTCTTCCCCTCAGACACGGTGCCCGCGATCGTGGTCTATGCCCGCTCGGCCGGGCTGACGATCGACGACACCGGCTCGGTCGCCGACCGAATGGCGGCGTTCGGCGCGATCGACGGGGTCGGCACGGTGATCGGCCCGATCCCCTCGTCCGACGGGCAGGCGCTCGAGGTCTTCGTGCCGGTCGAGGCCAGCGCCGACGCGAAGACGGTCATCGCCGAGGTCAGGAAGGCCGAAGTCCGCGACCTTCCATCGGGCCTGACGAGCTACACCACCGGACCGGCGGCGCTCGGCGTCGACTTCGGGGCCGCGTTCGGCGGGATCGACGGGATCCTGCTACTGGTCGCGCTGCTGGTGGTGTTCGTGATCCTGCTGGTGGTCTACCGCTCGGTGCTGCTGCCGATCCTGGTGCTGTTCACCTCGGCGTTCGCGTTGACCGGCAGCATCCTGATCGTCTACCTGCTCGCCAAGGCCGGGATCATCACGGTGACCGGGCAGAGCCAGGGGATCCTGTCGATCCTCGCGCTCGGTGCGGCGACCGACTACTCGTTGCTGCTGGTGGCGCGGTTCCGCGAGGCGCTGGTGACCCACCGCATCCCCTGGGAGGCGATGCGGGTCGCGCTGCGCGTCGCGGTCGAGCCGATCGCGGCCTCGGCGGCGACCGTCATCCTCGGGGTGCTGTGCCTGCTGCTGTCGGGGCTGAACTCGAACCGCGGGCTGGGACCGGTGGCCGCCATCGGCATCTTCTTCGCGCTGCTCGCCGCCCTCACCGCGCTGCCGGCGCTTCTGGTGCTGTTCGGCCGCACGGCGTTCTGGCCGTTCCGGCCGAAGTACGTCGAACCGGTGGATGGCGCCGGGGCCCCCGCGAAGGCCTCGCGCCTCTGGGGCGCTGTCGGCCGGCTCGTGTCGAGTCGCCCGCGCGCGGTGTGGATCACCTCGGTCGTGCTGCTGGGCGCCGCCTCGCTCGGGCTGCTCCAGTTGCAGGCCAACGGCGTGCCGCAGACCGACCTGCTGCTGAGCCAATCCGACTCGGTCGATGGGCAGAAGCTGCTGGCGAAGCATTTCGACGCGGGTTCGGGCAGCCCGATCTACATCGTGGCGAAGCAGGCTGACGCGGATCGAGTGGTCACCCTGGCGAAGGCCACCCGCGACATCGCGGATGCCACTGTCTACACGGGCGCGTCCGGCGCCCCAGGCGCTCCCGCGGCGACCGCGAAGGTGGTCGACGGCACCGTGCTGGTCGAGGCGACCCTCTCGGTGCAGGCCGACTCCGCCGCGGCCGAGCACGCCGTCACGACGTTGCGCGACAAGCTTCCCGCCATCGCTCCGACCGCCAAGGTGGGCGGCGTGACCGCCCTCGCCCTCGACGGCAACCTGACCGCCACCGCCGATCTGCGGGTCATCATCCCGGTCGTGCTGCTCGTCGTGCTGATCGTGCTGATGCTCCTGTTGCGCTCGATCGCCGCGCCCCTGCTGCTGATCGGAACCGTCGTGCTCTCGTACGCGGCGACACTGGGCGTCTCGGCGCTGGTCTTCAACCACCTGCTCGGATTCCCGGGCGCCGACCCCTCCGTGCCGCTGTTCGGCTTCGTGTTCCTGGTGGCCCTCGGGGTGGACTACAACATCTTCTTGATGACGCGGGTGCGCGAGGAGTCGCTCAAACTCGGAACCCGGCCAGGGATCGTCCGCGGCGTGCAGGCGACCGGCGGCGTGATCACCGCGGCCGGGATCGTGCTGGCCGCGACCTTCTCGGCGTTGCAGGTGATCCCGATCCTGTTCCTGGTGCAGATCTCATTCATCGTCGCCTTCGGCGTGCTGCTCGACGCGATCCTGGTGCGCTCGCTGCTGGTGCCTGCGCTGTCGTACGACCTCGGACGGCGCATCTGGTGGCCGTCGAAACTCGCCAGGGCCGACCAGCCGATGGCTGAACAGCCGGACGCCTGACACGAAAAGTGCCCCCGACTGGATTTGAACCAGCGACTTCTTCCTTCGGAGGGAAGCGCTCTATCCACTGAGCTACGGGGGCGCGAATGCGTCAATAGATTAGCAGCATGGTGTCGACCGACCTGCTGAGCAGCGACCCGCTGACAACCGACCCGCTGACCGGATGGCGCACCCGCCTGCGCGCCCTGCCCGTCTTCGAGACCGAACCGCCGATGTTCGAGACGACCGCGGTGCCTGACGATCCGCTGGAACTTGTCGCCGAGTGGCTCGGCCTCGCCATCGCGTCAGGAGCACCACAACCGCATGTCGCGACACTGGTGACGGTGAGTGCCGACGGTGATCCGTCGAGCCGCACTTTGATCCTCAAAGATCTCAAGCTCGACGGGCTGTGGTTCGCCACGCCGTCCAACTCACCGGCCGGGCGGGATCTCGCCGCGAATCCGCGCGCCGCTCTCCAGTTCTATTGGCCGCTTCTCGGTCGGCAGATCCGGGTCGAGGGCTCCGCGTCGCCAGGTCCGGTCGAGGTCTCGCGCGCCGACTGGGAGGCGCGATCTGCTCCGGCTCGGGCGGCATCCGACCCCGCCACCTGGACGGCCTACCTGCTGCGCCCGAGCCGGATCGAGTTCCTCTCGGTCGCCGCGACGCGGTCGCATACCCGTCTGCAGTACACAAGGCCCAACGGTGAGCCATGGAGGCATGGCATGCTCGCCGAGTGACCCTGCGCCGCGAACTCCGATCGAGCATGACCCTGCAGGTCGACGCCGAGACGCGGTTCATCCTCGCCGTCTCGACGGCTCGCGAGGTGCCGCTTGCCTGGGATGCGCTGACGATCAGCATCGACGGCCGGCCGGTCGAGCCCCGCGAACTCGACGAGGATCCGCGCACCCGCCTGCAGCTGTTCGAGACCGGGTCGGGCTTGCTCATGATCGACTACGCGGCCGAGGTCACGGGCCGAGCCCCTGCCCCTGCCGTGTCGCCGCTGGACGAGATCGTCTACCTGCGGCCCAGCCGCTACGTGCAATCCGACACGTTGACGCCGTTCGCGCGCGAGACCTTCCCCGGCCTCACCGGGCCGCATCACGACGGGGTTCAACTCGTGCGTGAGGTGTCGAGCTGGGTGCACGACCGGCTGGTCTACGCCTCCGACTCGACCTCGCCCACCGGGGGAGCCGTCGAGACCCTCGAGTCGGGCCGAGGCGTGTGCCGCGACTTCGCGCACCTGACCGCCGCGTTGCTGCGCGCGCTCGACGTGCCGGCCCGGCTCGTCTCGGTGTACGCGCCGGGGCTGGTACCGATGGACTTTCACGCGGTGGTCGAGGCACTCGTCGAGATCGACGATCGCGAGCAGTGGGTGGTGGTCGACTCCACCCGGCTCGCTCCGCGGCGCGGCATGTTGCGCATCGCCACCGGGCGGGATGCGACCGACACGGCGTTCCTGACCAACACGCTGTCAGACATCCAACTGCTGCGCCTCGAGGTGGATGCGGCGAGCAGCGAGTCGTTCGACGACGACCCCGACGAGCTGGTAACGCTGAGCTGAGCCTCTACTTCAGCGCGCTCAGTGCCGCCGTGATCAGGTCGGCCGGATCGCCGGGCTCGAGAAAGTCGACCGAGGTCGCGACCAGCCAGAAGTCGCCCTGGAACACGATCGCGGTTCCCACCCCTCCGCTGACCGAGAAGTAGGCCTCGTCACCGTAGGTCGGCACCATGGTGCTCTTCTCGACGGCATCGTTCTTGAGCGACTCGATGGATGCTGTGTCGAGGTGCGCGGCCGAGATGTCGATGGTGTCGCCGCTGGTCTGGTTCTGCCAGCGGCAAGCGAGGCCCTTCTCCGATTTCGCGGTCGCCGCCGCCGAGCCGGACTTGGGCGTCCAGCTGGAGATCAGTCCGAAGTTCGGGTTGAACGCATACATGTCGTCGGGGGTGATCAGGGCGTTGCAGCCGATCGTGATCGGCGTCGAGACGGCGGTCGCCGTGGGGCTCGGAGTGGGCGTCGCGCTCGGGGTCTCGCTCGCTGATGCGCTCGCGGGGTCGGTCGGCGATGGCGTCGGCGTGGGCACGCAACCGCTGAGGGCGGCGAGCGCGAGCAGGGAGAGGGCCACGGGCACGACAAGGCGGCGGAGTCCGGACATGCACCCATTGTGTGTGCATTGGCTGAGACATCCCCCGAGACACCCCGGTCGAGCCCGGCTCGGTAGGATCGCTCCTTGTGAATCCCGCCGAATTGACCGCCGCTCTGCTCGACACGGTGCGCGCGACGGTCGGCGAGCGCGCGGACGAGGTCGAGGTCGATGACGTGAGCATCGAGCGTCCACGTAATCGCGATCACGGCGACTGGGCCTCGAACGTCGCGCTCAAGCTGGGCAAGCGTCTCGCGCTGAACCCGCGTGAGTTCGCCGCATCCATCGCCACCGCTCTGAGCGCCGTGGACGGGATCGCGAGCGCCGAGGTCGCCGGACCCGGCTTCTTGAACATCACCCTCGACGCCGCGGCATCCGGAGTGCTCGCGCAGAAGATCGTGGAGGCGGGCGAGCTCTACGGCCGCGGCACCCTCTACGAGGGCGTGCCGATCGACCTCGAGTTCGTGTCGGCGAACCCGACAGGACCGATCCATATCGGCGGCACCCGCTGGGCGGCCGTCGGCGACAGCCTGGCGCGCATCTTCGAGGAGCAGGGCGGGCTGGTCACCCGCGAGTACTACTTCAACGACCACGGCGCGCAGATCGACCGCTTCGCGCGCAGCCTGGTGGCGGCCTACAAGAGCGAGTCGGCGCCGGATGACGGCTACAGCGGGCAGTACATCCTCGACATCGCCGCGCGCGTGCTCGAGGTGTATCCCGGTGACCTCGCCTCGCTGCCGCACGACGAGTTGCTCGAGACCTTCCGCTCGGTGGGCGTCGACCTCATGTTCGGCGACATCAAGGCGAGCCTGCACGACTTCGGCGTCGACTTCGACGTGTACTTCCACGAGAACGACCTGCACGAGTCGGGCGCGGTGGATCACGCCGTCGCGCGACTGCGCGAGCTCGGCCACATCTACGAGGCCGATGGAGCGACCTGGCTGCGCACCAGTGAGTTCGGCGACGACAAGGATCGCGTCGTCATCAAGAGCGACGGCGAGGCTGCGTACATCTCAGGCGACCTCGCCTACTACCTGAACAAGCGCGAGCGCGGCTTCGAGCGCAACCTGATCCTGCTCGGCGCCGATCATCACGGCTACGTGAAGCGGTTGATGGCGATGACGGCCGCGTTCGGCGATGTGCCCTACGTCAACCTCGAGATCCTGATCGGCCAGCTGGTCAACCTGGTGAAAGACGGTGAACCCGTCAAGATGTCGAAGCGAGCGGGCACCGTTGTCACCATGGAAGACCTGGTCGACGTCGTGGGCGTGGATGCCGCGCGCTACGCCCTGGTGCGCAGCTCGATGGATTCACCGCTCGACATCGACCTCGACCTGCTCACCAAGCGCACCAACGACAACCCCGTGTTCTACGTGCAGTATGCGCACGCCCGCACCCAGGCGGTAGCCCGCAACGCGGATTCCGCGGGAGTGCCGCGCAGCCGCTTCGACGCGTCCCTGCTCACGCACGAGACCGAGAGCGCGCTGCTCGGGGTGCTCGCCGACTTCCCGCGGGTGACGCTGCAGGCGGCCGAGTTCCGCGAACCGCATCGCGTCGCGCGCTACCTCGAAGAGCTGGCCGGCACCTACCACCGCTGGTACGACGCCTGCCGCATCATCCCGCAGGGCGACGATCCGGTGGATGCCGTGCACGAGACCCGCCGCTGGCTCAACGACGCCACCGGCCAGGTGCTGCGCAACGGCCTGAGCCTGCTCGGCGTGAGCGCGCCGGAACGGATGTAGCCGTGACCTCCGCGACGGAACCGCTGCCCTCGACGCCCGCCACGGCTGTGCGGACCGTCCCGCCGGTGAAGCGCCGCCGCCGCGTCTGGCCGTTCGTCGTGGTCGTCGTCGTTCTGATCGCGCTCGTCGTCGGGGCGTTCGTCGCGGATGGCGCCATCAAGGCCTATGCGCAAGACCAGATCAAGCAGAAGATCGTGGCCGCACTCGGAGTCGACCCGACGACCGACGTGCGGGTCAAGATCGGCGGCGGCCCGGTGCTGCTGCAGGCGCTCAGCGGCAAGCTCACGGCCGTCGATATCACGATTCCGACGCTCGCCTTCGGCGATCTCGTGGGCTCGGCCACGATGCACGCCACCGAGGTGCCGCTCGACCAGAACGCGCCGCTGAGCAAGCTCGCGATCACCTACCGGGTGAGCGAGAAGAACGTGAGCGTGCTCGCGTCCGACCTGAGCGGGATGAAACTCGACACCGTCACGCTCAATCCACCCGAGATCGTCGCGAACGCGACGTTCAGGGTGTTCGGCTTCGGCATCCCGGTCGGACTCGGCCTGACGCCCTCGGCCTCGCACGGTCAGCTCGCTTTCACGCCGACCAGCATCCTGGTGTCCGGTCAGAAGTTCACCTCGAAGCAACTGCTCGCGACGCCGGGACTCGGCGGCCTGGCGAAGCAGCTGCTCAAGCAGCAGACCTTCTGTGTCGCGCAATACCTGCCGAAGGCGCTGACCGCGACCTCGGTGAAGGTGGTCGGTCACGAGTTGGTCATGACGATCTCGGGTGACGGCGCGGCACTCGGCAGCAGCGCGTTCACCACCAAGGGCAGCTGCGCGTGAGCGGCGACGGGATCCTGCGGCACGGCCCGGGGGTGCCCGACGGTGGCCTGCCGTTCCAGCCGATCCGCAACACGGTCTACACCGCCGAGGAGCTGTTCGCGGGCTACCAGCCCTCGGTGCAGGGTTCGTACGGCGCCACCATGGATTTCCGCTCGTACCAGTGGTTCGTCAAGACCGGCCGCAGCACACCGATCGACCCCTATGCCGCCATGATGCGCGCCTTGCATGACTCGTCGGTCACCTTCGACGTCGGAGCGGTCATCGCCGGCCGGCGCGTGGTCGGGATCATGGGCGGCCACCAGCTGCCCCGCGACTCCGCCGCCTACCGCAGCGTCGCCGAACTCGGCCGCGACCTGGCGCGCCGCGACATGCTGGTCTGCACTGGAGGTGGCCCAGGTGCGATGGAGGCCGGGCATCTGGGCGCCGCGCTCTCGGGCCATCCGGATGCGAAGCTCGACTCCGCGATCTCGGTGCTGCGCGCGATGCCGAAGATGCCGACGCTGATCAACATCGTGGGGCCTGATGGCACGGCCGATCCCGGGCTCGTGCAGATCGCGCACGACTGGTTCGCGCCGGCCTGGGAGATGAGCCGCGCGATCGTCGACCCGGTGGCATCCATCTCGATCCCGACCTGGCACTACGGCCACGAGCCGACCTCGCCGTTCGCGACCCACATCGCCAAGCTGTTTCAGAACAGCATCCGCGAAGACGGCCTGCTGACCATCGCGCGCCAGGGCATCGTGTTCACGCAGGGCAGCGCGGGCACGTTGCATGAGGTGTTCCAGGATGCCGAGCAGAACTTCTACGCTGCCGGCGGGTCGCTCTTCAGCCCGATGGTCTTTCTCGACAAGCAGTATTGGAGCAAGACCCTGCCCGTGCACCAACTGGTGGATGCGCTGTTCGCGACCGCCGACCCGGCCATCGTGAAGGCGTTCGAGAAGCTGGTGCTGGTGACCGACGACATCCACGAGGCGGCCGAGCACCTGGACGCGTTTCAGGCCGATGAATCACGATTGGCGCGTTGACGATGAACCCTCTAGAGATCGTGCTGCTCGGGCTCGTCGTCGTGGTGGCGGTGGCGATCTTCGTGGTGATCATCCGCAACGACGGCCGCAACGTGCAGCGCGGCACCGCCGAGGCCGAGGCCAAGGGCGAGACCGTCAAGAAGCGCCCGCCGCTCGGGATCATCTACTTCGCGGTTGGGGTCTGCTTCGTGATCGCGGGGATCTTCGCGATCGTCGGGCAGCACTGAGGCGCAGGGTGCCCCTACGCCCCTCGGCCCCCGTTTTGGGGTAGACCGGCAAGGTGAATACTTCTCCAAATGTATGTCGGTGAGGTATCCACGCCGATAGCTTCTTGGACATTCTTCGGTTTCGGGGTTGGGTCGTCGGGAAGCTGGGTGGGTTGTGAAGCGATCGTCGCTGTTCGGGCATCGGAAGGTCCAGCGCCAGACTCTGGCGACGGTTCGTCCGGAGGCAGGTCGTCGCCGATCTTCCAGATACGCGTTCCTCGGTCGGGTGTTGGCGGCGCTGACCGTGGCGGTGTTGCTCGTGACTCTCGGCGCGACGGCAGCGGAGGCGGCGACAGGGGCCGTGTCCGTGTCCTCGGCGTCGGTGGGTCGTGACGCGTCGACGGGGAAGTTGACCTATGACGTGTCGGCAACCGCGGACGGGGTGCAGGGTACAGGCCGGGTCTGCAGCTCATCGTCGACGGGGTGCAGCTTCCTTGTGTACGCCCAACTCGCAGATGGCAGCACTTATGGGCCCCTGAGCTTGACGTCGATTGCATGGGGGGCCGGCTTTCCGTATGCGCATGAGTTTTCGGGCACCGTCGATGTTGCGAAGGTGGTAGCTGTTCAGGCCAGGGTGCAAGGTAACGCAGGGACGATCTACGGCGCCTGGGTTCCTGTCTCGGACACGTTGGCGGGGCCAGTCGTGTCGGTGTCGTCTGCGTCGGTTGGGCGTGATGCGTCAACGGGGAAACTGACCTATGACGTGTCGGCGTCGGCGAACGGGGTGCAGGGTTCGGGCCGGGTCTGCAACTCATCCACGGGTAGCTGCAGTCTCTATGTGTACGCCCAGCTTGCCGATGGCAGCACCTATTCACTGGGTGTGACGTCCATCGCGTGGGGATCAAGTTTTCCCTACTCGCATGAGTTCACTGGCGCCGTCGCCGTTGCCAAGGTGGTCGCGGTCCAGGCGGAGCTGTACGGGTCAAGCCGAACGATTGCTAGCAACTGGATCCCAGTCACGGATCCCCTCGCAACGTCTAGCCCAACGGGATCGGTGTCGGCATCCGTCATCTCGATTGGTCGGGATGCGGCCACCGGAAACCTGACCTGGCATGTGTCGGCGTCGGTGTCGGGTGTGACGTCCCTGGGCGGGCCGTGCGGTGGAACACCCAACGCATGCAATGTGTCGTTTCAGATCCTGTCTTCGTCCGGCGATATCCGTTCCCTGCAGACGTCAGTATTGCCTTGGCAGCCGACGTCGACGGTGGAGTTCACGGGTTCGGCATCTAACGCCAAGGTCACCGCGATCCGCGCGTACATGGCAAGCCCCAATGCCGCGGGCCCCTTGTCCAGCCCCTGGGTAACCGTTGCGGACCCTTACCCGAGTCAGTCGGTCAGTGTCGTCGGCGCGTCGGTGGGTCGCAATGCGGCGACGGGGAACCTGACGTGGGATGTGTCGGCGTCGGTATCGGGTGCGACGTTGCTGGATGGTCCTTGCGGCGGGACTACTTCC
>Ga0207711_10002234_pt1 | contig 17369 bp, 39 predicted proteins | sample KBSS34metaG_FD_184401 | JGI IMG/M metagenome (GOLD analysis project Ga0207711, IMG submission 184401) | Switchgrass rhizosphere microbial communities from Kellogg Biological Station, Michigan, USA - KBS S3-4 metaG (SPAdes) (version 2) | ecosystem: Host-associated > Plants > Roots > Rhizosphere...
CTCTCGTCTCCTTCACGAGGCAGCTCTCGATCAACGTCTCCATGATCGCCTTGAATATATCGGCTCTCAATGGATACAGCACACGCAAGAGCTCGCTGTGCGCGATGCGCTTCCTGCGCTGCAAGGTAACCATAGCTCGTGACATGAACGTGGTATTCTGATCTCCTCCGATCTCGCTGAACGCCTGCGGGGCCGTCGTCTCGATCAGCTCCACGCTGGTTAACGCAGCCTCCAAGTCTCGTAGCTGGATACCCATCCGCTGCTCGGATGCCGCGAGCACCATCCCGAACCTCAAGAGATGGTCATGCTTGCGCCCGAAGAACCCATGCATTCTCTTATCTGCTGGTGCCTCCATCTGGTTGTACCAGTTGATGAACCACTCCCGCGCCTCTTGCGTGAGCTTGAACTCACCTGCCATCTCTCCTATCTGGACGAGCAGGATGCGCAGGTACTCTCGTTGCATGACCTCTTCGTCGGTGAGTTCGGGCATTGCGTTTCGTCGGTCGGTATCGGCTTTGTAAACAAACAGAACTCGGCTAGCGAATCCTTCCTCGAGAGCACTTGGGGGGATTCCTTTGCTGACTCCATCTGGAGTGGTAGCTGCGATGATTGCGAGAAACACATCACGAAGAGTATTCTCCCCCTTGTTTTTGGTCTTGTACGTCCATTCGTTGGGGCAGTCATAGAGATCCGTCAGTAGATGAATCAGGGGCTCGCTATACTGCTGCTTGCTCAAGAACACTGAGAGCTCGCTGCTGTGTACGAGCACGTTGATGGAAGCTCCGGTTCCGGATACTGGCTCGATCTCCTGAATAAATCTCTCTGGTGTGGTCTTGCCTTTGATGACTTTAAGCGTGGGAACAGCTTTGACCAGATCAACCCCTATGTTGATCGCAGTTGACTTCCGACACCGTGCGCTTCCGGCCACGAGGATCGTGAAGAAGTTAGGGTATAGTTTGTAGTACCCACGATTCATGTAGCACTTGCGCCCAAGCGCCGCGCCCACGAGGGTCATCGCAGTAAAGAGGTGGAACTCGCCTGGGCTTTCCTGCTTCTTGGTGTAGTCCATGTACGTGGCCAAGAAGTCATCAGCCATGGGGGAACCGCCACATCTTGGCCCGGGCCAGCCTTATGACTATATCCCGTATAGTCTCGTCCTGTTGGTACGGCATGTGCCCCACGACTTCTCCACGCTCATCGAACCCGACCCATACCCCTTGGCAATGCCCGAGTCTCTTTGTCACCTTCCTTATCGAGTCCGCTGGGACCCAGGCTAGGTAGTCGGCCTTACTGAGCAGCTGCATAGGCCCTCCTGTGCTGCTCCACGATTGCCTCGTCAAGCTCCTCCAGCTCTTGCCAGTTGTCTCCAGCTTTCAGCTCGACGCCGAGTGTGATCACGCCGCCCCAAGTCTCGACTGGCGTGGTCATGTGTTTCTCGAGGATCACGGCATTCTCATACACCGCATCCTCTGGCACTTCCATCACAATGCTGTCATGAACCTGCGCCAAGGTCCCACGCTCCTCAGCGTGCAGACTCCTCAACGCTTTGTTAGTCACGCCAACGATAGACGCCTGTGGCCGTTGGGCATATGCCTTCCTGAACAGGTCATCGTCCATCCGATCAAGGAACAACCGGCGCCGCCCGAACGCATCGTGCACGCACCGGCCAGCCCGGACGATGTCTCTGATCTTGGGATGCCAGAAGCTCCTAAGCTCGGGAGCCATTTGATGATAGCTCTCGATCAGGAACTCAGCTTTCCTTTTCGCCCCGTACACGCCACGGATTGTGAGGTCCTCGATGTTTATGCCCGCGAGCCTCAACTGCATAATCAACCGCTTCCATGCCATCCCGTAGTTGGTCGCATGGGTCACAGTCTTGAAGCACGTGTACAGGATGTGATCGCTCTTGAGCACAGGCTGTCCCATAACCCTTGTGCCGAACTCGCAGTACGGGTTAAGCCCAGGAGTCGTGTACAGCTTTTGCAGGGTCTTCGACAAGGAGTCGAACGCAACGAATTGCGCCTCGGCTCTCTTCAAGTCTCCCTGCAGTAGTTTGTGCCCGGGCGCCGCTTTGAACATCTTCCGGGCACGCAGCGGGATGTTTTGTAGTTGGGGACCCTTACCTCGCCCCCTGCTACTCAAGCGACCCGACTTGGTTCCGTGGATCAAATAGTCTGCCCTATACCTCCCGTCATCGTCCGCCTGGATGCCCAGGAACCCGCTCAGCATCGTCCTCCGCTCTCGGACGTCCAGGATCAGCTTGAACAAATCACTGTGGTCTGGATACTTGTAGGCCAGGCCCCGCAACGTGTCCTCGTCTGTCGAGGCCAGGCCACTCTTCTTGGTCTTCTTGAGACTCGGTAGCTTCAAGTCATCGTGCAGTAATCGGCGCAGGTCCGGTGGGCTCTTGACATTGATCTCCCAACCAAGGAGCCGATCGAGCGTGAGCTGCAAGTACTCGCGCTCGAGCTCGAACCTGCGCTTAGTCTTCTCGAGTCCTTCCGTGTCGATCAGGAGCCCCGTGGCCTGCATGGCCATGATCGGCCTGATGAGGCCCATCACATGCTCCATGAAGTATTCCAGCTGCCCAGCCTGCACGAGCTCCTGATGCAAGCCCTGGTAGCTTAGGTACGTGAGACACGCATCCTTGCAGTTGTAACCCCAGAGATCTGTGCTGCTCTCATGCTTGTAGTACGGATCAGGAGTATAGATGCTGGTTATGAACCCCAGGTCGTGCGCGAACTCCGGGTAGAGGAGGTGGTGGGCCAGCATCGTATCAAACGCAATCCTGGGGAACCGGAACCCGTATCGTTCGAGTCGGGTGAGGTCGAACTGGATGTTCTGTCCGATGATCCCTCGGGACTCGAAGACACGGTAAAGCCTACGCCAGACGTACGCAAGCTCTCCAGGGTTGAGACGACCTCCTCTAAACGGTATGCATATTGCCCTCGTGGGATCGTCACTGATACCGACACACGTAGGGTAATCCATCCCGATAGTTTCGATATCGACCGATATAGGGTCGCCCAGACTGTCGAGATAGTTAACAGTTGTTTCAAGGTCGGCGTTGATGGTAAACTTGCGTTCCACTCGGCGGATATCTGGGTAGAGGGATTCACGCCTAGCCCTCCTCAGGTCCCGCTCGATGATGTACGTTGATGGCCAGTCTCTGAGTGCGTGTGCAGGGTGCAAAGTACCGATAACTTTACGACCGGGCACGAGAGTACAAGGAATAACCGATCCTCGCCAAGCCTCGATACCGCTCTGACCCGTAAGCGCTTGGAGTGCCTGTGCACCACATGCGAGATAGACGTTGGCAGTCGTGGCCTCAAGCTCCCGCCGCAGAGCGGGCAATGCTTCAGCAATCTCTCCAGGCGTTGGAACCGGGCTGTAGTCGCTGTAGTCCTTCCTGACATTGGTTACGTATACCTCCTGCCTTGATAGGCCGAGGAGGCGCCACAGCAGGTCACCGGAACTCCCGGTGAACGGCATCTTTGTGAACACCTCATCAGAACCAGGACGCGCGCCTACCACAGCAAGCTGGCAGGCTCGCGTGCCTGATGCTGGAACCGTAGCCCCGTGAATCGAGGACGGCATTAGCCCTCGATCGCCTGCTGCTCCTCCGTGGTCTCGGCCACCGCGGCAATGTCCCGCGCTACCCTGTCGACCGCGGACCTCCAGAAGTCCACGTGCTTCTCGATGCCAATGAACTTCATTCCCAGCTGCGCGGCGCCGACCAGAGTGCTACCAGAACCAGCGAAGGGATCGAGGACCAGCTCGCCCTTCACAGCACTGGCTTCGATCAGGTGCCGCATCAAGGCCACCGGCTTCTCGACGCTGTGGATCTTCTTGCTGACCGTGTCGTACTTCAGGGTGTTGAACGGCTGGGGCTTCACGAGACTGCGGCCCCTGTTCACCCAGAAGCATGGCTCGTACGAATACACCCAGGCCCGGTTCGGATCGCCGATGCCTGTGGTCTGCTTGACCCAGATCAACGGCGTTTCCTCACAGGTCCCGAAGTGCTTCTTCAGCATCAGGTAGATGGGCTCGTACCTGGTCATGTGGAAGAAGATGTACGCATGGGCATCCGGCTTGAGCACACGTGCCGCATGACTGAACGTCTCGTCCAGCATGTCCATGATCTCTTTCGGGTTGTCCGGGTACGCGGCGCCTTGGCTCTCCGCGAACTTGCTCGACGACATCGGTGCTCCCTCGCGGAACAAGCCGATGCCATACGGGGGGTCCGTGACGATGAGATCGACGGACGCTTCGGGCAGGTTCCTCAACACGTCCCGCCCATCGGCATGGTAGAATACACCGAGGCCCTTCCACAGTGCCTTCCGGATGGGCTGCCGCTGAATGCCCTCGACGACCTGCTGCTCCTCGCCTTCTTCGAGCACCGCCTCGGCGTTGACGTCCTCGCCCTGCTTGCGCTTCGCGAGCTCGCCCCGCAGCTGGGTCTCCTTCAACCGCCGGAACCGCTTGAACGCGGCGCTCTTCGTCTTTTCCTCGAGCAGCTCAGGGAACTCCCTCAGCCCAGCCGCGAGCGCCAAGTCCATCGAGATGCTGCCGGTGGCCCGGTCCAGCTCCCGTGCGGCGTCCTCGATTCCGTACCCGCCCTCGGTGGATGTGCGCGATCCCTTCTGACCATACCTTGCCTGCTTGGCATTGTACAGTCGCCAGAGGCCGATCACTTCCTCTTGCCACTCGAGGTCCTTGCGCCTGATGTTCTCTTCGAGTTCGATCTCTTGCCGTACCACGGGGTCGAGTTCGTTCAACCGCCTGTACGGGATGACCTCCCAGCCCAGGTGCTTTGCGGCCAGGATTCGCCTGTGGCCTGCGATCAGGTTGTTCTCACCGTCGAGTACGACAGGATTGAGCAAGCCGAAACGGGACAGGGAGCCGGCAAGCTCCTCGATGTTCCCGAACATCTTGCGCATCCTGCCCTCGATCTTGATGTCCGAGACTTTGATCGTCTCGGTTGTAGTCGCTGGCAGACTCATTTCCCCTCCAGTGAAGGGGCCGGCGGCCCATGACCTTGACCTCACGCCCCTATGACGTGAGCCCCAACCGCCGGCCCCCTCGGTTAGGCTACTTCGCCTCGGCGTACGGCGGCGTCACTTCGGCGCGCACCGCGGTGTTGTCGTTCTGGTCCGGCGAGTGCTTCACCGTGACGAAGACTTCCTTCCCCGGGAAGTCCTGGATGCTGAACCCCTGCGCCGTGAAGGGGATGTGCGCCTTCTTCATGAACCGCTTCATGTTCCACAGCGCGTTCGGGTGGTAGCTGAGCGTGAGGAACAGCAGCCGGTTCTTGAACTTGTCCCCGGCCTCGAGCGGGTTGAGCCGCACGTCGAGGTACGGGTACTCACTCCCCTCCTTGTGCTTCTTCACGCAGCTCTTGACGCGGCACAGTTGGAGCCCCGCAGGTACGGGGTCTCCGCCGTCGTCGACGTCCTCCATGTTGATGTTGATGAAGTCCGCCTGGTCTTCCAACTCGGCCATTTTGGCACTCCTTTGCTCGCCTACCAGCGAGCGGTTGAGACCCCCGAGGGGGTCGTGAATCCTGAACCGTGCCTCGACTTCTTCGATGGTCTTGCCAAGCGTCCACCGGAGAATGGGCGCGGCACGTCTAACAATGCCACGCTCCACGACGAACCCGGCAACCCAGGTCTTTGTCTCAACACGGTAAAGCAATGAAAATCTTCAAGGCGTGGAGAGTGTTCGCGATCATCTGGCGACAATGACACGTCTGTCCGTGCATGTCGATGTGATGTTGGTCCAGTTCTTCCAACGCCTTTACCATCGCTTCGCAGATGTCTAACACTCGCGTGTCGACTGGCTTCTTGTAGGTCGGGCTCCACGAGTGGCAGGAGCAATGGCAGCTCGCCTTCGTGCACCGGCTTGTGCAGATACACTTAGGGCGCATGTGCCTACTTCGCGTCCTTGCAGCCGGGGAGCAGCTCGATGACTTCTTCCTCGGTACACTCGAAGCAGATGTGCATGACGTCGAGGACGGTGCCATCTTCCTTGCTCGCGGTCACGGTCAGCACAGCGGGGCGGTCCCCGCAGCTGTTGCAGGATTCCATGCCTGTCTCCTTACTTTGGGAAGACTTCGGGGCCAGCCACCAGAACCGGATCACACTTCCTGCTGGTCCTGGCAGTAGCCCCGTTACCCGAAACTGTTTGGAGGTTGTACTTCCCTGCGCGGTCCCGCCCCGTAAGGTAGTAAGCCTCAGTGAAGAACCTGGCCATGTTGTCGCCCATCTGGCCGGCAACACTGGGTCGGATGGTATCCGTCTTCGTGTCCTCATCCGTCCGCCTCTTCTCGTGGCACAGGACGATGCGATCGCAGGGCAGCGTCAGGAACCCGTTGAGGTACTCCATCAGCCCCGCGAGGTAGATGCCCCACAGTCTCTCGGTCATGAACGTGACCTTGTGGGTATACATCAGCAGCCGCTGCCAGTGATCCGCGACGCTCGTGAGAGTATCCAGTACCACTACGTCGTAGTCCAGCCCTTCGGGCCGCCGTGCCTGGTGAAGGAGTTCGTTCGTGACTGCCACGATGCGCTCGTAACCCTGCGGCTTCTTCGCGGGCAGGTTGCCAGCTCCCACGTTCTTGGGATCGGGGCTGAACGGGATCTCGATCTTCTCAGGGTTCCCGAGTGGTTCCTTCGGGTTCCACACCTGGATGCTCGCCCGATTGGGCAGCTCGACCATCTCGTGCAGCTTCTGGTCGGCGTCGAGCCAGAGCTTTCTCTTGCCCGGATGCCATGCGGCAAGCGTAGTCTTACCCACGCCTGGACCGCCATAGAAAAGGTAAGACCGTCCCTCGAAGCTCTCGATAGCTTGAGTGACGATCTCGAGTTCCTTGCTCACAAGACCTCCCTTGAATCACCCTACTCAATGAGGGTGATGGTTGGCCTGTCAGTCGGCGCGGGGCTCCCACGGTTGAATGAGATACGCGGACTCCATCAGAGTCTGACGCGTTTGCTCCCCGGCGATGCACAGGGCGTAATACTCACAGACGCGGTTGTACGCGCCACACGCAAACGGGGACGACTTGGGCCACACGCCCGTCGTCCTCATTTCCTTGATCCTGTCAACGGCCAAGCACACCTCTTCCTCCCACTCGTCGAACTCGCTCGGAGTCCGGTACGTGTAGAGGCGGGCATAGCTCGTGTCGTCGATCTTCGTCGTCACACGGATGGCATTGACCAACGCGGAGCTGATCTCCCGCCCGATCAACTTCCCGCCACCCTTCATGTAGCCAGTGAACTGCCCCGAGAGCTTGAACCCCGCATCGAACACCATCCCGAACCGGGTGGTGGTCTTGTGGTCCAAGGTCATGGGCACGCCCTCTTGGTCGATGATCAAGTCGATGCGGCCGATGTACTTGAAGCTGCCGGACTTGGCGTCAAAGACCAACTCGAAAGGCCGCTCGACTTCGAGCACCCGGAACGGTTCCCGGCGCCACTTAGTCAAGTAACCAACGAGCAGTTCGAGTCCCCGATCAACAGTCCTGATCTCTTTGGGGTCCTCGAGGTCGTCTGTGTAATGGACGAGGAAGGTTGCTGAGATCCTGAGGATCGGGTTCCCTTTGCAACGGAAACAACCGTCCGTGCAAAGAGGGCACCTTACCTTGTCGAAGGCGGTGCCGCGGTAGAGGGTGTCGAGGGCCTTGTGCATCGCGCCCCCGAACATGAGCGCGTTGTCGCGCTTCCCTTCATTCGGAACCAGGTGCTTTTCGTACCTGTAGTAGAACTTCCGGGGACAGAGCTTGAGCGTGTCAAGCTTTGAGCTGTCGACCCAGAAATCCGACCGGGGCTCTGTTGGGAGTCCCGGCAGCGTTTCTGCCATTGTTCGATCCTTCCTCCGTGTCGCTCATGGCGTCGCGGATCTGGTCGATGTTGTCGTTGAAGTCCTCCACGCACTCAGCGCAGATGTTCCCGAGCTTGGTCTGGAGTACGATCGGGGCTGGCTTGTTACAGCTGTCGCACACCTCGGTCTCCTTTGAGCTGAGGTTTACGTACAACTGCGACGCAAGCCACTGCAGATCGAAGCTGGGCAACTCGACGTGGCCTCTCCAGTCGAGTCCCTCGATGATGCGGAAGATGTTCTTTTCCGTGATCTTGATCATGGCACCTCACTCCCCGAAAAGGTCGTCCCTCCAGTTACGCTTCGAGGGGTCCTTAGGGGCTTTCTTTTCATCCAGCCGCTTCGGACCCTTAGGCTTGCTGCTCGGGACACGCACCGCCTGAAGCTCGCTGATGGCCTGGATGAGCTCGTCTTCGGACATCGTGTCGATGGTCTTGCCCATTAGGAGCCTCGCAAACTTCCTGTAGTAGTGGATCTCGTCTGTCGTAGTCCCGTAAGGTCTGGGACCGTTTGCTGTTGTCCAGAGTATCATAGTCGAGAATTGCTAAGGTCCTATCCCCTGCTCACTTGGGACCCTAGCTGCCGGTGAAGGACGGACGCATGGCTATTCCGGGTAGGGGACCGGCGCCCCGACTAGAGGCCCAGGCTCTCCAGGTACGCGGCGCGCTTCCGCTCCTTGGGCTGGTCGTCGTCCTTCTGGAGCTTCGCGCGCTCCACGCCCTGCAGGTACACGACGTGGGCATTGATGAACCGGCGGAACACCGCCTTCGCACCGAGCAACGCGATGGCGTCCTCGATGGATGCGGGCAGCTCCGCCTCGAAGTCCTGCTCGGCCTTGTCGTCACCCTTGCCGGTCGACACCTTCAGGGTGATCGTCTTGACCTGGGCCTGGGCCTTCTCTGGGATGTTGATGGTGGGCATTACTCTTGTCTCCTCTCGGTTAAAGTTATGTGGCCCGACGTTCGATGCGCTTCAAAAATTGAAGTCGATGCCGGGCCTGGCAAGGACAATACTGCAAACGCCATGCCAGGGACATTATGCCCCACTTCACACAGCCAGTCCCCTTAGCGTGGATCCCTGGGCGCGCAAGGCTATCTTTAACTTCTTTACATCCTGGGGTAAGACAGCAAGTCCGCTAATCGCTGGGTCGTGCATTAGCTCAGGAGTTAGCTGGACCTCACGCCATGAAAAAGGGCGCTTGGCGTACGTGGTCGTAACGCCAGCACCCGTTAGGATTCCGTTATGAACTCTGATCTGCAGCTGAGTTACAAGTACCCTGCGAACGTCATCCAGCCTACGCTGGACGTACGGGTCCACCTGCCCACAGATAGCCTGGGCAAGATTCCAGAGCTCTTGTTGTGCTGCTAGATAGAGCCGCTTTTGCTCGTCTGATGCGAGCCGGCTCGGGACGTGGTAGAATTGTCGCGAGAGCTCCTTGAACCTCGCGACTGCGATTGCCAGTGTATGACTCTCATGCGTAACTCATCCTCTCAACCTACCCCCAGGTTTACGCACTACATCAACACAACACCGCACGACCAACACATAGTAGGGGCTTCAAAAACTGAAACCCATACGGGAGCCCTAGGTGGACCCACCACGCCCAATGCATGGTGAGCCCACCCTCGGGTGCTACCTATCAGGCCCCACTTTCACAAATACCTCATGGGCGCCCTTCCTTCCGAAGAGCCCAACCACCTCCTTCAGCCCGATCTTGAACTCGAGCGCTTCGCGGCAGTCGTCATCGTCGTACAGCCAGTTGAACATGGCCAGAGATACGTTCTCGATGTTCAAGGACCTGGGCCTCCATCCCGCCTTACTGAACGAGACTTCGCGCATGATTGCGTTCCAGGTCCAGACATTCCCTGCTGGGTCCGTGAAGATGCCGTGGCTGGGACCCAACTTCTTAACCGCTCCGTACCTGCCAAGCTGGTTGATTAACGATGCAACTGTCTCCTTCTCAGTCATAAACTTCACCTTCCGGCTTTACTTAAGCCTCCAACCCTTCTGCGCCGCGATCCAGTCCGTGATGATGAGCTTGCCGCGGTCGCCTTCCTTCACGATATCGGTGTCTTGTACGTAGATCTGGGACCGAGGAACCCACGCCGGGACGGGATTACCAGGGAACATAACCTGGATCGCCTTCGGCGTGGCCCCGACACAGTGGACGTCGCGGATCAGGAAGTACCCGGCCTTGTACTTCTCGAGTACCGGGCCGGTGTACTTCCCACCCGCATCTTGACCCTGTGCCTTTTCCCGGAAGTCATCTGACCAGTGCTTCCGCTCCTGACTGAAGCCTTCGCGCTGGCCACGGCCCGAGGTCCTGCCGGTGCTGGTCCCGCCAGTGGTTGGGCCAAAGTTCCCGTTTTCGACGGCCTTTATCAGGCCCTCGTAAGTGTCCTTCAGAACAAGCATAGCCTCGTGGGTCCCACCCGTGTCCGGGTGATACGTCTTGGCGAGCGTCCTAAAGCCCGCCTTGACGATCTCAGTAGCTACTTTCTTGTTCATCGCAGATGCCCTGTAGATCCTTCAGGATCTCGTTGTGACACAGGGTCCTCTCTTCCGCTGTGAGCTGGACGACTTCGGCTTCCTCCTCATCATCATACACCTTGTACTGGAACACGATCTCGTCTACGAGCAACTCCCCGTCTTCGTCGAACTGATGCTCTTGGATCAGTTGATCTATGACCCGTATGGTCATGGGTTTGCCCCGTAGTACGATTGCCAAGTCGAATGACATCCAGCAGTTGATGGCTTATCTCCTTGCCACGGTCGGGCGGCCTTCGTGGCTGACCTTGTCATACGCCACCCGTCCATTGTCGATGCGGATCGAGAACCCGCACTTCTCGTCGACGCAGGCCCATGCCTTCCACAGCACAGCCGCTGCTGCGCCCCCACGCTCCCCGCCGTAGTCACTCAGCGGGACCATGATGGACACCTTGCACTTCGAGCACGTAGGAAACTGCATCGTCATCCTCCTCCTTCTACCTCTGTTCGCTGAGCTTGATATGGAACCGGCGCTCCGCGCTGTCACGCGAAGGCTTGAACTTCATCACGAGCTCCCACTTACCCACCTCCTCGAGCCCACACTCGTGGATCTCGGGGAAGAACTTGCAGATCTCGTTCCTGAAGTAGTCCAGCATCGCTGCCATGATCCGCGTCCTAAGCGGATCGTGTTCGTTCTTCAATGGCATTACTCTCCAAACAAATCCTTGAGGTCGAGCTTGAGCTTCTGCACAACCTCAGGATTCCGTTTCGGGCCCACGGTTACCTTCATCTCGTCCTTCACGATGATGTCCAAGGCCCCGCAGACCAAATGGTAGATCCATGTGTACATCTGCTCGCGCTCCAGCTCCACTACTGGGAGCTGACGGATCATCTCAACAGCCTTGAAGAGATGTTGCGCGATAGGTGTCAGTTCGGTTGCAGGCATCTTAGTCCCGAACGCACCAGATGAAGATTGCTACGCCCACGAGAGCGAAGATGATCTCCCATACTGTCATCATGCTGCCTGCCTCCCGTTCGTCTTCGGGGCCGCCAGCTCGATCCGCCTGGCGGGGCCATTGCCCTTGGCCTTCAGCTTCCCCTGCTTGATCAAGACCAGGATGGCCTTGTGAGCCACGCTGTCGGAGGAAAGCTTGAGTGCCCTCCAGACGTCCCTCCCAGTGAAGGGCTTACCGATCCGGTTGGCGAAGCCGAGGATCTGGGCGGTGAGCATCTCGTAGTCCACCTTCGACTTCTTCTTCGTGACCTTCTTGGTCTCCCGCTCCTTCTTCGCGAGCCTGAGGAAACCCTTGGGGATCACGATAGCCTTCCCGCTCAGGACGTCCTTGTCGTGCTCCTTGCAGAGGTCAAGCTCGACGACGAACCTTCTTGTCACGAGGGCGTACTTTACCCTTGCGTGACCCAGATCGCACACGAGAACGCTTTTCGTTGCCACGTTTCACCTCACTAATCCCATCCAGAATTGCCGCACGCGCTTCGGCATGGTTGTACTCCTTGATGAAGGTCGCGTAATCTTCATCCTTCTTGTAGGACCTGGTGAATTGCTTACCGGTCTGCTTCTCCCAGATGTCCTTCCTGGCGGAATCACACCTCAAGCACTCCATCCGTACCTCCCTGCGCCCGTCCTCGAGGACGAACACCGGGGTCAGAACCTGCCAGGCGTGATGGGCCAGAGCCCTACACAGAACCGACTGGGACCGCATGCACTTTCTCCTTCACTACCACACTCCTTTGCGGGTTTGAGGGGCCGGCATTGGCCCAACTGCCTATTAATCTACCTGGCCCCTGTAGGCCAGGCAGAATGAAAGGCAGTCTACTTCATCTCGATGTTCCCCCCTTCCGGCATCTTCTCGCACGGGAGGTGCTCATCGTACTCGTGGAAGCCCTCGAACCTGACTTCGCAGTACGTGCACCACATCGGGCTCTTGATCTGCAGGTCCGGGCCTACGCTCTCGATGGTCTTCTCGATGATGATCTCCCGGAGGTCCCGGTAGACCGTCATCGCTTCCGCTTCGGTATCGAAACCATCGGGCTCGAGGTACTGGACCCCGTCGATCTCGAGGATGATGAACCACTTGTTGTCGTGCGGGATGTACCTGACACCCCCACGGAACCTGAACCTCGGTAGCTCGTCACTCATCGTTCAAGTCTCCTCTCGGGGTCTCGGGCTCCTCATCCTTGACGGTGCTGGGCCCGAACTCGATCCCCCGCTCCTCTGTGACGTGGTCGTAGAAGACCCTCATGTTGACCAACGAACCGAGCACATACACCCGGTCCTCTACGAACCGGATCGTGATCTCGTCCCCGACCTTGATCTCCCAGAGCTCCTCGTCTTTGTTCCACGTAGTGAGTGGGGGCTTCTCCCAGTTACTCATGGTTGTAAGCCTCCCCCTTGGGATATGCCGGCGCGTAGACGGCGTTGACCCCGTGTCTGCCCAGGTACTCCGCCATCTCTGCCGACCACTTCTGGCTATCGGCATTGGCTGGGGGCAGGATATCGAAGCAGATACCCGTCGAATCATCCCGATGGAGCACGACGTACAGCATGAAGTCGAGGTGCCCGATCAGGTCACCCCACTTATCCGACTGCTCCTTGTCGAGCACGACCCGGACCACCCACTTAGTCGCAGCCACGCTCGGCCTTGTCTGCGCACGAGTCGCACTGGTACCCGCGGGCTACGTCCTCCGCCGTGAGCCTGTTCCGGCTCTTGCACGTCGGGCAGCTCTTGTTGCGGGGATTACTTTTGCTCGCCCGCCTCAGCGCCGACTTGCCACCCGGATCGGCGAACGTGTCTACCACGTCTCGCCACTCGTCCTCGTCGTAGTCTTCCCGGCCTTCCATAGCTTTCTCCTTCTTGGGGGCGCATTGCGCCCGTGTTGGGGTTTCAAAAACTGACGCGACCACCTATAGAATGGCGTCAGTTCCTCAGACCCATGTAACGACCATACATCACCAAGAGTCCCCCCTCGATCCACTTCTTCAAGTGGGGGGTCAACTCCTCGATCATGGTCATGTCGAACAGGTCCAGGACCGCGTACGGGATGGGATTCGATCCCAAGTCCGCACACACCAGGTACACCGCTTCGTCCTCACCGCACGACTGGCACGCCTCGTGGACTACCAAAGAGGCATGCGGGATCACCGGGTGGGTGGGGACGTTTCCGTACACGAACTCCATCGCCTACTCCTTCTCTTCGTCCTCGTCGATGCCCTCAAGCATCGCGTCGAAGCACTTGCCACAGGTGCCGGAAATGAACATCTCCCGGACTGCGGGCGTCATCTCTGGGAACGCATCCTGGGCCCACTTGCCATCGCGCCAGGCCTGGAATGCTTCCCGGTCCACGGGGATGAGATGGATATCCCCACACCCGCGGCACTTGATCTCTGCCCGGGTTCCCTCTTTGTCTGTGATGAGCAGAATGTCTGCTATCATGTCTTCTCCTTCGTCCTATAAGTTCCGGGGGCTATAGTACTGGACCTCGTATGCCGTGATCCTGTACCATTGCTCCACGCCATCCTTATGGGTGAGCCGGCCCCCGTCCTCGACGAAGATGGGGACCGACTCGTGGAACCCTACTGTCCTGACTACGTTTCCGTCCTCCTCGTTGTACTCGAGGTTGGCTTTGACGTACTTCCAGACCTCGTTGCGTGCTCCCTCTTCCGTGAAGTACACCCCAACGATGGAGTATCCTTCCCACTCCACATGTTCCGTGAGTACGTGGACCTTCACGTTCCTACCTGCAAACGTGCTCGTTGGCCCGGCTGAGCAGGGTGCCGGGGTTCTTGATGTGAACGTCGCAGGCGAAGGTGACGTCGATGTGCCTGCAACTCTGGCAGTTGACGATGATCTCGGTGGTGGCGTCATTCCCGCACTCGTTGATCTCGTCGATCATGTGTTCACACTGCATGGTCTGGGCTATCTCCTTCCCGAAGCCGGGGGTGGGGGGAGGTGGGGCTCGCCCACAGGGCGAGCATCCTCCAGTTCAACTGTCCATTCTCCTATCACTGAATCGTACACCAAGGCGCCGTGCCTGAAGTAAACCCAAACGAGGCCGTCCGGGAGGCTCTTGCCCCCGGCCGACCTCGCCCTGGTAACCCGGACGATGCCCAGGTTGAACATTCTCACTACTTGCCCTCCTCCTTCTTGCCGGCGATCTCCTTAAGGCACAGGTACGTGCCTCCGATCCCCCGTTGCCGCGCCTCGAGGGTGTAACCCCTCTTACTCAGGGCGTCCACGAGTGCGCTGAAGAAATCTGGATGGGTCGCGGCCTTCTGTGCGAGCAAGGCCGCGACCGCTTCCACGAGCTTGAAGTTCGTGTCGCTGGCCATGCTAGCCCAGGAGCCAGAACATCAAGAGGCCCGCGGCCACGATCATCGCAGCCAATGCGAGCTCGGTTTCGACTCCGTTCTTCATCTTCTACTCCTCGTCGCTCTCGATCGCCTCGATGATCTGGAAGTTCTGAACGTCCGTGGTCAGCTTCATGAGCACCACGTCCACGAACATCTCGTTCCCGAGCACCTGCTTGATGCCCTCAGTCACTGAGTCCGGGAGCCTCCGTCCCTCTGTGACGAACACGTCGACCGTCGTGTCCAGCCCGAGCCCGACCTCCCGGCCGTTCTCCCTGATCGAGACGGTGATCCCGCGCTTCTTCAGCTTCTTAACGTCGATCCTCATGCTACTTCTCCTTCTTGCCGGCTCTTGAGCCGGGTTTAGGTCCAGGTCGGGATGACCTAGACTCAGCCTTGGTGGTTGATGCAGCAGTCACTGTTGATCTGCCGGGGCAGGTTGCAGTCGGTCATGCCACAGAGCTGCTGTTGCCAGACCTGGGCCATGATCTTGAGCACCGCGAGGCAGACGCTGCAGAACCCGACGTGGGTTACGATCGGTGCCCCGCAATCCCAGATCGAGTACAGCTTGTCGACCTCCTTCGTACAGATGACACAGACCGTTTTTACGGCGCTCATGCCATCACCTTCTTGAGGGCCGCGAGGGCCGTGATCAACTCTTGGACTACCTTGTCCTTCTTCATGCTGGGTACTGCTTCCTTCGCCTGGTCGAGTACGATCGTGACCGCGGCGAAGCACGTGAGTACCACGTCCATCGTGGTCTCGAGGGTGAGCTTCGTGCTCTTGGCCCGGATCTCCCGGTCCTCGTCGAGGATCTTCCTCAACTTCTCGGCTGCCTTGCTGCTCATGCCTGCACCTGCTCCTGCTTCATCTGTTCCTCGGACTCGTGCTTGCAGCCCCGGCAGAACCAGATATCCATTCCCATCATGTTCTCGACGACCCTGATCAGGTCCGCTTTCCTGCCGCATGCGTCGCACCGGCAGGGCTTCCCGAAGATTTCCCTGTTCATGTTACCTCTGGCCTCCGTAGTTGATCCAGTACTTCCTGATCTCCCACCACTTGGGCTCTCTGGCTCCTTCCCAGTCGTCCTCGTAGAAGTGGGTAACGAGGTGGTCCCAGTCGAGGAGCACCGCGACTGCCACGGTCTCGTAGATGAAAGCCCTTGCCACTTGCTCGTTCGAGCAGACCTGGGAGATCGTGTACTCCTGCTCCCCGGTGTGCCTTGTCACTGTGCAGATCGTTGTCATGTCAGCTTTTCCTCAGGAGGATGGGCTTGATCGCGTAGTACCGATCCCCGATCTTGATGTCGAGTTCCTGGAACACGTGCTGGCGATCGAAGAAGAACAACGCCTCGTGTTCGTAGTTGTCTTCCGAGCTCATCCGGATTGCGTCCCAGACCCAGCCCCGGGCTCCCTCCTCGTCCTCCCAGACGCACCGCAAAGAGCAGAGGCGGCTGAGCTGGTCCGAGTCGGTCCCGTACTCGTACTCCTGGATGACGTACACGTCCTTCTTGAACTGTGTCATCTCAGTACGCGTAAACACCGAACACGGTGTTTCCCTTCAGGCTCCCCTCGACGGTCTGGAGCAACCGGCGGCCATTCGATGCCACCAGGATCATGTAGTCCTTCTCGCTCTGGCTCTGGCACACGCCGACCAGCGTGAAGGCCTGGTTCCCGAACATCTTCCGCTTCTTGAACACTTTCAGATACTCATCCGGTATCTGACCCTGGCCGAAGTTCAATCCGTGAATCATCTTCTGTCTCCTATGCGGGCTGTTGCGCCCAGTTTGGTACCTGAATGGCACCCGGAACCTGGCCCCCAGGGGGCCAGATTCGAGCTACCATCTAGCTTTCCTTCTCGATCTCGACCAACCTTTCGAAATCGTGCTGGTGGATTGGGGTACAGAAGTGCTGGGTCTTGTTCATCCTATCCGGCATCACCCGGGTCTCGCACAGGCACTTGAACCCCACGTACATGCCCTCCTCGAACAGGTGCACGTTGTGGAACTGGAGAGTCCTAAACCAGGACAGCGTCTGATCAGAGTTCATAGAACTCTCCCGACTCGGTGAGGACTGTGAACGTGTAGTTGGCCCACCCAAGCTCGCTCATGTCCCCGTCCGGAGGGATACACATGACGATCTGGGTATCCCAACCCGGGTCACTCGGGAATGTGTCGTAGATCCCGAACCAGAACAGTGGAAACGGTCCCATCTCTTACTCCTTTGCGGGCTACTGAGCCCGGTTGGCCCCATGCACCGTGACGAACTTCTCGGCGAATGGGAAGTTGAGCTGCCGTGGGTCGATGGTCGGGTCGCTGTACGTCCCAGCCAACGTCTTGTACTCCTTCTCGAGCCACCTGATTTCCTGCCTCAAGTCCTCGATCTTCTGGGCAATGTTGAACTTGGCCTGGTTCCTGGGGTCGTCCAAGTTCAGGGGCCTGGTCACAGGCCCACTCTTGCGGTTGGTCCGGCGTGGGCCGGAAGTGGTCTCACCCTTGGGCTCGACCTTCTTGATGGGGGGCAGGAACCGGAACTCAGTCATTGTTTACCCATGCGTGGATGAAAATGATGAGGCCGACCAGGGCCCACCCGAAGGTGAGCCCCATGCCTGGATCGGAGATGGGGAAGGTATACATATTACT
>Ga0207711_10002242_pt1 | contig 17328 bp, 13 predicted proteins | sample KBSS34metaG_FD_184401 | JGI IMG/M metagenome (GOLD analysis project Ga0207711, IMG submission 184401) | Switchgrass rhizosphere microbial communities from Kellogg Biological Station, Michigan, USA - KBS S3-4 metaG (SPAdes) (version 2) | ecosystem: Host-associated > Plants > Roots > Rhizosphere...
TTGATGGCTTACTACGCGCTGGTCTTGCTGGGCCTGGCCTCCTGGGGGAGGATCATTTCCTGGCGACTGGTCAGCACCTACTTTGGCCAGGCCACCGATCTCATTCGCACGTTCGGGATTTCGCCGCTGCTCGTGTGGTCGACTCTTGCGGTGACGGTCGTTGCGATCGTTCTTGTCGCGCGATGGTTGCAAGGGCGATTCGCATGGACGCGACCGCTGGCGGAAGCTCTATCGCGACCTGCCGCTTTCTCCGTCGTCGTGCTCATGCTGTGTATTGCGGGGGCGCGCCTTTTCGAGTTCGTGGTTTGGAGTCCGGCAGCCTCCGGAGAGCCAGTCAGCCTTACGCTGTACCCGGAGCGAGGATCCAACTTGCTTCAGAGCCATTCGACTGCCGAAGCTCGCGCACTCGATGTCGCCGAGGACGTTGCGCGTGCAACCTACGCGCCGAGCCTCGATCCGTCGAAAAAGAATCTGATCATCATCGTCGGCGACGCCTTGCGTCCCGATCATATGAGCGCCTATGGGTATCCGCGGCAGACGACGCCGAATATCGATCGCATGCTGGCGACGCAGCATGGTGATCGCGTCGACACGATTTATTCGATTTGCGGCGAGACTTCGTGTGGAGTACTCGGACTCGCGCGGTCCAAATACCTCTACCAGTTGTCGCCGTCTTCATTTTCGCTTTACGACGCGCTTCGGCTGAATGGCTACCGGACCCATATGATTCTCGGTGGCGACCACACCAATTTCTACGGTCTGCGCGAAGCCTACGGTCGGGTCGACAGCTACTTCGACGGCGCGGATGCGAAAAGCTACTACATGAATGACGATCAGCTCGTCGTCGACCACGCCGCAACGCTTCCAGCGTGGGACGGCAAGCCTACATTCTTCCAGTTCCACCTCATGTCCTCGCACGCGCTGGGCAGACGGCATGAGCAGTCGATGAAGTTCACGCCGGCATCGAACTACGGTGCGTGGACGCGTGCCGAGGCGCCCGTGCATGCTTCTGCGGAGGAGGCCGATGCCACGATCAACTTCTACGACGACGGCGTGTGGCAGCTCGACGGCCTGGTCGATCAGATACTGGGGACGCTCGCGACGAAGGGCTACCTGAAAAACGCGTTGGTGATCATCACGGCGGATCATGGGGAAATGCTCGGGGAACATGGCAGGTTCGGCCATGCCAACGGCGTCTATCAGAACGTCGTGCGCATTCCATACTTGATGCTCCGCTACGGATACGAGCCGGAGCAGGCGGTCGACACGAAACGCATCGCCTCGCAGATCGACATCGCTCCGACGATCGCGTACGAGATCGGCATACCCGCGCCTTCGACCTGGAGAGGTACGCCGTTGCAGCTACCGTCGACGCGTACGCTGCTGCTGTTCCAGGAAGGCAGCAATGCCGGCCTTTTTGATCTTCGCGACCCGCAGAGGGTACTGAAGTACTGGCGCAATGCGCGCTCAGGCGAGGAATCGGCATACGCCGTGAAAGAAGACCCCGCGGAAGCAAACAACCTGATTGCGACCATTCCAGCGGAGCAGCTCGACGAATGGAGGCTCGCCGTACTTCCGGCGACGAATGTAACCAGCGATCGCTGACCGATTGCCAGCCGTCGTGGGCTACTCGGAGTGAGTATTCCGATCGCGCTCCACTGAGGGGACAGAATCGCCATCGGCTGCTCGCGCCTGTGCCAGCGAAATCGCCTCTTCCACGTTTGCGATGGAGGCGTCGATGGAGCCGAGAATGTTCAGCCCCTTTAGGACGCGCAACTCCGATCGGGCCTCGTCGAGACGGCCGTGCGCTGCCAGTACTATGGCGTAGTTGGCATGAGCGACCACCAGTCGCGGCTTGCGTTCGATCAGCTCGCGGTAAAGGCGTTCGGTCAGGTCGGGATCGTTCATCGCCCACATCGAAAAGTCCGCATACGCTCCGATCAGGCGCGGATTCGGGTTCGGATGGGCGAGTGCCGCGAGCAATGCGGCTGCCAGTTCATCGCGCTGGTCCGGGCACCTGCCCTCTTGCTGGCACTTGCCGAGCGCTTGCAGCGCCGTGATGTCGCTTTCGGTCGGGGTACGCATGTTCAGCCGCGCGACGATCGATTGCCACCAGGCCGGGTCCATCGGCTGATGCAGACGCGCCGCCATTGCGATCAACCCTTGAGCGCACAGCACGTTGGCGTCGGGGATTCGCATGCAGGTTTCCAGCGCATCGCGCGCACGCTGAATCATCGGCGAGTCCGCGTTGTCGCCGATCGCCACGAGTAGCGTGCGGCCGAGCTCGTACTGTGCGCTAGGCGACTGCGGGTGCTGGTCGACTTCCAACAGCGCGAGCCTGAGAGGATGCGACCATTCGCGCGCGCGCAGGTTCGTCGAGAGCGCATAGAACGCGATGAACACCAGTGCGACCGTGGCTGCAGCGCGGCCGGTCACGAACGCAGGCGGGCGCTGCGTCAGCAACGACGCGACCGACAACAGCAGGCCGCACGAGGCGAAGTAGTTGCGGTGCTCATAGACCAGTTCGAGCGGAATGACCGTCGCCGTCAGCGCATGGCCGGCGAAGAACCACAGCACGCCGAGGCAGAACAGCGGCCGGCGGTTGCGTTGCGCGATCGCGATGCCGAGCAGTGCAGCGAGCACCACCAGCGACAACAGCGTCGTCGGCGGTGACAGCAGTCCCTTCGAAATAGCGATGTCGTCGTGATACATGCTGAGTGAGTGCGGCATGGGCAGCAGGCACCAGTGGATATAGTCGACCAGCACGCGCGCCTCGGTCATCAGGCGCTGTGCGGTCGTGAACGATCGCTCGTAGGTCGATCCTCCGCCGATCCAGCCGCTTAGCCAGTACAGGCCGAAGATCAGCGGCAGGACGAGCAATCCCGCATACAGCGAAAAGATGGCTCGGCGATGTCGGTAGCCGCGGTGCGCGCTGCCGAGGGCGAACTCGGCACAAGCCGCATACAGCGGCAGCAGTACTGCCGATTCCTTGGCGAGAAGGCCGACGCCGGTGCACAGCACCAGGGCGGTCGCCATTCCGGCCATGCCGCCCGTGTCTTTCGCAAGTCGCAGCCGCGAGCGGAAGTACAGCCACAGGCCGAGGAACACGAAGGTGTTCGAGAACGATTCGAGGCGCTGTGCGGCGTACAACACGCCGGTCAGGTTGATTGGGAGGAGCAGCCAGGCCGAGGCGACGCCGAATGCGATCCAGCCGTCGCGGCCCGCGTCGTCGGTATCGGGATTTTCGGCGCGAAAGATCGCCAGCAGTGTCTTCAGCGCAAGGAACAGCAGCAGGCCGTTGACGAGGTGGATCGCGAGATTCGTGAGCTTCAGCCAGAACGGATCGACACCGCCGCTCATGTAGTGGTTGGCCGCGAAGGTCAGCATCGTCAGCCAGCGACCCTGATGCGCAGCTGGAAACGATTCGATCGCGCGCCACCAGTCGCTCAGTTGCAGCGTCGTGACGTGCAGATCCTGGTTGTCGACGATGAAAGGGAAATCGTCGTAGACGAATCCTCCAGACAGACCCGGGTAATACGTAGCCGCGACCAGCAGCGCCGCGCCGACGGCAAGCGCAGGCAGGCGCCACGAAGGAGCGGATGGAGACGGGTGGTCGTTCGTCATGGTCTGGCCCAGGATTTGCGCACCGAGCAACGGTTGTCGCAGGCTGCTGGAAGTCTATCGGCAGCCTGTACCGCAAACAAAAAAAGAAAGGGCCGCAAAGCGGCCCTTTCGATGCAACGATGCGACAAGGATCTTAGTTCGAGTTCGGACGGCAGATCGTCGGCAGGTACTTCGGATTGATGGCGCTGGAGCAGGTCCAGACGATGCTGCCAGCAGTGGTCGTCGCCGCAGCCGGCGTGAACAGGAGCGTTCCGTTGTTGATATTCGCATTGACGCGGGTACCGCCGTACGTCGCGGTGATGACGCCCGCAGCAACCGCAACCTGGGTCACGTACTTGCCGGTGATGGACGTGGCGGTGGCGAGGCCTGCCGACGCGTTGTCGGTCGGGTACGCGCCGCGGTTGCTGAAGAACTCGGCCACGGCCGTCTTGGCACCATCGGCCAGGACCGCACCTTCCGACACCTGCGAGCGAACCAGATAGTCCTGATACGCCGGCAGCGCAATCGCGGCGAGGATGGCGATGATCGCGATGACGATCATCAGTTCGATCAGCGTGAAACCCTTCTGAAGCTTGTTCATGATGCAGTTCTCCAATGAGAGTTGAAATCGATTGCCCCTAGAGCCGCCAACCTTGCCAGGCGGGCCCGCTGTTCCGCGATCGCCTTCGCTTAGGTGATCGGCGGCTCGCAGTGGGAATAAGAGCAGCTTCCGTGCCAAGGCGCCTTGATACCGATCAGCGGACGATTTCGGTTCGTGAACGGCGCGTGATGAGAAGGGGTTCGCACTACTGCCTGAGCGCGCCGCGCGTATTTGTCAGGGTCTGACAACGTATGTCCGCAATGTGCACTCTGGGATCCTCCACATGCGGATCGCCCCCTTGAGGATCCCCGGCATGCGGCCTAGGGAGTGCGGCAAACGGTGGGTACGTAGCGTGGTGAGATGCCACTGACGATTTGGCAGTCCCAAAGCAGGCTGCCGTCGCTGTACGTGGGATTGAGTAGCAGCACGCCATTCGCGATGGCGGCGTTCGCATTCGGGCCAGAAAAGGTCACTTGAACCGCGCCTGTGTTGATCGTCACCCGACCGACGTACTTGCCGGAAATCGAGGTCGGTTGGGGCAGGCCCGCTGCCAGATTGTCGGCCGGCAGGCTGCCATGATTGGAGGCATAGTCCCAAATCGCAGACTTCGCGGCACTGGCCAGGACCAGTCCCTCCGAAACCTGGGCCCTGATCACATAGTCCTGATAGGCGGGAAGCGCCAGTGCCCCCAGGATGGCAATGATCGCGATGACGATCATCAATTCGATCAATGTGAAGCCTTTGGATGGCGTTCGCATGAATGACTCTCCCCTCGATCCATTCATCGAAGCACGAAACATGCCGTGACAATCGGCGTCTTTGGTTTGGCGAGTCGTTCAATCGCTGGCAGCGGCGAACGCGGCGAGCGGCGTACCCTCGTGCCCATCCACGATCATGACCAGCTCGCCCTTGGGAGCCACTACCGGGACCCAGGCAAGATCGGTGGCCTGCCGGTCATGGGACTGTGCCCATTGCGTCACATTCGGGGCAACCGCCGGGTACGTTCGGGCGAGCTGATCGACTTTTTTCGCCTTCTCGACGAACTGCTTGGCGATGGAGTCATAGTCGACGAATGTGCGCGGAAGGTTCTGCAGATCCTTGCCCGCCGCCGCATCGAACACCACCCGGTTGCGCGCTTCGGTGTCCGTCGGCATCACCGCACCGACCAGGCGTGCACCGGTCCAGGACAACGAACGAAACTCCGGTTGAGTGCCTTCCTTCAAATCGGCAGGCGCGATCTCGGCGGCCGTCACCAGGACGAAGTGATCGATGACCGCCACGAGAAATACCGGTCGGCTGCGCAGGATCACCGACAAGCCGTACACCAGGGCAGCCGTCTGCACCATGCCGATGAGGCCCAGATCGAGCTTCAAGCCCTTCTTGCCGGTCTTGAATACGACCAGGGTCAGCAAGGGGCCGAGGGCGAGATCGACACCGACCAACAGGAGAACGAGTTCATCGGCGCCGGCAGCATGCGCGTAAGGAGGGGGGTACCACACCAGCAGAAGCAGTGCGCCCACAATCGCGCCAATCGCGGCGCTGATGCACAAATGAATGGAAGCCGCTTTCCAGCGAGACATACGCATTACCCGGAGCAAGTCGAACCGGGCAAAAATATAGTCGATACATCGGGCGTGGAGCGAGATGGCATGCGCCTTATGGCGCTACGAAGAGTCCGAAAGCCACTTCGACGAGAAATTGGATTTCTCGAAAGATCCTTCGGTAGTGCTCAAGACCATATTACTCGATCCCCAGCTTCTCCAACCGATATCTCAACTGCCGCAACGTCAGCCCCAGCTGCTTCGCCGCCGCGGTCCGATTCCACCGCGTCGCCTCGAGCGCCCTCATGATCGCGGCACGCTCGGTTTCGGCGACGGCTGCGGCGAGGTCGCCGGGCAGTTCGTCGTCCTCGTCGGGTTCGGCGACTGCGGCAGGCGGCGATGTGCGCGCCGGACCGTAGTCGGGCGTGGCGCCGGTCGGCGTGTTCGCCCAGGTCTCCGCCGAGTGGGCCGCCGAGCGTTCGCGTGGCAGCAGGCGCAGGTCCTCGACGCTGATGCTGTTGTTTTCGCACAGCGCGACGGCGCGTTCGAGCACGTTTTCGAGTTCGCGCACGTTGCCGGGGAAATCGTAGGACAGCAGTGCCTTCAGCGCTTCCGGGCTCAGGCGTGCGGTCGGGCCGCCGGAGTCCTTGCCGAGGCGTTCGAGCACGCGGCCGGCGAGTTTGGGAATGTCTTCGCGGCGTTCGCGCAGCGGCGGCACGCGCAGTTCGATCACGTTGATGCGGTAGAACAAGTCCTGCCGGAACGAGCCGAGTTCGACCAGGCGCGCGAGGTTCTTGTGCGTCGCCGAAAGGATGCGTACGTCGACGCCGATCTCGGCGCGCGCGCCGATCGGGCGCACGGCTTTTTCCTGGATCACGCGAAGCAGCTTCACCTGCATGTGCATCGGCAGTTCGGCCACTTCGTCGAGGAACAGCGTGCCGCCCTGTGCCGCATGGAACAGGCCGTCCTTGTCGGCATGTGCGCCGGTGAAGCTGCCCTTCTTGTGGCCGAAGAATTCGCTTTCCATCAGCTCGGACGGAATCGCGCCGCAGTTGACCGGCACGAACGGCGCGGCGGCGCGCGGCCCGAGTTCGTGGATCAGGCGGGCGACGAGTTCCTTGCCGACGCCGGATTCGCCGGCGACGTAGACCGGCGCCTGGCTGCGCGCGACCTTGGCGATCGTCGCGCGCAATTCGTTCATCGGCGCCGAATCGCCGATCAGCTTGGAACTGCTCGCGGTCTGCTCGCTGCGCTTTTCCTCCGACAGCTTCAGCGCCGTCTGCACCAGGCGGCGCAGCACGCTGATGTCGACCGGCTTGGAGACGAAGTCGAACGCTCCCGCCTTGAGCGCATCGACGGCGGCGTCGACGTTGCCGTAGGCGGTGATCATCGCGACGGGCGTCTCGGCGTACTGCGCGGCAATCAGCGCGATGATGTCCTGCCCCGAGCCGTCGGGCAGGCGCATGTCGGTGAAGCACAACGCGTAGCGGCGCTCGGTCAGGCGCTGGCGCGCTTCGGCGACGGTCGCGGCGGTCTCGACGATCAGGTCCATGCGGCCCAGGGTCAGGGTCAGCAGTTCGCGGATGTCGCGTTCGTCGTCGATGACCAGGGCGTAGTGCTTGCTCATTCCGGTAGCTTTTATGACTCGAAGGGCGAAGCGGACGCCCAAGCGTAGAGCGTGACGAGCGTCAAGGCAAAGGTCGGGGCATTGTGCCGTTTCCGATTCACGCCGGCGGCGCGGTCACGCGCGAGGCCAGGAGGGAGCCTGCCGGCGTCAACGTGATGCGGAAACAGGCGCCGCCGCCGGCGACCGGCACATACTCCAGCGAAGCCTGGCTCGCCTCGGTCATCTGCTTGGCGAGGTAGAGCCCGAGCCCGGTTCCATACTCGTGCGTCGTATAGAACGGCTCGAAGATCTGCGCGGCGACCTTCGGCGGAATGCCGGGCCCGCGGTCGATGATCTCGACCAGCGGCGGCCCCTTCTCGGCGGCGAGGCGGGCGACCACGTTGACCCGCGCCGGCTGGTTCGGCTGGCGGCCGTAGCGCAGCGCGTTCTGCACGAGGTTCCAGACCACCTGCTGCAGGTGCTGCGGGTCGACCATCGCCTCGATCGCGCGATTGGTCGTCACCGCGCGCAGCGTATCGGCGCCGAGATCGTTGGACTGCTTGTAGTCCTCGACGAAGGCGAGCACCCAGGCGTTCATGTCGATACTTTCGGGGCGCGAACGCTCGCGCCGGGACAGTTGAAGGATGTTCTCGACGACGTCGTTCGCGCGCGTGCAGTGGTTGTTGATGATGTCGACCAGGCGCTTGTCTTCCGACGTGAGCTTTTCCGACTCGGCCAGCAGTTGGGCCGAATAGCGGATCGCCGCCAGCGGATTGCGGATCTCGTGGGCGATCGACGCCGACAGGCGGCCGAGCGAGGACAGCGTCAGTTCCTCGGCGCGGCGCGAAAGCAGCGAGGTATCGTCGAGGAAGATCAGCACGTGCGTGTCGTCGTTCGGCGCCAGGCGCGTGAAGCGCGGGATCACCTCGGGTACGTCCGGGGCCAGCGCGACGGCGGTCTGGTCGCTCTTGCCGGAATGCCGCCAGTGGTACAGCCGGCGCGAAAGCTCCGCGGCGACCGTGCCGAGTTCGCGCTGGTTCGGCGTCGGATTGCCGATCAGATGCCAGGCCGACTCGTTGATGCGCAGGATCGTATTGGTCGCGTCGACCAGCAGCACGCCGGTCTTCATGCGCTGGATGATCAGTTCGTTGATCTGCTCCAGGTTGAGCAGGTCCGCGCCGCGCTGGGCGGCGAGCGCTTCGGTCGCGCGCATGTGGCCGCCGAGATAGCGCAGCAGCGCCGCGACGACGAAGTAGGCGGCGACGAGGGTGGCGGTCTCGACAGGCGAGTGCGGGACGGCGATGTCGTTCAATCGCCAGTAGACGAACGGAAACAGCACGCCGAGGGCCGCCATCGCCGCGAACAGGAACGCGCGCCGCGGCAGCAGCAGCGCGGCGATGCCGACGTTGACCAGCAGCATCAGGGGGACGATCGTCTGGCCGGCCAGCGCAACCAGCACCAGCGACGCGGCGACGATGTCGATCAGCAGCGACAGGCTGATGCCGCCGACGAGGCGCAGACGCAGGCGGTCGGTACTGACCAGCAGCAGCAGCGCGGCAACGAGGTAGGCGATGGCCGCCATCTGCCCGAGCAGCGGCTGCGTCACCTTGACCCACTCGCCGGCGTACGGACTGAAGACAAGGCCGGCGAAGATCACGGCCTCGAGGCAGCGATACAGATTGAAGAAATACAGCTCGCGCCGGGTGATGTCGCCCGGAGAGTCTGCAGTGCTGCGCAGTCGGCGATCCGCGGTCACGTTGGCCCCTTGTCGTCCGAGTATAGAATGACAGAGCACGCGCGGTGAATGGGCGGAATCGGCGATCACGTTTTGTTTCGCCGCCTTACGGCCGGAACGCGCGGAGCCGTGGATGCCGGAGCGGACCGCAGGGAGGGGTATCTGCCGTGGACGTCAGACTGTGCGCTTTCCTGTCGCTGCTGTTCCTGCACGCTAGTGCGCTAGCGGGTGCGCCGCCGCCTGCGCCGCCGCAGTTCGTGCCGCTCACCGTCGCCGACGGCCTGCCGTCGAGCGTGGCGTACAAGACCGTGCAGGATCGGGACGGCTTCATCTGGATCGGCACCAAGGACGGCCTCGCGCGCTACGACGGACTCGGCTTCCGCGTGTTCCGCAACGATCCGGCATCGCCCGGCTCGATCAGCTCGAACGACGTCTCGGCGATGCTGGTCGATCGCGACGGACACTTGTGGTGCGGCGGCGAGGCGTCCGGACTGAACCGCCTCGAACCCGACGGCAGCGGATTTCGCCACTGGCGCCATCGCGCCGGCGAGGCCGGCACGCTGGGCAGCGACGACGTCTTCACGATCGCGCAGGATGCCGCCGGAGCGATCTGGGTGGGCACCTACCTCGGCGGCCTCAATCGATTGCAGGACGATGGCCGCTTCCTGCGCATCGACCACGACGCCGAGGATCCGGCCAGCCTGCGCTCCAACACCGTGCAGGCGCTGTATGGCGATGCGCGCGGTCGCCTGTGGATCGGCACCGACAGCGGCCTCGACGTGCGCGAGGCGGACGGGCGCATCGTCCACGTCGACCTGCCGCTGGCCGGACGTCCGGGACCGGCGATGGTCACGGCGTTCCTGCCGGAGCCTGGCGGCAGCGTGCTGGTCGGCACCTTGAAGGGCCTGTTCCGCCTCGATGCGGATCTGCGCTACCAGGACGAGATTGCCGACGGCGCGGCGCCGCTGTCCGTGATGGCGCTCGCACCCGGCAGCGGCGACGGCCTCTGGATCGGCCTGCGGCGTGGACTGGCGTACCGGGACGCTCACGGCCTGCAGCACTTCGGCAGCCAGGAGCCGACCGCGGGCGCCTATCCCGGCACACGCACGATGGATGTCTTCCGCGATGCCGAAGGCGGCGTCTGGTTCGCGACCTTCGACGGCGGCGCCGCGCGGCTGCCGCCGCAGTGGCGCAATTTCGCCGCGTACCGGCATGTCGCCGGCGATGCCGCGAGCCTGACCCGGTCCGCCGTCAAGGCGCTGGGAGTCGACTCGGGCGGCTCGATCTGGGCGGCCAGCGGCCTCGACGGCATCGATCGCATCGATCATGCCAGCGGCTCGATCGAACGCTGGGGCGCACGTCTGGGCATCGCCGGATCGCAGCTGACCGCCGTGCTGGCGGATGGGCCCGACCATCTATGGGTCGGCTCCTATCAGGGTCTGCGCCGCTATTCGTTGTCGCAGCCGCAAACCGGGGCCGCGCTGCCGGTCGACCTGACCCGCGCCGACGCGCTGCCGCCGGGCTTCGTCGATCAGTTGCAGCGCGCGCCCGACGCGACGGTCTGGGCGAGCTCGCACGGCGGCGGCATCGCCCGGATTTCTGCCGACGCGACCCGCGTGCTGCACCGCTACACGCCGGCCGAGAAGACACTCGACGACGCCGACATCACGGCTCTCGCCCTCGACGCCGACGCCAATCCCTGGCTGGCGACCGCCAGCGGCGTCGAGCGCTACGTACCGACGCGCGATCGTTTTGTCGATGTCGCCGAACTGCCGCACGAACCGGTGCACGCGCTCGCGTTTGCGCCGGACGGCTCGCTCTGGCTGCATCGTCTCGGCGCGCTCGAAAACTATCGCTGGATCGACGGCACGGCGCGGCTCGAACGCCGCCTCGATGCGGCCGACGGCTGGCCCACGCTGACCGCGGCGGCGCTCGCCGTCGCGCGCGACGGTACGGTGTGGATGACTTCGCCGCGCGGCCTCTGGCGCGTCGACGGCGTTTCGAAGGCGATCCGGCGCTTCGACGCGCGCGACGGCCTGCCGGGGCAGGAATTCCTCGCGGGAGCACTCGCCGTCGCGGCGGACGGAACCTTGTACGCCGGCACGCTCAACGGCGTCGTCGCATTCGATCCGGCGCTGCTGAAACTCGACACGCCGGCGCCGCCCGTGCGCGTCACGTCGCTCAGCGTGCACCGCGGCGGCCAGACCGAGACGCTCGACATCGGCGCGCCGATCGCATTGCGCCACGACGATTTCGACTTCCGCGTCGAAGCGCGCGCGCTGTCGTACGCCAACCCTGCCTCGAACCGCTACCGCTTCCTGCTGGAAGGCTTCGATCCGGGCTGGATCGAAGCCGAGCGCGGCGAACGCGTCTACGCGCAGCTGCCCTCCGGCCGCTATCGCCTGCGCGTGCGCGCGGCCAATGCCGACGGCGCCTGGAGCGAGCTCGGACGACCGCTCGATGTCGAAGTCGCGCGCGCGCCGTGGGCCACGCCGCTGGCCTGGTCGATCTACGCGCTGGCGTTGTTGCTGCTCGCCTATGCCGCCCTGCGCAGCTACCGCACGCGCATTCGCCGGCGGCATGCCCTGGCCCTGGCCGAGGAACGCAGGCGCGGCACCGAACAGCTGATCGAGGCGAAGTCGAGCTTCCTCGCCACGATGGGTCACGAGATCCGCACGCCGATGACAGGCGTCCTCGGCATGAGCGAGCTGCTGCTCGGCACGCCGCTCGACGAGCGCCAGCGCGGCTACGCGCAGGCGATCCGCCAGTCCGGCGAGCTGATGCTGCGCGTCGTCAACGACAGTCTCGACCTCGCGCGCATCGAAGCCGGCAAGCTCGCGCTGGAATCGGAGCCGTTCGACCCGGCCGCGCTGCTGCGCGAAGTGGCCGCGCTCGAACGTCCCCTGGCCGAGCGCAAGGGACTGGCGCTCGCGCTCGACATTCCCGCTCACGTACCCGCACGCGTCGTCGGCGACGCCCTGCGCGTGAAGCAGATCCTGTTGAACCTCTCGAACAACGCGCTCAAATTCACCGAGCGCGGCGGTGTCACGCTGGGCCTCGCGCCGCGCGACGGCGGCATCGTCTTCCGCGTCGGCGACAGCGGCCCCGGCATGAGCGAGGACGTCCGAGCGCGCCTGTTCGGCCGTTTCGAACAAGCCGACGGCATCAGCCATCGCTATGGCGGCAGCGGGCTCGGCCTGTCGATCTGCCGCGAACTGGCACAACTGATGGGCGGGCGCATCGATGTCGAAAGCGAGGTCGGGCGGGGCAGCACGTTCACCGTCGATCTGCCGCTGGCTGCGCTGCCGCAGGCGCCGGCCGTCGACCCATCCGCAGCGCAAGTGCCGCCATGGACCCGCTCGCTGCGCGTGTTGCTGGTCGAGGACGACGCGACCGTCGCCGACGTGATCGCCGGCCTGCTCGCGCAGCTCGGCCATCGCGTCGTCCACGCCCCGAACGGCCTCGCCGCGCTGGCGCAGCTCAAGCGCCGCGCGGACGTCGACGAGGGCGTCGAGCCGGCTCCCTTCGATGCCGCACTCATCGATCTGGACCTGCCCGGTGTCGACGGCCTGCAGCTCGCGCGGATCATCCGGACGGGCGATTGCGCGGCGCTGCCGCTGATCGCCGTCACCGCCCGTTCGGTCGGCAACGAAGAAGCGCTCGTGCACGCGGTCGGCATGAACGGCTTGTTGCGCAAGCCGCTGACGCCGTCGCTGCTGGCGGCGGCGCTGGCGTCAGTAGTCGAGAGCTAGCATGCCGGAAAGTCCTCAGGCGCGTAGACCAGGTGCAGTACGCGACGCTGCGACGGCCGTCGTGCTTGTCCGGATGAGTGCATCAGCAGCGGCTTCATCAGCCAGGCATCGCCCTGCGCCGCTTTGCAGGTGAATGCAGGAAAGCGGTCTGCGATGTCCTCGGTCGCGAGCATCTTTCCCGATCGATGGGAGCCCACGAGGACGCGCAGCGGACCTTCTTGCTCGCCGCATTCGTCCAGGTGCACGCGCAGTGCGGACATTCTTCGCAGCACGGACTCAGGCGGCTGCGCGTACCAGGCACCGTGCTTGCAATTCCATGCCGAGTATCCCGGCAGCGTCGTCCGAACGCCGATGCGCATCGCCAGATCCTGGTGCCACGTGACTTTCCAGTTGGTCGCCGGTGTCTTGTCGAAGAGCAGCGCATCGACCGCGACCGAACGTTCCGAGCATGCCGCCACACGCGGATCGGCTGCCAGCTCCCGCGCCAGGTCGGCGACGGCACGCACTTCGAGCAGGCCGCGCCGCCCGGCGCGGCCTAGCAAAGGCTGCAACGCGCTGGCGATCTCCAGGCAGCGCGGCGGCGACAAAAGCGCCGGTATCGACGCAAATCCCCGCTCATCGAGGGATTGGCGGGCCGTTGATTGCGAGGCTTCAGACGACCGCGCGGCGGCTGAACTCATGCACCGCATCCACCAGCACGGCCACGCGGTCCGGATCGATGTCGGGGGTGATGCCGTGGCCGAGGTTGAACACGTGGCCCGGGTGGGCGCCGAAGCCGTCGATCACAGCGCGCGCGGCGGCGCGGATCGCGTCGGGCGAAGCGGCGAGGACGGCCGGGTCGAGGTTGCCTTGCAGGGCGACGCGGCTGCCCACGCGGGCGCGCGCCTCGCCGATGTCGATCGTCCAGTCGACGCCGAGCGCCGTGCAGCCGCTGTCGGCGAGCGCCTCCAGGTGGCCGTTGGCGCCCTTGGAGAACAGGATGATCGGCAGGTTGCGCGCGATCGGATCCGCTTTCAGGCGGGCGACGATCTCGGCGAGCCAGCGCAGCGAGAAGTCGCGAAAATGCGCCGGTGCGAGCAGGCCGCCCCAGGTGTCGAACACCATCAACGCCTGCGCGCCGGCCGCGGCTTGCGCGGCGAGATAGGCGGCGACCGAGCGCGCCAGCGTATCGAGCAGCCGGTGCATCGTCGCCGCGTCGTCGAGCGCCAGCGCTTTCGCGCGCGAGAAGCTCGACGAGCCTTCGCCCTCGATCATGTAGCAGGCGAGCGTCCACGGGCTGCCGGAGAAGCCGATCAGCGGCACGCGATCGTCGAGTTCGCGGCGAATCAGCCGCACGGCATCCATCACGTAGCGCAGGTCGGTTTCGGGATCGGGCACGCCGAGTTTCGCGATGGCGGCGGCGTCGCGCAGCGGATGGCGCAGCTTCGGTCCTTCGCCGTCGACGAAATGCAGGCCCAGGCCCATTGCGTCCGGAATCGTCAGGATGTCGGAGAACAGGATCGCGGCATCGAGCGCGAACCGCGCGAGCGGCTGCAGCGTCACTTCGCAGGCGAGTTCCGGCGTCTGCGCGAGCGCGAGGAAGCTGCCGGCGCGTTCGCGCGTGGCGCGGTACTCGGGCAAGTAGCGGCCGGCCTGGCGCATGATCCAGATCGGCGTCACGTCGACGGGTTCGCGGCGCAGCGCGCGCAGGAAACGGTGGTCGCGCGGGGGCGCGGGAGTAGCGGTCATGCGGATTCGTCCTGTCGGTGGCTCGAGGTTCAGCCGGCGTGTCGCCCGTCGAAGCCCTGGCTGAACATCACGTGGAAGCCGCGCTTCAACTGCGCATCGCGAGCGTGCTCGAATGCGCTGATTGCCGCATCGCGCTCCAGATAGATCTCGCGCTTGCTGCTGGCGCGGCTACCTTGCTGGCCCCATTCGCGGAACAGCGTCCAGCCGCCGAGCAGGTCCTGCTCCAGCACGATCTGGTAGTAGCGCGGCGCATCGGCGCCGGCGGCTTTGGTTTGCATGAAGAGGCGCATGATGAGCTGCTGATTGTAGCGGGCCGATTGTAGCGGGCCGCCACCACGGCGCGGTAGCGGTGCGACGGTGGCTCAGTCCGCTTCGAGCACGTGCAGGATCGCCTGCTCGTCGATGTCCGGCACGATCTCGGCCAAGCCGATGCCACGCCACAGGATCAGGCGCAGGCGCCCGCTGAGGTTCTTCTTGTCGAGCCGCATGAGCGTGAGCAGGCGCTGCGGGTCGCACGCCGGCGGCGTGACCGGCAGGCCCAGCGCGCGCAGCAGCGCCGCGAGCCGCTCGGCATCCGCGCGCGGCGCGTGGCCGAGGTCGGCGGACAGGTTCGCCGCGAGCACCATGCCGATCGAGACGGCTTCGCCGTGCAGCAGTGTGCCGTAGCCGGTTTGCGTCTCCAGCGCGTGCGCGAAGGTGTGGCCGAAATTCAGCAGCGCGCGCTCGCCCTGTTCGTGTTCGTCGCGCGCGACGACGCCGGCCTTGTGCCGGCAGCTGACCGCGATCGCTTCGACCAGCGCATCCGCGTCGCGCGCGGCGAGCGCATCGGCGTGAGCCTCCAGCCAGGCGAAGAAAGCGGTGTCGCCGATCGCGCCGTACTTGACCACCTCGGCGAGGCCGGCGCGGTATTCGCGTGCCGGCAGCGTCGCCAGCGTGTCGCTGTCGACGACTACGGCGCGCGGCTGGTGGAATGCGCCGACGAGATTCTTGCCGGCCGCGAGATTCACGCCGGTCTTGCCGCCGACCGAGGAATCGACCATCGCCAGCAGGGTCGTCGGCAATTGCACGAAATCGATGCCGCGCATCCAGCACGCCGCGGCGAATCCGGCGAGATCGCCGATCACGCCGCCGCCGAGCGCGAGGATCGTGGCGTCGCGGTTCGCGCCGAGCGCGGCCAGCGCGTCGAACACCGCGGCGGTATTGGCCAGGGTCTTGTGCGATTCGCCGTCGGGCAGCACGAGGGAAGCATGGTCCAGTCCCAAGAGGCCCGCCTGCACACGCGCCAGATACAGCGGCGCGATCGTCTCGTTGGTCACCACGAGCACGTGGCGTCCACGGATCGCCGCGCGCCAGCGCGCGGCATCGGCGAGCAGGCCGGCGCCGATCCAGATCGGGTAGCTGCGCGTGCCGAGGGCAACGTCGACCGTCGTCGTGCTCATGCGGCCGCGTGCGCCTGGCCGCGCTGCCAGCGTGCTTCGAGCAGGTCGAGCAGGTCGTGTGCGGCGTGCTGGCTGTTGCCGACGCCGGTGGAATCGAGGTGCAAGTCGGCGATCTCCGCGTAAAGGGGGTTGCGTGCCGCAGCGAGCTGCTCGAGGCGCGCACGCCGGTCCGGCGCCTTCAGCAGCGGACGCTGGCGGTCGCGCGCCAGGCGCGCGAGCTGGGCGTCGATGCCGGCATCGAGCCAGATCACGTAGCCGCGCTCGTGCAGCGTGCGGCGGTTGTCGGCGCTGAGCACGGCGCCGCCGCCGGTCGCCAGCACGAGTCCGTTGCGCGCCGTCAGTTCGAGCAGCAGTGCGCTCTCGCGCTTGCGAAAGCCGGCTTCGCCTTCGAGTTCGAAGATCAGGCCGATCGCAGCGCCGGTATGCGCCTCGATCTCGTGATCGAGATCGAGAAACGGCATGCGCAGCAAATCGGCCAGATGGCGCCCGACGGTCGATTTGCCGGCACCCATCGGCCCGATCAGAAACAGGTTTGGCGCGGGGTTCATGGCCGAATGCTAGCAGGCTGGCGTCTTCGGACAGCAATCAAACCTCATGCCGAAAACGGATATCCTTGGCGGCAAAGTTCGCACCTCCCCGAACGCCCCGCATGCAGTCCTCATGTATCGCTTCATGTTCCTGTTCCTGACCTTTCTGGCGGCCCTGTTCGTGCTCGAACTGTGGCAGCCCGTCATCGACCACGTCATCTTGCCGTTCACGAGCGGCATCGCGCACGTGTGCACGTGGATCGTCGGGCTGTTCGACTCCCACGTGATCGCGCGCGGCAAGGAACTGCGCAGCACGACCAATGGCTTCGCGATCTCGATCGAAAGCGGCTGCAACGGCGTCGAAGCGGTGATCATTCTCATTTCGGCCATGCTGGCCTTCCCGGCGCCGTGGAAGCACAAGCTGGCCGGCATCGGGATCGGCTTCGCGGCGATCCAGGCGTTGAACCTGGTCCGCATCATCAGCCTGTTCTATCTCGGGCAATGGAACCGAACCTGGTTCGACTGGTTCCACCTCTACCTGTGGCAAGCGCTGATCGTGCTGGATGCGCTGGTCGTGTTCCTGATCTGGCTGCGCTATCTGCCGCGAGACGGGGCGTCGCGTTCGTCGCCGCTGGCCGCCGGATGAGCATTCATGCGGCGTTGCGACAGGCGCGCATTGGCACCCAAATCACGAATGTTTCACGCGTAGAGTGCAATAAGCCGCCGTTATAGAATTACCAAAGTATAAAAATACCTCGGAACGGCTCCGCCATTCGACCATACACCATTCCTGTTT
>Ga0207711_10002245_pt1 | contig 17321 bp, 12 predicted proteins | sample KBSS34metaG_FD_184401 | JGI IMG/M metagenome (GOLD analysis project Ga0207711, IMG submission 184401) | Switchgrass rhizosphere microbial communities from Kellogg Biological Station, Michigan, USA - KBS S3-4 metaG (SPAdes) (version 2) | ecosystem: Host-associated > Plants > Roots > Rhizosphere...
CGCTCGGCACTGTAGAAGCTCTCGAAAATCAGGCGATGAATAGGCACGCTCAAGCGCTTGAGGACGTCCGCTATCGCCAAATTGCCCGAGCCGAGCACGAGTGTCTCGTGCCATTCGGTGTTAAGCTTGCCGAAGCGTTCCGGAGCTCCCTCGGACACGCACCGTTCGAGCTCTTCGTGCAGCGCGCATAGCCTCGAAAATTGTTCCTTGCTGGCATGTGTGACGAAATCCGCGGCGGCGATCCCCTCCAGCGCGATGCGGGCACGATAGATCTGCCGCACTTCCTCAATGCTTGCGCTGCGAACCGAGGCGCCTTTGAACTCCTCGTTCTGGACGAGCCCCTCGCCTTCCAGCAGCCGGAGCGCCTCGCGAACCTTTGACCGGCTCGCCCCGGTTTGACGGATGATGTCGATCTCGACGAGCCGCTGGCCGGGAACGAAGCGGCCTTTGCGAATGCGATCGCGGATCCAGTCGGCGATCTCGGTGCCGCTTGGCCCTCGCGCACGATCATCGATTCCGCTGGCCGACATATTGCCCTGTTCGCTCATTCGCTCGATTTCCTGAACCGATGCGGGATTGTCAACAATTTTGTCAATGAACTTTTCGTTGCAACAGCGACCAGTTTTGCCGATGAAATTGTCAACAATCTAGGAGGGCCGTTTGCGTACGATTCGCAGCCTAGTGTCGCTACTTGCAGCGACAGCGCCTGTAGCGGCGCAGGCGCAGACGCGGGCTTACCCTGAAGTCGTTCGCAATTCGCTCTATGTGCAAGTGCGTGACGGGACTCGGCTCGCGGTCAATATCTATCGCCCCGCCGATACTGGCTCGACGGTTGCCCCACCGATGCCGGTGGTGTTCGCATTCACGCCATACCGCGCCCGGTTCAAGGCGCGCGATGGCAAGGTCCAGGAAACAGCGCTGGCCGACGAACTGGCGCTCCGCTCGCTGATCAGGGCCGGCTATGTCGTCGCGGTCGCCGACATCCGCGGAAAGGGCGCCTCGTTTGGCCACCGCCGGGGCTTCCAGGACCGTATTGAGGCGCGCGACGGCTTCGACTTGGTCGAATGGCTCGCTAAACAACCCTTCTCGACCGGCAAGGTCGGGATGATCGGCTGCTCATACCTCGGCGGCACCACGATGCACACCGCGACGACCGCACCGCCTTCGCTCAAGGCCGTGTTCATCGGCGCCACCGACATCGACAAATATGCATTCGTCCGGCGCGGCGGCATCACGGCACAGTTCAATACGCGGCCCGACGAGCCGCTGTCCGATGATCTCGCGAGCGTACCCGTCGACGCGGACGCCGACGGCACGCTGCTCCGCGCCGCCGTCGCCGAACATGCCGCGAATACGCCGATGGCGGGCCTGTGGTACGGAATGCCGTACCGCGATAGCCGATCCCAGCTGACCGGCAATGCGTTCTGGCAGGAAGCCGGCCCCTACCCCTATTTCAATGCGATCCGCCGCGCCGGGATCGCCAGTTATTTCTGGGGCAATTGGCAGGACGAGCCCACCGGCCAGGTGCTGCTCGAGGCAGCGAACCTCGGGGGCAAGTTCCTGGCAGGTCCGGGCAGCCACTGCGTGCCGCCGCCCGGATATGATTTTGTCGGCGAAGTCCGGCGCTATTTCGACCATTATCTCAAAGGTATCGACAACGGTATCGAGCGCGAACCACGCGCTACCTACTGGCTCGAAGGTCGCGGGTGGATCCGATCGAACGCGCTTCCGGGCACCACGAGCAAACGCGTGGCCTGGTATCTCGGCGGCGAGCACAGCGGCACCGCCCGTTCGAGCAACGACGGCTCGCTTGCACTGCGCCCGCAGCCGGTTGGGTCCGACCGCTTCACGGTCGATTATGATCTACCGAGCGCCGACTATTTTGCCTTCTGGGCGCAACCGATGGACGCGCATGGCCTGAGCTACACCAGCACGCCCCTGACCAAACCACTGACTTTGCTCGGCTATCCCGTCGTCCGTGTCGCGATGCGCGCCGACAGGCCCGATGCGCATGTGTGGGCCTATCTCGATCAGGTCGGCGCGGACGGAAAGGCAGAAGTAATCGCGTTCGGCCGACTGGCACTGTCGCATCGCAAGCTGGGCAAAGCGCCCTATTCGACACTCGGCCTGCCCTGGCATTCCGGGCTCTCGCGCGATGTCGCACCGCTGCCCAAGGGCACCTCTGCGCAACTCGCCTTCGACCTGACGCCGGTATCGCGCGTCGTACCGGCGGGGTCGCGACTGCGGCTGACGATCACCGGTGCCGATCCGCGCCAACGCAACCTCAAGGACGTCATGCAGTCGCCGCCGCCAGTGCTGACCGTCTTGCGCGGCGGCCTGGACGCGTCGCGGATCGAGCTGCCGGTTTCGGAGTGAGTTTCAAACAATCACGCTCGCGCCGGGGGGTGCGGGCGGCACGGCGAGGATAGGATGATGAAGGGAATCGACGTACGAGGACGGCGCCAGACCTTGCTGCTGGCGGGATGCGCGACGTTTGCGCTGTGCTGGGGGCAAGCCGCGCACGCGCAGGACGCGGCGCCAGCGGCACAGCCCGCAGTCGCGCAGGCGACCGAGGAAGCGATCGTGGTCACGGGCAGCCGCTTGCGCGGTGAAGCGCCGGTCGGCTCGGCACTCACCTCTATCGGCCAGGCCGAGCTAGCGACCTCGGGCCGCGTTACGATCGACCGCGTGCTCAAGGAACTGCCGCAGGTCTTTGATCTCGGGGTGTCGGAGAATTCGCGCGGCCAGTCGGGTGGGTCGGGCAACATCGTTTACGGCAACTCGATCAACTTGCGCGGGATCGGTCCCAATGCAACGTTGATCCTCGTCGATGGCCACAGAGTGACCAACAACAGCCGGTCGACCGACCCCTCAATCCTTCCGACGCTCGGTGTCGAGCGCGTCGAAGTCGTCGCGGACGGTGCCTCCGCAATCTACGGCTCCGACGCAGTCGCGGGCGTGGTCAATCTGGTACCGCGCCGAAGCCTCGACGGCGTCGAAGCATTCGGCCGCGCCGGCATTTCGGACGACGGCATCTACCACGAATATTCAGCCGGCATCGCCGCGGGCAAGAAGTTCGCGCGCGGTCAGATCATGGTCGCCTACGAGCATGTCGAAAAGTCGAACCTCAATGGCACCGATCGCAGCTTCTTCCGTTCGGATCAGACCGCGTTCGGCGGTAACAATTACAGTACGACACGTTGCTCGCCGGGCACGATTTCTGCGGTCCAGGGCGGCGTGACCACCACCTACGCGATACCGCAATCGGGCGTGACGCCGGCGACGGCGAGCCAGCTCATTGGCGGCACCGCCAATCGTTGCGACGACTTGCCCGGACAGGACCTGATCCCGCGCCAGCGCTATGACTCGGCGAACGCCACCGCGACCTTTCACTTAAACGACTGGCTGACCTTTTTCGCCGACGGCTTTTACAGCTATCGCTACTTCGATCGGAACCCGTCCTACGCAAATGCCGCGCTGGCGGTGCCGTCGACCAACGCCTTTTACGTGGCGCCGCCGGGGTTCACGGGGACCAGTTACACTCTGAACTACAACTTCATCGGGGACGTCGCTCGCAACTTCAACTACGGCCATGGCGAGAGCTGGCAAGTCACGCCCGGCGTCCGCGCCAAACTGCCGTTCGGCTGGGAAGCCGAAGGGCTGATCAGCAAGGGCCGTACCGACGACAATTCGATCCAGCTCTACGGCGTGAGCAACACCGCGCTCAACAATGCGTTGAAGAGCCCCGATCCGAACACGGCGTTCGACCCCTATGGGCTGCACCGCACCACGCCCGCCACGATCGCCGGCATCTTCAACCAGATCACGATCAGCCCGACGATCGGACATTTCGTCGGCTACGAGGCCCGGGCGAACGGGCCGTTGGTTCACCTGCCCGGCGGTAAGGCCAAGCTCGCCATCGGCTATGAGGGTCAGGAGTTCACGGTCGATCTCGGCAGCGCACGCGGCAATCCCGGCACGCCGGTGGCATGGCGCACCTTCGGCCGCCGCGTCGACTCCGCCTATGCCGAGTTGCTCGTTCCGCTATTCGGGCCGGAGAATGCGATCGGCGGACTGCGCAAGCTCGAAGTCGACGCCGCGGTCCGCTACGACCGATATTCGGACGTCGGTGAGACCACCAATCCCAAATTTGGCGTCAATTGGTCCCCGATCCAAAATCTGACGCTGCGCGGCAGCTACGGCACGTCGTTCCGGGCACCGACCATCCCGCAAATCTACGGCAATTCGAACCAATTGTTCGTCCAGAGCTACCAGAATCCGGCTGGGGGCGCGACGATCACGGGCGTGGCGCTCTCGGGCGGGAACACCGCGCTGGATCCCGAAACCGCCACGACCTGGTCCGTCGGCGGCGAATTCGAACCGGTCCGCAACCTCCGCCTCTCGGGCACATTCTTCAGCGTGGATTACAAGAATCAGGTCATCGCATTGCTGTCCGACCTGGCGGTGCTGACACGGGCCGCGCAATATAACGGAACGGGCTTGATCATTCAGGGTGCCGCCGCCGGCCAGGCCGTTGCGAACTATGTCGCGCAGGGACTTGCGGTCGCAGGCGCGTTCCCGGGGGGCAACCCGCTCAACGTCACCGTATTCGTCGACGGCCGCAGCGCCAATCTGGGCCGCTCGATCACCAAGGGCATCGACTTCTCCGCAAGCTACCGATTCAATGCGGGATCGGCAGGGCAGTTTCAGCTGGGCTTGAGCGGCACTTATCTGACCGATTTCCGCACCGCGCAAACACCGACGGCGCCATTCATCAACCAGCGCAACCAGATTTTCCAGCCGCTGAAGTTCAAGATGCGGGCGAATGTCGGCTGGACGATCGGGCCTGTCGACACGATGCTGCGCGTCACCCATTTGAACGGCTATACTAACACCGTGGTGACGCCCAACCAGCTGGTCGCGGGCTATACGCCGATCGATCTGAACATCGGCGTCCGCGTCGGAAAAGACAATAAGCCGTTTGTTCTGGGTATCGAAGTGCGCAACCTGTTCGACGTGCGGCCGCCCTATGTGAACATAGCGCCCGGCGTGAATGGCAGCGGCGGCTATGATGCGACGGCGAGCGACCCGATCGGGCGGCTGATCGCGTTCAGCGTGCGCAAGACCTTCTGAACGAGAGAGGAGCGGCAAGCGCGATTCCGATGCAGAAACCAACCCGCGTCCTGACGCTCCTCCTCAGCGGCGATCTCGTGCTCGACGAGCCCGAGGCGACCCATTGGCTCGCCGGAATCGCTCCGGCGCTGCGCCGTGCCGACGCAGCTATCGGGCATCTGGAAGTGCCACACACGCTTCGCGGCAGCGAGCTGGTCGGTGACGTGCCCGCCCCTGGCGCCCCGCCCAAGAACCTGGCCGCAGTCGCCGAAGCGGGCTTTGCGATGCTCAGCCTCGCCGGCAACCACATCGCCGACTGTGGTGCGGAGGGGATCGCCGACACGATCGCAACCCTTGACGCGCTCGGCGTCGCGCATGCCGGCGCCGGAACCGATCGGACGTCCGCCTGGCGTGCGGGAATCATCGAACGCGCCGGCCGGCGCATCGCGCTACTGAGCTACAATTGCGTAGGGCCCGAGCCCGGCTGGGCAACGCCGGAGCGCGCCGGCTGCGCCTATTTGCGGATCGAGACGGCCGACGGATCGCCGATATCGCCGGCGGCACCGCTCGAACGCGTGGCGCCCGAAGCATTTGCGACGCTCGAACGCGACATCGCGCGGGCCCGCGCCACGGTCGATCTCGTGCTCGTCGCGCTGCACAAGGGAATTGTCCACACCCCCGCCCGGCTCGCACCCTATGAGCGGCCACTCGCGCATGCAGCAATCGACGCCGGCGCCGACGCCGTGATCGGACACCACGCGCATATCGTACGCGGAATCGAGTTTCATCGCGGGCGGCCGATCTTCCACGGGCTTGGCAACGGCTGTGTGGTGACGCGTGCGCTGAGCCCGGCGCAAGACCATCCGGCCCGAAGGGCTTGGGCCGAGGAACGCAAGCGGCGGTTCGGCTTCGAGCCCGATCCGCGCTACACGCTCGCACCCTTTCATCCCGAAGCCATCAACGCCTTCCTCGGCCGACTGGAATGGACTCCCGATGGTACGCTCGCCGCGGGTATCGTCCCGGTCGACGTCGAGCCGCCGGGCCGGCCCGTTCTCGCCGGCAGCGCCCGCGCACGCGAAATCGCCGACTATGTGACCGCCATCACGCTAGCTGCCGGGCTACCGCCGATCGCGATCGGCGCCGACGGCAGTGTCAGGCCGGCCGCATGACGCGAGTACTGGTGTGGATCGGCGGCGGCGCGCTCGTCTTCGCCACGGTGATCAACACACTCGGCGTGATCGGACGCCATGTCGGCGTGCCGATCCATGGCGTGATCGAACTGGTGCAGGTCGGCGTGCTCGTCGCGGGTTCGATCGCGCTGGTGCTCGCAACTGCCGCCGGCAGCCATGCCAAGGTCAATCTCGTGCTCGACCGGCTGTCGGACACGGGGCGCCGCTGGTTCCAGTGCGGCGCCCTGCTCGCCTCCGCCGCCTTCTTCGCTGCGCTACTGGCCGGATCTGGATGGATCGCGGCGGACCTGTGGCACGCGCAAGAAGTCAGCGAAGTCCTTAATATTCCTTGGCAGTTGCTGCGCCTGCTCGCGATAGCGGCGCTGGCCGGAGCTCTCGGGATCGTCGTCCACCACGCGCTGCGGAGGCGCAATTGATCACCGCGACGCCGGAGACCGGCCTGATTGGCCTGGTCGTGTTGTTCGCGCTGCTGCTGGCGGGCGCGCCGATCGGTGTATCGCTAGGCCTCGTCGGCATCGTAGGCTTGGCAGTCGTGCTCGGGCCCGGCGCCGCGCTGACCAAGAGCGGCGTGATCGCGTTCGACACGCTCGCGCGTTACGAGCTCGGCACGCTCCCACTGTTCATGCTGATGGCGCAGCTCTTTTTCGCAGCGAATGCGAGCCGCGACCTGTTCGACGCGGCCGCCAAGTTCGTCGGACACCGCCGCGGTGGCCTTGCCTATGCGTCGATACTCGGCTGTGCCGGGTTCGGTGCCGTCAATGGCTCGAGTCTCGCGACTGCCGCAACGATCGGGTTGGTCGCGCTGCCGGAGATGCGGCAACGCGGCTATTCCGACGCGCTCGCGACCGGCACGGTGGCAGCGGGCGGCACGCTCGGCCAGATGCTCCCGCCATCGGGCGCACTCATCGTGTTCGGAATCATCGCCGAACAATCGATCGGCAAGCTGTTCACCGCGACGCTGGTCCCCGGCATCTCGCAGATGCTGTTCTATTGTCTGGTCGTGTGGCTGCTCACGCGCTGGCGGCCCGATCTCGCGCCCGCGATGGCGCGCGCGAGTTGGGGCGAGCGCTGGCGAGCCCTCGGAAAAATCGGCGACATGCTCGGGCTGATCGCGCTCGTGCTCGGCGGCATCGCGATGGGCTGGTTCAGCCCGTCGGAAGCATCGTCTGTCGGCACCGCCGGGGCGCTGGCGATCACCGCATGGCGCCGCCGGCTGAGCCTATCGGTGCTGTTTCGCGCGTTCGAAGAAGCGCTCCGGACGAGCGGGCTGATCTTCCTCGTCATTATCGGCGCGCTGATCTTTTCGGTGTTCATCAGCGTCACCGGACTGACCGAGGCGGTTGGCCATCTCGTCGCCGCCATGGGGCTGGGCAAGCACGGCACGCTGTTCGTTATGACCGTGTTCCTGCTGCTGCTCGGATCGGTGCTCGACGGGCTCGCGCTGATGCTGCTGACCACGCCGATCCTGCTGCCGATCGTAGTCGGGTTGGGGCTGTCGCCGATCTGGTTCGGCATCTTCATCGTGCGCGCGATGGAGATCGGTTTCGTCCACCCGCCGCTCGGCATGAATCTCTACGTGATCCAAGGCGTCGCCAAGGACGTCAGCATCACGCGCATCTTCAAGGGCGTGATGCCGTTCCTCGCGAGCGACCTCGTCCACCTCACCCTGATCATCCTTTTCCGGGCAATCGCGCTGTGGTTGCCGGCACTTCTCGGACAATGACCATGATCGCCAGCATCGGGACCGAGATCCCGCAGGATTTGCTCGCCGCGACGGGCCGCTACGCCGGGCCTCTCGGCTGGAACATCGACCGCGAGTTTCCGCGCGCGCAGCAATGGCTCGAAAGCAAGTTCGCGCGCTGGACCTTCTCGATCCTGGAAGATTGGGCGGCTGGAGCGTTCGATGATCTCGCAGCCGTCGTTTTCTCGCGCGGCGACGACAGTGCCCAACGCCTCTATTATTATGTCTGCGAATTGCGGCGCCGGGGCGCGATCGGCGGGCCCGAGCCGCTGATCTTCGACGTTGCCGCAATCGCCCGGCCGAGCAGCCAAGACCATTGCATAACGGCGGTGCGCAAGCTCGCCAAACGCCTCGACGTCAGCGACGAGGCCCTCGAAATAGCCATCGCTGCGACCAATCTACGGCGACGCGAGCGCGCGGCACCAACGCCGGGCTCTCGCATCTGTCTGCTCGCCGGGACGCCAGCGCCGGACCGGCGGCTGCACGACATGGTCGAGCGCGCCGGCTGGACGGCCGCCGGCACGACGCTGCGCGACGACTGGGCGCGACTGGGGAAACCGGTCGACGAGGCGAGCGGCGACGCAGTCGCCGCGCTGGGACGACAGGTCCACGCCGGAATCGTCGGACCGCGCGGTTTCTTCGATCGCGGTGCGGCGCTCGCACGTGAAGCGCGCGCGATGAACGCCGAAGCGGTGGTGCTGTGGTGCGCCGAGGAAGACGAAGCACAAGTCTGGCACGTGCCGAGCCAGCGCCACGCCTTGGCGGAGACCAACATGCCGACGCTACTGTTGACGCGCCGCGACTGGACTGCGCGCGACGGCGCCGAAGCGGAAATCGCCGCCTTTCTAAGCGGAGTATGCGCATGAAGCCGCTCGCTGGACATCGCGTCGCGGCGCTCGGAAACATGGCCGCGCGACCGCTCGCGCGCTTTCTCGAATCGCTCGGCGCCGAAATCGGCGGTGCGGTGGAGGGAGCGTCGTTCGTCATCGACGACCTCGGGCTCGATCGCCTCGCCGCTGTCGAAGTACCCGCTACCGCGATCCATGTTTCGGTAACGCCGTTCGGTTCGGGCGGCCCGCGCGGGGCGTGGCAGGGGAACGAGTTTGTCGCCTCTGCGATGGGCGGCGTATTGCGCGTCACCGGCGAGCCTGACCGTCCGCCGGTCAAGGAGGCGCTCGACGCCTGCACCTTCCACGCGGACATGGTCGCGGCCGCCGGCGCGCTGTCCGCGCATTATGCTCGCGGCACGCACGGCCTCGGGCAGCATGTCGACGTCTCGATCCAGCAAGTGGCGTTCAGCCGCAACGCGAGCGGCGTGCTGGTATGGCAGTTCGACAGGCGCAAGCTGGCACGCGTCGGCGGCGCGATCGCATACGGCCAGGTACAGGTGCGCGCGATCTGGCGGCTGGCCGACGGGTGGTGCTTCCATTCGCTGATGACCGGCAAACTAGGCGCGCCGGCGAACCAGGCCCTGTCGGACTGGATGGACGAAACTGGCGTCGAGAACCCGCTACGCGGGACCGATTGGCTTGCATATAATCGCTCCACGCTTCCGGCGGAGACGCGTGCCGTGTGGGAGGCAGCGATGGACCTCTTCTTCCGCACGCGCACCAAGGCCGATATCGCCACCGAAGGCCTGCGCCGTGGCATCAATGCCTGTGTCGTCAACGAGCCCGCCGACGCGCTCGCGGATCCGCATCTGGCGACGCGCGAATTCTTCGACACGCCGAGCGGCCTGCCCGATCGTTTTGCAGGCTTTCGCGAGGGCGCGCCTGCACCGGCACCTGCGCCGCGGACAAGCGATCGCCTCGGCCCGCTCGCAGGCGTGCGCGTGCTCGATTTTGGCTGGGCGCTGGTCGGCTCGATCACCGGCAAAACGCTCGGCGACCTCGGTGCCGACGTGATCCGGGTCGAGAGCCGTACGCGCATCGATCTCGCGCGGATCGACGTGCAAGTCGCCGCGTCCAAGCATGGAAATTTCGACGACAAACCGTGGTTCGCTCACCTCAACAGCTCGAAGCGCAGCCTGTCGCTCGACCTCAAGAACCCGCGCGCGCGCGAAGTGCTCGAGCCGCTGATCACCTGGGCCGACGTGGTCTCCGAGAATTTCTCGCCGGGGACGATGCGCAAGCTTGGCCTCGACTATGAGGCATTGGCGGCGCGCAACCCAAGCGTCGTGATGGTGTCGGGCAGCGTCTACGGTCAGTCGGGCCCGCTCGCGCAGCAATGGGGCGTCGACGGGACCGGTGGCGCGCTCTCGGGCCGCACCTTTCTCACCGGGTGGCCGGATCGGGATCCGGTGATTCCGGGCGCGGTGCCCTATGGGGACGTGATCGTCCCCTTCGTGATGGCGGCGAGCGTCGCGGCGGCACTTCAGCATCGCCGGGGGACCGGGTGCGGATGTCATATCGACGCGTCGATGTATGAGATCTGCGTACAACAGATGCGCGAGGCGCTGGCCGCCGCACGTCTCGGCGAACGGCCCCAGCGCACCGGTAACGCCGATCCCGGCTTCTTCTGGCAGGATCTGTTGCCCGCTGCGGGCCAGGATCGCTGGGTGGCGATCAGCGTACGCGACCGCGACGAGTTTACGCGCCTCCGTGCACTGACCGGTGACGACATGGCCGCCTGGGCTTCAGCTCGTGAGGATCACGCGATCGTCGCGGAGCTTCAAGCCGCGGGCGTCGCCTGCGGCGTGGTACAGGACCCGGAGGACATGATAGAGCGTGACCCGCAGCTGGCCGGTCGCGACGCGCTGGTGAGGCTCGATCACCCGCACCTGGGGCCGTTCGGCCATATCGCCACGCCGCTCCGACTGTCGCGTGACGCCTTCGCCCCCTTTCGCGCGCCATCGATCGGCGAGCACAGCGCCGACATCGCGCGCACGATCTGCGGCCTCTCCGAGGCCCAGATCACCGAACTCGAGTCTCTGGGAGTGTTCCAATGACCGCCGCTACCGGCCAGCGCAGCCGCAAGACGCTTGCCTGCACGGCGGATGCCAACGCGTATCAGAAGCAGTTCGGCGCCGACCTGCGCCGGCGGGTCGTCGAAGAAGGCGAGCCATTCGCGATCGTGCAGGCCGACACGCCGCATGAGATCTTCCATGTGATGGACATCCCGATCATCACCAACCAATGGTGGTCGGCCTATATCTCCGCCAAGCAGCTCTCGACACGTTACTTCGACGTGCTCGCACGCAGCGGCTACCCGGCGAATAGCTGCAAATATTGTTCACTCGGCCTCGCCTGCACGCTCGCCAACGATCCGGCGACGGCTCCATGGGGTGGACTGCCCAAGCCGAGCGTGTTGGTCGCACGGCTGACCTGCGACTGCATCCAGCATGTGTTCGGCCGATGGGCGCAGGCGCTGAACACCGAGTTCTTCCCGATGGAAGCGCCTGCTTGGGAGCATAAGGACGCGGGCTGGTTCGAGCGCTCGAACCATGACTGGGAGCGCGTCTACGAGCCCGACCGGATCGCCTTGCTCGTATCCGAAATGCGCGATCTGATCGACCTGCTCGAGCGCCGCACCGGGCGCAAGTTCGATGAAGCGCGTCTCCACCATCTGATGGAGCGCATCAACGAGCAGGAAGGCCATATCTGGGAAGCCAATCAGGCACTGGCCAAGGCACGCCCCTGCCCCGTCTCGATCGGCGAGCAGATGTCGAACACCATGATTCCGCAGTGGCATCGCGGCTCCGATTGGGCGGTCGCGCACGCCAAGCGGTTCCGCGGCGAAGTGCTGGAGCGTATCGCCGCCGGACAGGGTGCCGCCGACAGCGAGAAGGTGCGGCTGATGTGGATCGGTGCCGGGCTATGGCACGACCCCGGCTTCTACCAGGCGCTCGAGGAGCGGCTTGGCGCGGTTTTCGTCTGGTCGATGTACATGCCGTTCGCGGGCCCGCAGTACATTCGCGATCTCAAGGGCAAACCGATAGAAGCGCTCGCCAGCCGGATCTGCTCGATGAACGAAGTGCTGCATCTGCCGCCTTGGATGAATGGCTGGATGACGAGCGAGGCGCAACGCTGCGGCATCGATGCGGCAATCCTGCTGTTGCCCCCTGAGAACCGGCTCTCGCAATCCGGAGCGAAGCTCACCGCGCTGTCGCTCGATCAGGCTGGCGTGCCGGTGCTGATGATCGATGCCGACATGGTCGACGCCAAGAATTGGGATCACGATCACATGGTGTCGCTGGTGGGCGAGTTCCTCGCGGAGAAAGGACTAGCGTGAAAGCGCTTTGCCTCCTTGCAGCGCTTCTGCTCGCGGCCTGCTCGCGCCCGCTCCCGTCGGGCGTGACCGAGCTGGTCTACGCGACCCCCTATGCTCCGAGCCACCCGTTCAGCCGCGCCGACCAGAGCTGGATCAAGTTCGTCGAGGCGCGCTCGGGCGGGACGCTGCGGATTCGGCCGGTGTGGTCAGGGGCGCTGTTGTCCTCGGACATGTCGATGGAGGAATTGCGCCACGGCGTCGCGGACATCGGATTGATCACGCCGATCTACGTTCGCGGCGGCACCCATCTGATTCGTATCCAGTCGGGCTTTTATTCCGGTGCCGACAGCGTGGAATCGCAAGTGGCGCTGTATCGCTGCATCGCGGATGCCAATCCTGAGATCGGGCGCGAGCTCGCCGGGCTCAAGGTGCTCGCGATACAGGGCGGCTCGCTGCCCGGAATCGTCACCCGCGATCGACCGATCCGTTCGCTCGCCGACCTCAAGGGACTGCGCCTGCGCGCGCCGACGGAGCTGCTCACCGTGCTAGCTTCGCTCGGCGCCGATCCCGTGAACATGCCGATGGGCGACGTCTATTCGGCGATGGCCAAGGGCGTGATCGACGGCGTGATCGCGCCGGCGGATACGTTTCGCGCGCTGCATTTTGCCGAGGTCGCACGCTATTACAACACGCTCGCAGTGCCGCGCGGCGCCTATCCCGCGCGCGCGATGAGCGGAAAGCGCTGGAACAGTCTCACCAGCCAGCAGCGCGCGGTGCTCGAGCAAGGCGTGGCGGTGTGGGAAGCCGCGCTGGCGACCGAAGTGCGCGCTGCGCTCGGCAAGGGCTTCGAGGAGGCGCGCGTCCGCAACGTCGAGATCCTTCCGATGCCGCCCGCCGAGCAAGCACGCTTCGACGCGCTGTACCTGCGCGACGCCGCGCGCAACGCGCAGGCGCTGACTCGGTTCGGGATCGACGGAATGGCAGCCTTCCGTTCCGCCCGCGCGAGCGTTGCCGCACGCGACCAGATTCAATGCAAGAGATGACCATGAGCCCCCTCTCCGGAACCCGTATCGCCGACTTCAGCCATGTCATGGCCGGCCCCTATGCATCGCACCTGCTGCGGCTGATGGGTGCCGAAGTGATCAAAATCGAGTCGAAGGGCGGCGACAATTTTCGCACCTATGGCGCCGATCGGCGCTTCGACGGGCTCTCACCGGCGTTTATTGCCGCCAACGCCGGCAAGAAGTCGATCGCGCTCAATCTCAAGGATCCTGCCGAGCTCGAGATCGCGCGTGCGATCGTCGCACGCAGCGACATATTGGTCGAAAACTTCCGGCCCGGCGTGATGGACCGGCTCGGGCTCGGCTATGACGCCGCCGCCGCGTTGCGGCCCAACCTGATCTACTGCTCGGTGTCGGGATATGGCCAGGACAGCGCGCAGCGTGACTGGCCGGCGATCGACAATATCGTCCAAGCCACCAGCGGCATGATGATGTTGAGCGGAGACACGGACGACCCGCCGATCCGCGTGGGTTTTCCGATCGTCGACACGCTCACCGGCCAGACCGCAGCCATAGCGATCCTTGGTGCGCTATGCCGACGACTGCAAGGCGGCGGCGGGAGCCACATCGACGTATCGATGTTCGACGCATCGCTTGCCTTCATGACCTCGGCGCTGACGCCGTTCCTGGTCAGCGGCAGGACGATGCCCAGAATGGGCAACACTGGCTATTCTGGCCTGCCTACCGCCTCGTTGTTCACGGCGCGCGACGGACGGCAGGTCTCGCTCGGAGTCGTGCAGCCGAACCAGTTCGCTGCGCTCGCTCGACTGGTATGCCGTGAAGACTGGCTGGCAGATCCTCGCTTTGCGACATCGGACGCGCGCCGGGAAAACTTCGACGCCATGACAGGGGAACTTGCGGCCGTAATTGCCTCGAATGATGCCGCGTATTGGGAGAGTCGGATGAGCGCCGAAGGTATCCCGTGCGGTGTCGTGCGCCGTGTCGACGAAGCGACCGAGCTGGCACGCGCGTCCAGTTTACTCGACATCGACCTCGCGAGCAGCGATGGGTCCGCCAGCAGGACGCGGATTCCAGGAGCCGGTTTTCAAATGGCGCCGACGTTCGACGTCGGCGACCTTACCCCGGCACCACTCGACGCTAACCGAAACGAGATCCTTTCATGGCTTGGGCTGGAAGACCCGGTTGTTGCCATGCCCTGAGAAATGACCAGCCAACGCGTCGCCTGCGCCCAATCCGACACCGCCGCCAAGCGTTCCCTCCAATCCGAGGCCACGCTTTCCAAAGCCACGCTTCAGCGCCACACTGGCTGCAGGGCTCGCACGCGCGCATTTCAAGTGCGGCGTGCTCCGTTGGAGGGGATCCCGCACATGACCTTTGCGACCGAAGATAATATCACCGCGCTTGCGGAGGCGCGCTGGGGGACGGCGCACGATCCGCGGCTGCGCCAAATGATGACCGCGCTCATCCGGCACTCGCACGCGTTTCTGCGCGAGGTCGAGCCGACGCATGAGGAGTGGCTCGCCGCCACCGAGTATCTCGCGCAGGTCGGCCAGATGAGCGACGACAAGCGCAAGGAGTTCATCCTGCTGTCGGACGTGCTGGGAATCAGCATGCTGGTGGTGATGCAGAACGCTCGGCTGCCGTCCGCGGCGACGCCTGCCACGGTGCTGGGGCCTTTCCATATCGACGATTCGCCGCCGCTCGCGTTCGGCGCGAATCTCGCCGCGGATGTCCCCGGGGAACCGGTCCTGATCCGCGGTTCGGTCCGGGATCTCGCGGGGGCACCGATTCCGCACGCATTGCTCGATATCTGGCAGGCCGACGAGGACGGCCTTTACGAGGCACAGATCCCGGATTGCGACGCACGTCTGCGCGGCATCCACCATACGGACGATCAGGGACGTTACGCCTTTTGGACGATCGCGCCGAAAGGCTATGCGATTCCGATGGACGGACCCGTGGGTGCGCTGATCGAGCGGACGGACATCGCCTATTTTCGTCCGGCGCATATTCATTTCGTCGTGCGGGCCGAGGGCTATGTCCCACTCACGACACATCTGTTCCGCGAGGGCAGCGACTATATCGACAGCGACGTCGTGTTCGGCGCCCGTGCCGAACTGGTAGTGCCGTTTGTGGCCCATCCGCCGTGTGTCGCGAGCGACGGTACCGCCATGGCTGTCCCTTACTGCACGATCGACTATGACTTCGTGCTGTCACCGACTGCCGGCTAGGGAAGCGTCGACGCCCGGTCGGGAACGGAGAACTTTCATGCAGGATATCGGTGTCGGCCTAATCGGCTATGGATTAGGCGGCCGCGCGTTCCATGCGCCTTTCGTGCGCACCACGCCCGGCATGACGCTGAACGCCGTTGTCTCGCGCGATCCAGCCAAGGTCCATGCGGATTTGCCCGGCATGGCGGTTGTGCCCGATGTCGACGCACTGCTCGCGCAGCCGGACATCGATCTCGTGGTCGTCTCGAGTCCCGACGAACTCCACGCCGAGCACGCGCTTGCTGCGCTTGCGGCCGGAAAACACGTCCTCGTCGACAAGCCGTTCGCGACGAACCTCGCGGATGCGCGCGCGATCGCAGATGCCGGCGAGGCTGCCGGCCGCATCGTCACCGTGTTCCAGAACCGGCGATGGGATGCCGATTTCCTGACGTTGAGGCGGCTCATCGCCGATGGCGCGCTGGGGGAGGTCGTCCAGTTCGAAAGCCATTTCGATCGCTGGCGGCCCACGCCACCCACCACCTGGAAGGAAGCGCGCGCCGGCGGTTCGTGGCAGGATCTCGGTCCGCACCTGGTCGATCAGGCGCTGCAATTGTTTGGCCGGCCCGAGAGCGTGAGCGCAGACATGGCGGCGCTGCGCGAGGGCGCTCCGGCTCCGGACTATTTCCACGTCAGCCTGCGCTACCCGGGCCGCCGCGTGCTGCTGCATTCGAGCAAGCTGGTTGCGCAGCACAGCCTGCGCTTCGCGGTCCACGGGACTCGCGGCAGCTGGATCAAGCATGGCCTCGATACGCAGGAGGCAGCCGCCGTCGCGGGGCGCCTGCCGGGCGAGGGCGACTGGGGACTGGATCCGATCGAAGGAATGCTGACGGATTCGCATGGTATGACCGTCGCAGCCACCAACGCGCGAGGCGACTATCGTCAGCTATGGTTCCAGCTCGCGGCCGCCGTTCGAGGCGAAGGACCAAATCCGGTGCCGGCGGGCGACGGGATGGAAGTGATCGAGATCATCGAAGCCGGCTTGCTCAGCGCGGAGCAGCGCAAGGAAGTCTCGCTATAGACTGCGCTGCGAAGTGTCGGGCGTCGTCGGTGAGAGGAGGTGCGGCGTTCGCGGCCAGTTCGTCATCGCCGCCTCGCACCCGCGACCTATTTGCCGACGGGCGCTTTTCCGGATGCGGGGACCAGCGCAGGATCGGAACCGACGAAAAGCCGCGCGACGGTGATCGATCCCGAGGGCGTGAGATGATCATTGTCGAACAGCAGCGGCGACCCGTCGGTGTTGAGCGTCGTGCACGAATCGCCTTTCGCATTGCACAGCCGCTTTTCGAGCGACTGGAAGCTGGCGCCGTCGCGCGCCGCGATGCCGGCGACTTCGTGCTCCATGTACTTAGCGGTTTGTAAAAAGGCGCTTGCGCTCGGACGGCCGGTCATGAGTTGATGCGCCAACAGCGTCGGCAGCGGGATATCATAGGCCGGCTCGGGCCCGAGAACCATGACGTGCAGTCCCTGCCGGCGCATGCCCTTGAGCATGTCGTCGAGCAGAGGCAGGTCGCGCGGCTGCCAATTGTAGGTCATGACGACGAGATCGGGGTGCGCATGCGTGAGCAGCTCGGACAGCGTGTGGGCCCATATCTTGCAGTGCCGTTGCGGCTGCGCCCGCTCGATTAGCGTTGCGCGACAGCCTGCGCCGGTTACCTGCCAGATGTCGCTGCCGGTCATCAGGTGATCGAACCCGTACCAAAGCTGCGCCGCATGGCTGTCGCCCATGATCAGCACGTGCGGGCGACCCGGATGCGTTGGAGTGCAACGCGGCAGATCG
>Ga0207711_10002260_pt1 | contig 17290 bp, 12 predicted proteins | sample KBSS34metaG_FD_184401 | JGI IMG/M metagenome (GOLD analysis project Ga0207711, IMG submission 184401) | Switchgrass rhizosphere microbial communities from Kellogg Biological Station, Michigan, USA - KBS S3-4 metaG (SPAdes) (version 2) | ecosystem: Host-associated > Plants > Roots > Rhizosphere...
GAACAGATCGCCGTAACGCTCCGTGATCAGTTCGGAGGCGAGCTTTGAGATGCCGTACAAACGCCGTGGCATGACGTAGCCATCTTCCGGTAGGGGTTCGCCCGGGCGGTCCGGCCCGTGATGCTTGTAGACCGCTCCGGAGCTGACGTAGATGACTCGTGGCGGGCGGCGCAGGGTCCGCGCCCAATCGAGCAACGCGACGGTGCCCATCACGTTGGCATCGATGATCCGACGCGGGAATGCCGCCTCGGGTTCGCCACGCGCCTCGGCGGCCGAGCCGCGTGATATGGGCGTGACGGTGGCCCCATGCACGACATGGCGGATGTCCTCGCCGCTCAATGCCTCAAACCATTGCTCGGAGTGCACGATGTCGGCCGTCACCACCTTCATGCGGTTCTTGAATGGAGCGAAATAGCGCTGCGCAGCCTGATCAAAGGGAGCGGCATCGAGCGTGACTACGCGCGCGTCTGCGTCGGCCTCCAGCCAGTGCCGCGTCAGCACACTCATCACGAAGCCCGCCGCGCCTGTGACCAGCAATGTCATGGGATCGGGAAATTCATAAGAAGGCCAAGCAAGGCCCGCATGCCGATCTCGAAATCTTCCAGTTCCATGGCTTCATCCGGGTTGTGGCTGCCCTTCTGGTTTCGCACGAAGATCATACCCGTCGGCACGCCGGCCTTGGCAAACACTGCGGCGTCATGTCCGGCGCCGCTCGGCATCTCGTACGGGCGTGCCAGCTGGGCGCGAAACCCCGCGCGGATCCGCTCGTCCAAGATGGCAGGCGGTGCGTCACTGGCAATGCCCAGGTCGAAGTTGACGCCGTAGGCATTGCCAATGTCGACAGCGGTACGGCGAGCCGTGTCGGCCACTTCATCCATGACCTGCTGCGACAGGCTGCGGATGTCGATGACAAAGCGCGTCTCGCCGGCAATCTTACTGGGTGCGTGGTAGGCAGCGTCAGTAAACAACTCGCCAAAGGTGATGACCAGATCCGCTCCGCTTTGCTCGGCTTTAAGCCAATGCTGCTCCAAGTGATGCAGCAATGCCACGGTAGCCGCGACGGCATCATGACGGTAAGGCCGGTCGACGGCGCCCGAGTGCGCGTACTCACCGATGCAGCGCGCATTGCGATACCGTTTGCAGCCACGAATGCCGGTCACCGCGGCGGCCGGCAGGCGCTCTGCCACCAGCGTCGGACCTTGTTCGATGTGCAGCTCCAGATAGGCACGGATGCGCGCGGCTTGCAGCAGCGCCCGGCGCTCGCGAATTGGCGTCGGATCAAAGCCGCGCTCTAGTAAGGTCGCCTCCAAAGTCCGGCCGTTGTCCGAGCGGGTCACCGCCAGGCAGGCCGGATCGAGCAGGCCGAAGGCACCGTTGCTGCCGATGTATGAGACATCGAACCACGAGGATTCCTCGGCCCGAATGCCCATAACCGTAACGTCGTTCTCCGGCCGCGTCCCGGAACTATTGAGCGCCGCGAGCACGCACAGCCCAGCCACCACGCCTGCCGCCCCATCGTAATTGCCGCTTTGCGGAGAGCTGTCGAGGTGGGAGCCGATGATGATTCGAGGCAGATCGCGGTTGCGCCCAGCAAGGGTCATCATCAGATTGCCGATTGCATCGACGGTGACCTCCAGCCCCAGCTCGCGGGCTTTGGAGGCTACGATGTCGTGCGCCGCCTGTTCGCCGTCCCCGTAGCTATCGCGGTCGATGCCCCTGCCCCGCCTGGTAGCGCGGTCGAGGGTGTCAAACAATGTTGCTGCGAGCTTAATATCAGGCTGCATACGTTTCGCCAGCCAAGGATTTCTGTATTGTAGCCGTCGCTCAGAGGGGGGATCAAAGCAATGTCCGAGCTGCTTGCTGGAAAGACTGCGATCGTGACCGGGGCGAGTTCGGGAATCGGCCGCGCGATCGCGATGAGTTTTGCCGCAGAAGGCGCCTCCGTAGTGCTCGCCGACGTCGTCAGCGCACCGTTGGAGGGCGGCGAATCTACACTCGAGCTGATCCGCGGTTCCGGTGGCAAGGCGGAATTTGAAAAAGCGGACGTCAGCCGGTGGGAGGACATTGACCATCTGGTCGAGGCAACAGTGAAGCGTTACGGCCGTCTCGATGTAATGGTCAACAATGCCGCGACCTATTCAGGTACGCCCCTGACCGAGACCAGCCCGGAGCAGTGGGACCAGGTGATGTCTGTCAACCTCACGGGCATGTTTTATGGCTGCAAGCGTGCCGTGCAGCAGATGCAGACCCAGGAACCACGCAGTGAAGTCAGGGGGCGGCTGATCAATCTGGGATCTCAGCAGGGAATCGTCACTTCGCCGCACGACACGCCATACGGTGTGAGCAAAGCCGGGGCCATCTACCTCACCAAACAGATCGCCGTCGACTATGCCCAGGAGCTGATCGTGTGCAATTGCATCTCTCCGGGCAAGATCGTTACAGGTCAGCCAGGCTCACCGTCTGATCCCGAACGGCTCGAGAACGCTCGCAGGCGTACCCCCTGGCCGCGGCTTGGGCGCCCGCAGGACATTGCCAACGCTGCCGTGTTCCTGGCCAGCGATCGGGCAACCTACATTACGGGGGCCAATCTCATCGTCGATGGCGGCTGGCTGGCGCGCTAGCGCCCAGGCTTCAGCGATTGGGTATGGAATAGACCTTGCCGTGGTACGGCGGCTTGTCGAACCGGTCCACCGCGGTGACATACAGGGTCTTCTCGTCCGGGCTGAAGGCAAAATTGGGCACCTGCAGGGACGGCAAGGTCAATGTGCGCAGCAGCTTGCCCTTGTCATCGACCACAAATATCTCACCGGCATGAGCCGCATGGTATTCGCGGGCGCTTTGGCCGAGGTAGATTTGGCCGTGAGAATCGACTTTCACCCCATCGGGCCAGATATGCACGGTGTGGTGCACCAGATCGTCGAGATTGACTAGGATCCGTCGGTCGGACAGCGAGCCGTCGGCGGCGATCTTGAACTTCAGCAACCGATTTTCGTCGGTCTCCACCACATACAGTGTCTTGCCGTCCTTGGAAACAGCCAGGCCATTGGCATTGTGCACGTCCCCGGCAGCGAGGCCGATGCTCCCGCCGGCTGCGATGTAAAACACCTTGCCGTCGATCGCATCCCCGTGACTTCCGGAGGTGGTGAAATAGATGCCGCCGCGGCTGTCAGGCGCCAGGTCGTTGGGTCCCACAAACGTATGCCCGTCCTTGTCGTGGGTGTAGGCAGGCAGCAATTTTCCCTCGGCCGTCATGCGGCCAATTGTGCCGTTGTCATAGCAAGTGGTCAGAAACTCGCCCCGCGCTGTCGGCACCACGGCGGACTGTCCGCAGCCCTTCTCGCTCGAAAACAGGGAGTTCGTCTTACCATCCCAGACCGACACCGTGTTTCGGCCGTATTCAACGTAGTAGAGTTTATCCCTATACCAGACGGGTCCTTCCGGGTAGTCTGCATCGGCGTTGAGCACTCGCACTCCGCTCTGCGCAAAACACGGTATACCCGCGGCACAGCCGGCGATGCAACACAGCAGCACGGTTCGCACCAGGGCGCGCGAACTCATCATGCGGGAAGCTCCGCCGGACGGGCATTGTCGAGCCCGTGGCCTGTGGCACGCACCTGATCGGCGACGATGGTTTTGCTGGCCACTAGAAAATGATACACCGCCCACAGACCGGTCGGAGCGAGCACCAGCAGAGCCAAGCGCAGTGAGCGGGCGTCGGCGCCGCCGCTGCCGGCAAACCAGTCGCTGAGAAACCCGACACCTTGCGGCGCAATGATCAGATTAAACACGTTGCCCACGACCAAAGACCAGGCTGTGAACATGGCACGCATGCGCGGTGGCGCCAGGTTCTGCATGAGTCCCATTGCCGGGCCGATGTAAAAGTAGATGGCCGGTATGAAGAGCCAGAACATGCTTCGGGCCAGCAGCAGCGAGTGCGTCCAGTAGGCCAAAAACGACGGGACGGTTGCCAGCCCGACTCCGAGCGCAAGCAGCCAGACCACCCGTCTGGGGTCGGCCATCGAGGGTCGCGACAGGATCCAGGCCGTGCCCGCGGTGCCCACAATGCCGCCTATAAGGTGAATGTTTCCGGTAACCGCCCCGGCTTCGCCAACGTTGAGGCCATAGGTCCGCATTAAAAAGGCGGGTGTGAACCAGATCAGGCCCCATCCCCACAGCGCACACACACCCGTGCCCATGACGACGTGGAACGCCGCCCGCTGGCGCCAAAGAAACCTAAGTGATTCCAGCAGCGAGGGGGCATCGGCGGCGGCTACCGCATCCATCTGTCCTCGGCGCGGCTCGCGAATGGTCACGTAGATGAGTGCTCCGATTACTATCCCGGGAATCCCGAGCGCGAGGAAGGCGGCGCGCCATCCGTACGCGTTGGCGATGGCGCCGGCCACGTTCGCTCCCAGCCACGCCCCCAGCGGCGCCCCCAACGCAAAGACACCCAATGCCATGGGCCGCCGGTCCGCCGGAAAATAGTCTGCGATGATGGAGTTTGCCGGTGGCGTCCCGCCGGCTTCGCCGACCCCGACGCCGATTCGGCCCGCCAAGAACTGCCAGTAATTGCGCGCCAGGCCGCAGGCCGCGGTGAATGCTGACCAGGCGATCAGTGAGGCTACCAGTATGTTCCGACGGTTGCGGCGGTCGGCGAGCCACGACATCGGTATGCCAAATGAAACATAGAACAAGCCAAGCGGTACGCCGGTTAGGAAGCCGACGCCGCCGTCTGTGAGCTTTAGCTCCAGCCGGATGGGCTCGAGCACCGTTGAAACCACGTACCGGTCGGCGATATTGACCGCATAAACGAGGCACATGACGATTACCACGTACCAGCGTGCGGCCAGGGAGGCCGCCTGGGAATCGACCGAGTCATTCATGATGGCATCAGATTCCCGTCGTGCTCGCGTTGAAAGCGAATATCTTCCTAGACTATAGTCAATTGGGGGCTGCTTGAAAATCCGGTTCAGCATTCGGCATTGGGGGAGTACCGACTATGGCGCGGAAGTCGAAGAAGCATTCAACGTGCGTGCGTCCCGAGCAATCATCGCGATCGAGGATTAGCTACGCCATTGCCACCATACTTGGCAGTGCATCGGCCGCCCACTATGGGTCGGTGATGGCAGCCGACACCGGTGCAAATGCCAATCAAATCGAGGAGGTTATCGTAACGGCGCAGCGGCGCACCGAGAACGTCCAAGACGTGCCGATTGCGATCCAGGCGCTCACTGCCGACACCCTCACCCAATTGAATGTGTCTACGCTGGATGATTTCGTGCGTTATCTGCCCAATGTCACGGCACCCTCCTCCGGACCGGCGATGTCGCAGGTTTTCATGCGGGGCCTGAGCGTTGGCAGTGACGGCGTCCAATCCGGCGGCTCCATCAGCGGCTTTCCCAACGTAGCGATATATCTGGACGATCAGTCAGGCCAGCTGCCAAGCCGAAATCTCGATGTCTACACCGCCGATCTGGAGCGGGTGGAAATCCTCGAAGGTCCGCAGGGAACACTGTTTGGTGCGGGCGCTCAGGCCGGCGTGGTCCGGTATATCACCAACAAGCCCAGACTCGACCGAGTCGAGGGAAATGTAACTACGGGCTTTGAGGACACTTCGGGCGGCGACTCCAGCTATTACATCAATGCGGTCGTCAACGTGCCGATCGTCGATAACAAGTTCGCGCTTCGCGCGGTGGTCTACGACGACCACCACGGTGGATACATCAACAATGTTCCAGCCACCTTCACGCGCAAGGCCAGCGACCTTGGCATTCATTACGCGAATTACGCGACCGCTTGCGACGATAACAGCGTTCCGACCAGCGGCACCTGCAACACCGGCAATCCCTCAGCGTTTGGGCCGCCCCCGGGGCCCCCGATCAATAACCATGCCATCGCCAAGAATGCGATAAATCCGGTGACCTACAAGGGCATTCGCGCCTCGGCGCTGTGGCAAGTCAACGACGACTGGAGCGTGCTGCTGGCGCAGGCGTACCAGAATATTGATGCGCAGGGCGTTTTCTACCAGATGCCTAATGGCTCGGACGGCGAGCCGCTACCGAGGCAGTCGGTCACGCTATTCAATGACTCTTTTAATATTGACAGGTTTAATAATACGGCGCTGACCATAAATGGACGCATCGGTGACCTTCGGGCGGTCTACGCAGGGTCCTATCTGGTTCGCAATGTCAGCCAAGTGCAGGATTACAGCAACTATTCCCGGGGCGTGTACGCGGATTACTACCAGTGCCACGGTGCCCAACCGGCGGATGGTCTGGCCTCGACCTGCTACTCGCCGAGCGCAACCTGGAACGACACCGAGCGCAACACCCACCAGAGTCACGAATTGCGCGTTAGCACGCCGGACGACTGGCGCTTGCGCGGCATAGTCGGTGCTTTCTGGGAAGACCTGAGCATTGAGGATCAGCTCAACTGGCAGTACAAGACATTGCCCGCCTGCACGACGGCCGACAATCTCGGATGCCTGACGAATGTCGCGCCTGCGCCGGGCGCAACCGTAGTCGATCCGAGCATTCGCAACGATCACGTGGCGTTTTTCAACGATGTCACCCGCGGCTACAAGCAAGGCGCAATGTTCATGTCGGTGGATTACGACCTGATCCCGAAGGTGCTGACGCTGACCGCGGGAACACGTTATTACCACTTCGACAATACCGAGAAAGGCGCGTTTACGGGCAGTTTCTTCTGCTATCAGGCGGGCGCGGCACCGTGCCTTGCGTCAGCGAACAATATTGACGCCGCGGACCTGCACACCACATATAAGGGGTTCAAGAGCCGCGTGAATCTGACGTGGCATTTCCTTCCGGACGCGCTCACGTATTTCACTTGGTCACAGGGATTTCGCCCAGGCGGATTCAACCGGTTTACCGCTTGCTACGTTCCGGACACGGCAACCGGCATTCTCCAATACTGCTCACCGTATGCCTTTAAGTCCGATAACCTGACGAACATTGAGCTCGGCTGGAAGACCCAGTTCCTCAACCACCGTCTCCAGTGGAACGGCGCCCTGTACCAGGAAGATTGGGACGACGTCCAGATCAATCTGTTCAATCCTGGCGTCCTGGGCAACATCGGCTTTGGCACCAACGGCCCCTCATATCGTGTGCGCGGACTGGAGATGTCTTTTGTCGCCTTGCTCACGACCGGTCTGACCGCCCAAGGTGGCATCTCCTGGAACAGCAGCGAACAGACCAACTCGCCCTACTTGATCGCAAACAACCCTGAACTGCTGACCAACCCGGCGACCGCTGATCTTTACGGGCAGCCGATCACGAGCATCAAGAATCCCTATGGGCCGCTCGGCAGCCCGACCGCCAATTCACCACCTCTTCAGTACAACATTCGGCTGAGGTACGAATGGTCGAGAAGCTCCTACCATTGCTTCGTGCAGGCGGGCGCCACCCACACGGCGCACTCCTATACACAATCAGGAGTAAATCCGTCGTTGTCCCAGGGCGGCAACGTAAGCACCACGCTGGTCCGATTCGAGAATCAGCCTTATTCGCTGTACGACGCCTCCGCGGGCCTGGCCAAGGACGCCTGGACAGCGGAGATTTACGCGCAAAACCTGACCAACGTAAATGCTGCGGTGTTCACTTCGACCACGCAGTTCGTGCCTGCGGAAACCATTACCCGACCGCGGGTATTGGGCCTTAAGCTCGGCTACAAGTTCTAGATGCCAGGCCTGCACTATTTGGGATAGGCAGCGCATCGCTAAGCGTGGTTTCGGGTCCAGCCAAGGTCCGAAACTTCCCCATTATTTGGGGCCATCCCAAAACAGGGGTTGGCACACCCGCTCCGAGCTGGTCGTTCCAAAGCTACGTGCGGTGCCATAAAAGGGCATGCGCGGAGCTTCGAACGGAAGTCCGAAAAACTCCATTGGGACTGGCTCGATAGGAGGAATCCTACGACATGAACGGGCGAGCGGCGATGTAGCAGCTCGGCGCACGGCCAATAGCATGGCTCCCGACCCACAGCCCGCACCGGGCGAAATCAGGTGTGAGGGCGTTTGGGAAGGATTCGAGTGAATGCACAAGAAACTCGCAAGGCGTCACAAGCGAAACGGCAAGACTGCCGCATCCGCTCGGAGCGTAGTGGCGCTGCAGCGCAAGATTCAGCGCCAGGTCGCCCGGGCGGACAAGGCTCATCCGATGCGAGAATCGGAACGGGCGCCACAAACCGGCGCTCGAAACTATCCGGTGCCGCCCTTGCCTCAGCAGCACAAGCGAAAGCCGGGCCGTGAAGCTTCCATTACCCCGCAGCCGCTATTTGACGCCCCCTACTATCGAGGTTCCGCCAAACTGGCCGGGAAAGTTGCGCTGATCACCGGGGCGGACTCAGGCATAGGACGTGCAGTGGCAGTGCTGTTCGCACGCGAGGGCGCTCAGATTGCCATCCAGTATCTGAACGAGCATGAAGACGCCCGTGAGACTCAGCGCGCCGTGGAGGCGGAAGGCCGGCAGACTCTCCTACTAGCCGGGGACGTTCGCCGTTCTAGCTATTGTCGGCGTGCTGTGCAGCAGACGCTACGCAAATTCGGACGCCTGGACATATTAGTTAACAACGCTGCGTTCCAGGTGCACACCGCGCGAATCGAAGATTTGACGGAAGAACATTTTAATCTGACGATCCGCACGAATCTTCATGGATACTTTTTCATGGCGCAGGCCGCACTGCCACATCTGCGTTCCGGGAGTGCCATTGTCAATACCGGTTCGGTGACTGGCTTAAAGGGCAACAGGAACCTGCTGGATTATTCCACCACTAAAGGCGGAATCCACGCCTTCACCCGCTCTTTGGCCTCACAAGTCTTGCCGCGCGGTGTGCGAGTCAACGCTGTGGCCCCGGGACCCGTGTGGACGCCCCTCAATCCAACTGACAAGAAGCCCCAACAGGTAGCCAAGTTTGGAGCGGATACTCCGATGGGCCGACCGGCGCAGCCTGAGGAGATTGCGCCTGCCTATGTCTTTCTGGCCTCCCCCCAATGCTCCAGCTACATCACTGGTGAAATTCTGCCGATCATCGGAGGGTACAGCGGCGGCTGACCAAGTGATTGGATTGCATGAGCTAAGCATTCGGAAATCATTTCTCCGGGGGCGCGGCTCAGAGAAACAAGGCAACGGACCAGGGAGCTGACCATGCCTGCAGCAGAGCTGCGACATTCAAACAAGAAGCATGGTACTGGCGCCGACAACCGAGATGGCTGGACAGCACTGGGGTCTGGGCTTGTTACCGGTGCATCAGATGATGATCCCAGTGGCATTGCCACCTACGCCCAAGCGGGCGCCCAATTCGGCTTCAAGCTGGGATGGACGCTTCTTCTAAGTTATCCCCTCATGGTGGTTATCCAATCGATCTGTGCGCGCGTCGGCCGCACAACCGGCCGGGGCATTGCCGGGAATTTGCGGGAGTTCTATCCCAACTGGCTGCTGCAAATGATCGTAGTCTTATTGTTCGTCGCCAATACACTCAACATCGGCGCGGATCTCGGAGCCATGGCCGAAGCCAGCCGGCTGCTCCTGCCTGCGCCTCGCGGATGGGTATACGTACTCATGTACGGGCTCGTATGTACGGCGGGCCAGGTGTTTCTCCAACACACGGCTTACATCCGGCTACTTAAGTGGCTGACACTGAGCCTGTTTTCGTACTTCGCTGCGGTATGCGTGGTCCATGTCAATTGGCCCGGGGTCCTGCGGGGACTGGTGTGGCCTCAGTTAAGTCTGGATCGGGATTTGTGGCTAACGGTGGTAGCGATCCTGGGTACTACGATCAGCCCGTATCTATTCTTTTGGCAGGCGGCACAAGAGGTTGAAGACACAAAAGCCCGTCCCTCGGCGAGGCCGCTTCTTGAAACGCCCCAGCAAGGGCGCAAGGCATTGGCTCGCATACGAATTGATGCACTTGCCGGCATGGGCATCTCAAATCTTGTGGGCCTCGCCATCATGGTTACGACGGCCGCAACGCTTCATGAGCACGGTACCTCAGAATTAACCAGTGCTGCCCAGGCTGCGGAAGCACTGCGTCCCCTCGCCGGCAATGCCGCATTCGCGCTTTTTGCATTTGGGATCATCGGTACCGGACTGCTTTCAGTCCCCGTTCTGGCTGGGTCTGCTGCCTACGCAATTGGAGAGGCCCGCAAATGGCCGGTGGGTCTGGCGCGATTGCCGCTCGAGGCCAAAGCCTTCTACGCAACCATCGCGCTTGCGACATTGCTGGGAGGCATGCTGAATGTGGCTTCAGTGAATCCGGTGCGCGCGCTCGTCTGGGCGGCATTGGTCAATGGCGTCGTGGCTGCGCCGGTGATGGTGCTCTTGGTGCTAATGAGCTCCAGGACGGAAATCATGGGAGAGTTCAAGATCTCGAGCGCCAGCCGCGCCGTCGCCTGGCTGGCCACGGGCACGATGGTAGTCGCATCGATGGTGTTCTTCATTCTGACGATCGGAAGCGCACGCTGAACTTAGGACGTGAGTTATGGGTGACCTTGACCTGGTGCAATGGCCTGCAATGTTGGTCACGGTGGCGGCATCCTGGTTCGTTGCATCGACCAGAAAGCGCCGCCGCAATCTTGGATTCTGGTTATTCCTACTAAGCAATCTCTTGTGGGTGATCTGGGGCTTGCATGCACATGCCTATGCGCTGGTGGCGCTGCAACTGTTTCTGGTGGTGATGAACGTTCGCGGACTAGGCAATTCGGAGCCGGAGGCCAAGACGACCAGTTAAGTCCGACGCCGGGCGAGGAAAAGGCTCCAGAATGGCGATAAGGTGTAGGCAGCGTCCTATTGCCCCGCAGCGCGACGCTGAGGAATATTGAATCTGCCTCCCGCGCGGCCAAATCCTAAGCGCCCGCCAGCCCCGCCCGATCCACCGGCAATTGCGGCTGCAGTGTGCAATCTATCAATGGGTTTTCAAGGTCGTCCGAATGGCAACCAACGCTCGTCCAATGGCTTCAGTCACCGTGTCCTTCGGGCTGGTGGCAATTCCTGTCAATGTTTACTCATCCGTGGTAACAGCAGAACGGATGTCCTTCAATTTTCTCCGGGCCAAAGATGGCTCGCGCGTGAGGCAGCAGTACATTGCGGTGAACGACGGCGAGGTGGTGCCACGATCGGAAATCACCAAGGGATACGAGTTCTCAAAGGGGCAGTTCGTCATATTTTCGGCGAAGGAGCTGAAGGAGCTGGAGGACAAGACCAGCAGAACGATCGACATTACTGAGTTTGTGCCTTTGGAGTCGGTCGACCCGATCTACTTCGCCGGAACCTACCTATTGGCTCCCGAGAAGGGTGGCGCAAAGCCCTACGCCCTCCTCGCTCGGTCGCTTAGTGAATCCGAACTTTGCGCTGTTGGCCGCTGGGTCTCGCACGGCAAGGAGCATATTGTGGTCCTAAGACCACTCGATGGCGGCCTGGCTATGCATCAGTTGCACTTTCATGCGGAGATTCGCTCCATGAAGGATCTCGGCATCGAGACGGCCAAGGTGAGCGATGCGGAATTGAAGTTGGCTCGCCAGCTCATCGATCAGCTGGCCGCGAAGAAATTTGACCCGACGGAGTACGCCGACGAGTTCAAGGGACGGCTAGCCGCTGCCGTGCGCCGCAAAATCGATGGCAAGGAGATCTCCGTGGCTGCGGAAGCGGGAACTGCGCAAAGCGAAGGTAATGTGATTGATCTCATGCAAGCATTGAAGAAGAGCCTGGGCGGCAAACCCGAAGGCGGCGCGACCAGGCGCAGCCCGAAGCGTGCCACCAGCAGCGCCACCGGGAAGGCCAGTAGGCGATGAAGAGCCCTTCGCGAAAACGGACGAGTGGTACCGCGGCACGCAGTGGGTCAAGGGACCTCCTCACGGCGCTCATTGGCGAGAAACTCATCAGGGCGCGCTCAGCCGGAATGTCCGCGATCCCGGCGGAAAAGGCCATGGTGCGGGCCGCTAGGACCCTGCAGCAATCCGGAGTATCCGTCGCGAAAATTCCGGGAATCCTGCGCAAACTCACGAGATTGCTGCAAGTCACGGGAGCATCGACAACCGGTGTGCCTCGCACCGCACAGAAGTCGGATGAGGCATCGGGCGCGTATCCGCGTGGCCGAGTCGTGATCGATATTCGTGCGACGCGGTCCGCTGACAAAGGCAGTGACGCCCCAGCGGCGCGGAGAATGGCTGAGGCATCTTTGCACTTTGAGCGCGGGTTGGCGCTCGAGGAATCCGACACGGTTGCCGCGCGAGCGGCATATGCCGAGGCACTGGCCAAGCACAGTGAGCATTTGTCGGCGCGAATCAACCTCGGCAGATTGATGCATCTGGACGGCGAGCTCGATGCCGCGGAAGAAGTGTATCGGGCCGCCAAACAAGGCAGCGCGCTGCTCGCATTCAACCTGGGATTACTGCTGGAGGATCGCGGCAGGGACGACGAGGCGGTACAGGCCTACCGGGAGGCACTGGCACTGGATCCGGCAATGCACGAGGCGCACCTCAACCTCAGTCTGTTGCATGAACGGCTACAGCGTCCCCGGGATGCCCTGCGGCATATGCTTGCCTTCCGACGAAGCGCAGAAGGTTAAGGTCAACTACCAGTGTTCCTGGCAACGCTCAGCAAGTGGGCGGCCAATGTCCGCTGCACGGCCAGGTCATGCGGCCTTGCTTGCCGCAACCAACTTCTTGAGCGGATCTATTAGCGACCGCGCGGACTGCGGGTATTCGTCCCAGGCGTCCGATTTCTCGATAAGGGCCGGCGCCGTTAGCAACGTGTACCGCGATGGCTCGAGGCGTTTTGTGATCTGCGACCATGGCAAAGGCATGGAAACGGTTGCACCCACACGGGCCCGTGGTGACAGCGGCGCAACAGCGGTCGCCATCCGGTCATTACGCAGGTAGTCCAAAAACAGCCGTCCGGTTCGCTCCTTCTTGGCCATCGTCGTCAGGTACTTCGTGGGACTGTCAGCGGCCATCTGTTCGCAGATCGTACGGGCAATGAGCTTGGCCTCGGGCCAGCCGATTGAGTGCTGTTTCGTAGGCTTCAAAGGGGTCACCAGGTGCAGTCCCTTACCGCCCGTCGTCTTGCAGAAGGCAACGAGCCCGAGCTTTTCCACTCGGGCCTTGAGCTCCAGGGCTGCCTCGATGACCCGATGGAAATGGAGCTCAGGTGAAGGGTCGAGATCGAACACCAGGCGCCCCGGGGTCTCCGGAGAGCCGGGCTCGCAGTTCCATGGGTGCAATTCGATCGCCGCGATCTGGGCCGTCGCAATGAGACCTTCTGGTCGGTCTATCTGCAGATACGGCTTGCGGTCACCTGAGACCCGCACGGTATTGATCAGGCTCGACATACCCGGCATGGCATGCCTTTGAAAGAAACGTTGGCCGTCGATCCCGTCCGGAGCCCGGACCAATGATGTCGGCCGGCCGCGGACGTGCGCGAGCATCCACGCTCCGACAGTTTCAAAATACTGCGCCAGATCTAGCTTCGTTAATGCACGCTGCTGACCCGCGGCGGGCCAAAGTGGTTTGTCCGGGTTTGAAATGGCCACCCCCATGACATAGGTGGGCGATCCTGCGGATCGCCCGCGCGCAGGCGTAGCCTTAGCTCGGGGTGTTGGAGCCGCGAGCGGGGTGGTCTTCGCCTTTGAGGGCACTTCGGCGCGAACTTCATCGGCGGGTTTGTCTTCACGCAAGCCCTTGAACGCACCCTGCCGCACCATGCCATCCTCGGTCCACCCTGCAAATTCGATCTCGGCCACCAAGAGAGGCTTGACCCAGTGCACGTCGGCGGTTTTCCTCGGTGCATTGGCACCAGCGAAGGGGTTGTGGTCGCTGGCCAGTTTCTTTAGCTGCGGAAAAATCCGGGCAACTGTCTGAGCTCCGAATCCCGTGCCTACGCGGCCGACGTAGACTAACTCATCGCGGTGGACGCCGATCAGCAGGGACCGAAAGCGGCCGTCGGCCTCGCTCCATCCGCCGATCACAACCTCGTGGCCGGTGCGGCACTTGGCTTTCGTCCACCCGTCGCCGCGCCCGGAACGGTAAGGCGCGTCGAGTTTCTTGGAGACAATGCCCTCCAATTTCATCCGGCACGCGGAATTCAGGAGCGCATCGCCACCGCTCTCGAAGTGTTCGACGTAACGAATTAGGGCGCCGTCCTGGTCGTGCTTGGTCAGTAGATCCTGCAGTCTCGACTTGCGATCCGAAAGCGGTAACTTCCGCAGGTCCTCCCCCTTCACGCACAGAAGGTCAAAGGCAAAATACACCAGTTGGCCCGTCTTGGCCTCTGCCAGCGCGGCTTGCAGGGCCGCAAAGTCCGGTGCTCCTGCGGAATCCAGGGCCACGATTTCCCCATCGACTATACAGTCCGGCAGTTCCGCACCAGCCTTCATGATTTCCGGAAATTTTCGGCTCCAGTCCAGGCCCTTGCGGGTGCTGAGAACACATTTACCGGATTCGACTCGCATCTGGATCCGGTATCCGTCGAACTTGACCTCATGGCCCCAGCCCGAACCGGCCGGGGGGCGCGGCAGCAGCTTGCAGAGCTGCGGGGCGACAAACGCGGGCATCCTGGCGATCTTATAGACGTGCTGCCTTGAGGGCCTCGCGGTTGTGACGGGGACTTTCGTCGAATCGGTGCGCTCTTTGGAAGCCCATTTGGCATCGGCAGCGAACGATTTGTTCTTGAGCATAAACGGCTTTGGCTTGCGGCCCTGTCCCGCAGCGATGGCGGCCATGGATCGGTCGGAGGCTACCGAGGCATCCTGCTCTAGTAGGACATCGTCGGCCGGGCGGGCAAATTCATCGCGATGCTTGATGAGCAGCCAGTTGTTGCGCTTACTGCGGTACTTGTCGTTTCTCATGCGCACCAACACCCAGCCGCCGCGCAAGCGTTCGCCGTCGAGCTGGAATTTCAGATCTCCCTTAGCGAGCATCTCTTGCGCGGGCCGTGCCCCATCGGGCTGCCAGTAGCCTCGGTCCCAGAGCTGCACGGTGCCCGCGCCGTATTGACCGGCAGCGATGGTGCCCTCGAAGTCGCCATATTCCAGCGGGTGATCCTCGACCTCAACGGCAAGCCGCTTATTGGCTGGATCCAACGATGGTCCCTTGGTTACCGCCCAGGACTTAAATACGCCGTCGAGTTCCAGCCGCAGGTCGTAATGCAGCCGGGTGGCCGCGTGCTTCTGCACTACAAATCTCAGCCGCGCCGATGGAGCAACCTTTACATCGCCGCTGGGCTCCGCGGTTTTCTTGAAGTCGCGCTTCGCGCGATACTTGGCGAGTTGTGATTTGGTGTTGGCCAAGATCGCTCCAATGCGGGAGAGGCACACTCAAAGGAGCGCGTCCGCATACGCCCTGCCCTTCGATCAGTGTGCGTCGAAGAATGCCTTCACGGCGCTCAAGCAGAAAGGCGGAACGAGCCCCGCGTGGTAGGCGTCCAGCACTGCCGCATCTCCGCCGTCAGTCGCGCCACCGAGTATGGCATTGCTGCGTACCAGGTTGACCGCGGCAGCAAACCCGTCCTTCAGTGTTCCATACGGGTCGCCGGTCGCGACCGGAGAATCAATATCCAGAATGACCGGTGCAACCGCGGGCGCGTGCCCGGACCAGTAATTCTGCATAAGCGTGGTATTGAAAAAGAACACTTCCGGATCGGAGTTCCCGCCGCACAACAGCGTGGGCGCGGTCGGTGACCAATTGCGAAGGTCGTTCACCTTCAGGTGTTCTCGGAAGATGTTTTGAGGACTCGCTGCGGGCAAGCCGTCGGTGATGAGCGGAAACCCGCCGTCCGGCTCGGCGAAGGCGTCATCCATGTAAGCACCGCGAAAATCGTTGGTCAGGAGGAAGTCAGTACCAAATCCCATGGCGAATATGGTCGCGAACTTTGTGGGAGTCGTCGCCGGGGTATAGATCGCATAGGCCGGCGTGGGCGGGATGCTGCTGAACGCCGCGAGCGGGAATTTGCCCTCCGCCTGCAACTCGCTCACCGAGACGGGTCCAGGCAGCAGGCTCTCGATTGTCGGCGCGTACTTCGGGTCAAAGGCGTCGTCCGGACTGGCGTATATATCGCCGTAGGCCTTCTGGTAGGCGACGACAACCAAGGCCAGGCTCTTCGCTGCGCTATTGTTGGTCTGGCCTTCAAAGATGGCATCCGAGAAGGCGGCCAGCGCATAGGGGCCAGACATCGGCGCGGATGCCGTGACTGTCATACCCGCGGCTTCCATGGCCCGGTGCGTCGCCATCGCCACGTATCCGCCTTCCGAATACCCGGTGATGAACAGCTTGCCGCCATCGGTCGAATTTGGGGCGTCCGCGGTCGGGAGCGAAGCGCGTGCTGCCGTCAGCGAATCAATCATGTCCTTCGATTCCTGATCGGCAATCAGATAAGGATGGTAGTCCACCGTTGACCCGTCGTACCCCACGTAATTTGGCGCGACCACGATGTAACCCTCAGCGGCGAATACGGCCGCGAGTATGGAGCCCTCGCCGTTGACATCAATTTGGCTGATATCATAGGTGGTAGAGGTCGTGGTTCCGTGCCCGTACAGGACGACGGGCCGGCTGCCAGTGCAGCGCGTGTCGGTACCACTGGGCACCATGATGGCACCGGCAGCGACCGTCAGGTTGCCGGCGGGATCTACCGTCTCGTAGTTCATGTGATAGACCGAAATGGTGCACAGTGGCGTGTAGGCCAGCTGCAAAAGTGTCTGGCCCAGATCATTGCCGCCCAGCACGGTCAGTAGGTCTGTCGGCGAATAAGTCGCAACCAACATCGGTGGACCGTTGACGACATCGCCTCGTTGCACCGGCGGCGGCGTTGGGGTGGTGGTTCCCGTCATGTCGTTGCTGTCGTCCTTGCCGAAGCATGCACTCAGGCTGACGACTGCCATGAGAACTAGGACGGTTCGATGTATGAAATTCATGGCCACGATTTTGAGGATCGGCGCCAAAAACGGTGTCAGACGATGTCCTACCAGTACATTCGGAATCGCCGATACTTCTAACGAGTCAATACGCGCGCCGCTCTGGCATGAGCGGAGCATGGATTGCCGTATCTAATAGATGACCGCGAATTGCCGCTGCCTTTAGACTTTAAGATCATACACTTACGTGTATATTCTAAACTTCATTTGCGCAGCCTACCTAGGCGATGCGCGCTGCCAAACGGAAGCGAGAAAATACCTTAATGTGTATCGGATCCGTGGTGACCGGCGGCTCTGACGCCTTCGTAGCGCGCGCCCAATAGGTAGGCGATCGGAAACCACACGGCGGATGCGATAACACCGAATACCGCCAGCC
>Ga0207711_10002262_pt1 | contig 17276 bp, 17 predicted proteins | sample KBSS34metaG_FD_184401 | JGI IMG/M metagenome (GOLD analysis project Ga0207711, IMG submission 184401) | Switchgrass rhizosphere microbial communities from Kellogg Biological Station, Michigan, USA - KBS S3-4 metaG (SPAdes) (version 2) | ecosystem: Host-associated > Plants > Roots > Rhizosphere...
CACGGCGATGGTGGCAGGCATCTGGTGGTGGATTTTCTTCCCCGTGCTGTTCGTCATCATCCTGTTCATCGGGCTGTTTCTGCTGGCGATCTCGATGAATGAATATATCGACCCGCGCAGCCGGCTTGCCAGGATGGGAGGGATGCGCGGATGATCGCTGCCATCCAATCATCCGCCGTGAACGCCGCGCCGGCAACCGGGCGCGTGCTCACGGTCGACAACCTGCGCGCCTATTACCAGACGCGCTATTTCGGCATCGAGCGCGAGGTCCGCGCCGTCGACGGCGTCACGCTGCACGTCGACCGCAACGAGGTCTACGGGTTGGCGGGCGAATCGAGCTGCGGCAAAACCACGCTGATCAAGACGCTCGTGCGCGCGATCCGCCCACCGCTGAATGTCGTGGGCGGCTCGGTCACGTTCAATTTTGCTGGCCGCGATTGCGACATCTATGCGTTGAACCAGAGCGACCTCGAGAATATCCGCTGGCGGCACCTTTCGTACATTCTGCAGGGCTCGATGAACGTGCTCAACCCGGTGCGGCGGGTGCAGCAGTCGTTCGTCGATTTCGCCTACCGCCACATCGGACAGCCGATGCCGGCGTTCCTCAAACTCATCGAGGCGCACCTCCACCGCGTTCGCCTCGAACCCACGGTGCTCGACGCCTATCCGCACGAGTTGTCGGGCGGGATGCGGCAGCGCGTCACCATCGCGCTGGCCAGCGTCTGCCGTCCTGACTTCATCATTGCGGACGAGCCGACGACGGCGCTCGATGTGGTAGTGCAAAAGGACGTGCTAAGCATGCTGCGCGACGTGCAGCGTGAAATCTGCTCGTCGATGATCCTGGTCACGCATGATATCGGCGTGCACGCCAACGTCTCCGACCGGCTCGGCATCATGTACGCGGGGCGCCTGGCGGAAGAAGGCCGCACCGTCGATGTGATTCGCAATCCTCGCCACCCGTACACGTCGCATCTCGTCACGAGCCTGCCGCGGATCGGCGACGTGACGCAAAAGCGCGGCCTCGAAGGCGCGCCGCCCAATCTCGCCAATCCACCTCCCGGCTGTCGCTTCCATCCGCGCTGCCCGCTCGCCATCGAGATCTGCCGCGCCGAGCATCCGCCGATGGTCGATCTCGCTCCCGGCCACCGCGTGGCCTGCTGGGTGACGGCGCCACCCATCAAGCCGGGCGCTCTGCAATGAGTGCCGCAGGGCCGTCCCGAGGCGCGTACCCCGTGCGGGGAACGTCGAAAAGCGGCGCGCGGGGGGATCCTGCCGCGCCGCTTCTCGACATCGATCGTGTCGGCATGACTTACGTGGGCGGCGGCCTGTTTCGCCGCTCCGCGGTGCGGGCGGTTGACCACGTGAGCCTCCGGCTCGAAGCCGGCGAGCCGGAAATCTTCGCGGTCATCGGCGAATCGGGCTCCGGGAAAACTACGCTGGCACGCATGATCCTCAATCTGGCGACGCCGACTGACGGCACGATCCGCTTCCTCGGCGCCGATGTGACGCGCATACGGACGAACCGCGATCGCATGGCGTTCATGCGTCAGGTGCAGCCGATCTTCCAGAATCCGTTCGAAGCCTTCAATCCTCTCAAGCGAATCGACCGCTATCTTTTCGTCAGCGCCCGGCGTTTCGCAGGCGCCCGCGGACGCGTCGACATCGAGGTCACGGCCGACAAGGCGCTGCATCAGGTCGGACTGTCTCTTGCCGAAGTCAAAGGCCGCTTCCCGCACGAGCTGTCGGGCGGGCAATTGCAGCGGATCGCCATCGCGCGAGCGTTGATCTCGGCGCCCTCGCTGATCGTCGCCGACGAGCCGGTGTCGATGGTGGATGCGTCGCTGCGAATGTCGATCGTCAACCTGTTCAAGGCGCTGCGCGACGAGTTGCAGGTCTCGATCATCTATATCACCCACGATCTTGCGACAGCGTATTACATCAGCGACCGCGTGCTGATCATGCAGCGTGGCAAGGCAGTGGAAAGCGGCAACGCACGCGCCGTGCTCGACAATCCGCAACACCCGTACTCGATCCTGTTGAAGAACGCCGTTCTGTCGCCGGACGACGCAGGCAGGCCAATGCCGCCGGCCGGCGCGGCACAGGATTCATCCGGGATTCCGGTTTCAAACGAGGAGTGAACGCAATGCGAAACGTGGAAGTCACGCTGGACCGCGACACCGTGATCGGTGCGACGGACCCGCGGCTGTTCGGAGCCTTCGTCGAGCATCTCGGCCGCTGCGTCTATGGCGGCATCTACGAACCCGGTCACCCGAAGGCGGACAGGCGAGGCTTTCGCAAAGACGTGCTCGCGCTGGTGCGTGAGCTCGCGCCGACGATCATGCGCTACCCGGGCGGCAATTTCGTCTCCGGGTACAACTGGGAGGACGGCGTCGGCCCGGTCAAGGATCGTCCCGCCAGGCTCGACCTCGCGTGGATGTCGACCGAGCCCAATACCTTTGGCACCAACGAATTCGTCGAGTGGTGCCGGGCCGCGGACGTCGAGCCAATGCTGGCGGTCAATCTCGGAACCCGAAACGGCGATGCAGCCCGCAACCTGGTCGAATATTGTAATCACCCGAAAGGCACCGCACTCTCCGATCTGCGCCGCAAGCATGGTTACGGCAAGCCGCATGACATCAAATTCTGGTGCCTCGGCAACGAGATGGACGGCCCGTGGCAGATGGAAACCAAGACGGCGACCGAATATGGCCGCATCGCCACCGAAGCCGCGAAGATGATGAAATGGGTCGATCCCTCGATCGAGCTGGCGGCCTGCGGCTCGTCGGGGCGCAACATGGCGACCTTCGGGGCATGGGAAGACACGGTCCTCGAGCATACCTTCGATCATGTCGAATTCGTCTCGCTGCACACTTATCTCAACAATTACGCCGACGACTCGGCGTCGTTCCTGGCGAGCCCTGACCTGATGGATAACTTCATCGAGGAAGTGGTTGCGATTGCGGATGCGGTTGCGGCGCGGCGGCGCTCATCGAAGCGGATCATGCTGTCGTTCGACGAATGGAATGTCTGGTATCGCACGCGCCGCGACCGGGAGGGGCGCGTCAAGCCGGGCTGGCCAGTCGCGCCGGAGATTCTCGAAGAACCTTACAACATGCTGGATGCCCTTACCTTCGGCGGCGCCTGCATATCGCTCCTCAATCACGCCGACCGCGTGAAAGCGGCGTGCCTCGCCCAGCTTGTCAACGTGATCGCGCCGATCATGACCGAAACGGGCGGCGCGGCGTGGCGGCAGACGATCTTCTATCCGTTCGCGGATTTCAGCAATCTGGGCCGCGGCAACGTGCTGCGCGCAGCGGTGAACTCGCCGACGTATGCGGCCAATTATTTCGATCCGCGCGGCACCGACGACGCTTACTACCCAATGCCTGCCGTGCCTTATCTCAAGTTGTCCGCCGTGCATGACGGCAAGGCCGGAACGCTGACATTGTTCGCGCTCAACCGGCATCTCAAGGACGACATGACGGTCGATCTAACCACCAAGGGTTTCGCCAAACTTGCTGTCGGCAAAGCGCATCAATTGCATGACAAGGATCTGAGAGCACTCAACACCGCGAAAAAGCCCGACCGCATCCAACCGCTGCCGTTGCGCGACATCAGGATTCGCGAGGGCGGCGCACGCGCGAAGCTGCGCCCGGCGTCATGGAACGTCATCCAATTGAAGGTAGGGAAATGATTCGGTTCGCTCTTGCGGGACGCGTCCGATGAAATCATCGTACGCGCGCTATCCCAGCCTCGCCAATCGCGTCGTCCTCGTCACCGGAGGAGCAACTGGCATTGGCGCCAGCATCGTCGCGCATTTCGTCGACCAAGCCGCCAAGGTGGCCTTCCTGGACGTCGACCGGGATGCCGGCGAGGCCTTGGCGTCGACGCTGGCCGGACACGGCCCTGGCGATCCGCTGTTCGTCGCGGTCGATCTGTGCGACATCGTCGCGCTGCAGACCGCAATCGAACGTGTGCGGTCGCACCTCGGTCCGATCGGCGTTCTCGTCAACAACGCGGCGAACGATCGTCGGCACGACATGGATAGTGTCTCTGTCGCGACCTGGGACGCCGGCATCGCGGTCAACTTGCGGCACCAGTTCTTCGCCGCCCAGGCCGTTGCACCGGACATGCGCGCGCTTGGCGGCGGCTCGATCATCAACCTGGGCTCGATCAGCTGGATGATCAAGCAGGGCGGGATGCCCGTCTACACGACCTCGAAGTCCGCCATTCAGGGGCTGACCCGCAGTCTCGCGCGCGACCTCGGTCCACACAGCATCCGCGTGAACACACTTGTGCCGGGCTGGGTGATGACCGAAAAGCAGTTGCGCATGTGGGTCAATGAGACGACCAGCCGGCAGATCGACGAGAACCAATGCCTGCCGAGCCGGCTCGAGTCGGCCGACATCGCGCGCATGGCCTTGTTTCTCGCCGCCGACGACAGCCGGATGTGCACAGCGCAGGACTTTATCGTCGACGGCGGGTGGGCCTGACTGGCGACCGTTCGCGCAGGCGTCGAGGGTTGCCGTGGCAGCCAACAGCTTGCGCTCACCATTGCGTACGCATCAGCCGTGAACTGTGGCGGAAGACCGTTGACTTCGACGTCAGTGGCCCGCCCGTACGCGCCTGAAGTCGGCAGTGCCCGGCAACTTCGTGTGAAGCGCCGCTCGCTCCGGCAAACCCTTGACATAGCGGTCGAGAAACGCGATCGCATACGATACGATCGCATCCTTGCTAACGCCGCTCGTGTCGGTCCAAGCAAAATGCGCGGCGCCCTCGATTTCGACATAATATTTCGGAGGCGGAGACAGGTCGAACGCGCCGCCTTTCACGCGCAATGGTGGAGTGAAAACCAGGTCGAGCGTGCCGCCTTGGTACATGACCGGGGCGTGGAGCTTCCGCAAGCCTTGCTTGGCACGGAACGGCGCCGAATATGGCGAAAGCGCCAGAATCGCCTTGATGCCGGGCAGTGTCCACGTTGGCCACGCGCCCCCAAGCCCGAGCACCGTGTAGCCGCCGAGCGAATGACCGGCGAGCGCTAGACGCGTCATATCGGCACGTTCACGAAATCGCGCATCGCTCTTCAACGCCGCGACTACATTGCGCACGTCGTCTGCGCGGTCGCGGTAGTCGCGGTCTGTCCACATCAGTGCGGGCTTGAGTGCCGTCGGATCAGGGAGCGAAGGCTCCAGATCGCAGCTCGAATCACCATGCTTTGGCGCGACTACAAGATATCCGGCGTTGGCGAGTGCTTGGGTGAGAAACCTTGTCTGGGTCGGGCAGAGTCCAATGCCATGCGAGAACACGACTACCGGTTGCGGTGTGCCGGATTCCGAACGGTTGGACCACACGACAACGTCGACGCCGCCGAGACTCAGCGATTGTTCGTCGACGGCAATATCCGTGGCGGTGGCAGCGGCCTCCGCGCCGTTCGGCGCTTGCGCGTCGGCAGGCGCACCAAAGGCCAAACACAGACACAGGAGCAGCAGGTATGGGCTTTTTTTCATGGGGGCAACCAATCGATTGCGTGTCCGGGCGGCTTTCGTGGTTCGATCGTGAAAGAACCTTGCTTTTTCTCCAAATCTTGACGGGGTGCGCGGAAGAGTCCGCGGCCGTTCGCTCTTGCGTCTTGGTGAGTTCGCCGCCATATTACCGTTGCAGGTAATGGAGGATCCGATGAAACGCACCACGATTCTGACTTTGGCCGCCTTTGCAGTACTGACGCTCACTTTGAATGGTGTTGCGGACGCCAGGCGCATGGGCGGCGGAGGCAACTTCGGCGCGCAGCGCAGCGTCCCAGCGCAAAAGGCCGTGCCTACGCCAGCGGCCCCCGCGGGCAACGCCGCCTCGCCGTCATCACCACCGCCAGTACAGCCGGCCGCGCCCGCTTCGGCAAGTGCGCCGAAGGCTCCGCCCGCGGCAGCTCCGACCCCCGCGCCGTCGGGCGCGTCGCGCTGGCTCGGCCCGATTGCCGGCATCGCTGCCGGGCTGGGGCTCGCCGCGTTGATGTCGCATCTGGGATTGTCGGAAGGGTTCGGCACGATACTGCTGCTCGGGCTAGTCATCTTCGCCTGCATTTTCGTGGTCCGGACGTTCCTGGGCCGGCGGCAAACGTCAGGGGCGCCCTTGCAATACTCGGGCGCGACCGCAAGCGCCAGCGGCAGCGCGCCGTCGGCCTTCACGTCGTCCGCGTCGACCTGGCGCATACCCTCTACGTCGGAACTCGCCGGACAACCCGGTTCGGCGTCGGCGACCGAAGCCCTTGCGGTCGGCGTAGCACGCAAGGCGCTGCCACAGGGATTCGACGCCGCAGCCTTCGCCACGGAAGCCAAGCGGCAGTACATCCAGATCCAGCGCTCCTACGACGACGCAGACCGCGCTGCGCTATCGAGTGTGATGACCGCGGATATGGCGACTGAAATGGCGCGCGAGCTCGACCAGCGCGGCCTGCATCATCCGACCGAGATCGTCACCCTCGATGCGGAAGTTCTCGACGTGTCCACTGAGGGGGACGAGTACTGGATCAGCGTGCGCTTCACGGGCCAGGTGAAAGAGGACGGCGAGCCGTTGCCGCACTCGATCGACGAAGTGTGGAATCTCACCAAGCCGGTCAAGGGCGGATCGGGCTGGCTGCTCGCGGGAATTTCGCAGGTGGCGTAACCGCCGCCGTCGCACCTACCCGGGGCCTCCGAAAGCGAAAGCCCAGCGACTACGCTGGGCCATGTGCATGATTGTTGGTTGCGGAGACTGGATTTGGCACTTGTATAAGTCGCTAGATCCCTCTCTAATCTGATAACGTCTGCTGACGACCCCGAGCTGACGGTCAGGCTGCTCCGATGGCTCAGTTCGGAACGGTAAGCATTTTGTCAGGGGGAGTGGCAACTGCTGCGTGAACAGGTGTAACCTTACTCCGCGTTCGAACTAACAAGCGCTGCACGGAGCAGCGAATGCAAAGGGGGAATCGATGGCTCGTCTTCTTTCATGCGTGATCCTGCTGGCGTTCGCCACCACCACATCGGGCGCAACGTTTCAGAACGGAAACTTCGACCAGGGGAGCGTGCCCAATACGTGCAACCACTTCGACCTCCCTGTTGGCAGCAATGTCATCACAGGCTGGACCGTATCCGTAGGGACGATCGATTGGGAAAGTCCTCCTCCATGTGGCTGGCTCGCGCGCAAGCAGCATAATTCCATCGATCTCGTCGGGCAGTTTTGCGTCGGAGGCATCCAACAGACGTTCGACACGATTCCAGGCGGACAGTATCGTCTCTCGTTCGCTCTGGCCGGCAATTATGGTGCGCCGCCGGTCATCAAGCCACTCGCGGTCACCGTCAATGGCGTCACGACCAGCTTTCTCTTCGACACAACCGGGAAGAGCGCATTCAACATGGGTTGGACCAGGAAGAATATCGACTTCGTCGCTTCAGGAAGTACGAGCACGGTCAATTTTGTGAGCGACGTGTCGGCCTCCGGTCCTCCGTGCAATGCCGGCGCTGTGATTGCCCACGTTCGGGTGCTTCAACCCTAGTCGCAATAGCTGACAAGCCGTAGTCCGCCGAGACATCCGGTTGTCGGCCGGTGTGTTAGCTTGGGGTCGATAGCGCTATCGAACCACCGCTCCCGATGATTTTGCTGGACGTCCGTTTCTGGCCGGTTCCCGAAATGATGTGATGCGAAGCCGAGTTGGAACCCCGGCCCGCAGGTGCTAGCCTACGCTTGTGAGGGGCTCGTGCCTGCCGCGACGCCGAGAGGGGCAGCGAGGAGATGACAGGACTCGGGAATTGTGGGAGGCGCCACCGTACCAACATGAGCGCTGTGCTGACGGCGCTCGCGGCCCTGCTTGTCGCATTCACGGTGCAAGCCGCTGCGACGATCTATCCAGACGTCGCCCGTGCCGATGCGGACATCGCCGCCGGCCTCAAAGACGCAGCTAAAACGAACCGCCGCGTGCTCGTCGATTTCGGTGGCAACTGGTGTCCCGACTGCATCGTACTGGACCGCTATTTCCACGCTGCCGAGAACGCCGCGCTGCTGAAGAATCATTACGTCCTCGTGCACGTGAACGTCGGTGACAAGGGCATCACCGACAATTTCGCGATCGCCGAGCACTACGGCATTCCGCTGAAGAAGGGTGTGCCGGCACTGGCCGTCCTCGAGCCCGATGGGCGCGTCGTATTCGCGCAGAAACAGGGTGAATTCGAGGCGATGCGCAAGCTGGATCCAGCCTCGGTACGCACATTCCTGATGAAATGGGCGAGATAGTCCTCGCTTCGACCGCTTGTGCGGCGCAACTGATTCTATAACGCGTGATGAAGCTGAGGCGTCAGATTCATCGGATGGAGTGCACGCTGCTGTGCCGGACGGCGGAAGTGCTTTTCGCTATTGCACTCGCCATCGCGGCCTTCCCCGCATCGGCACAGCACGGCGCCGAAAGCAAGAACCTCGAGCTCGTGGGCTTCAACGACTTGCAGGCACGCAGCGCCTACCAGCCCGTCATCCAAAATCAGAACGGCCGCTGGATTGCCTATATAGGTCATCACGGCGGTACTGCGTCGATGCCGAAGCCCGTCAATCCTCTTACCGGCGAGGCCGAATTCAACGGAACGTCGATTGTCGACGTGACCGACCCTTCGCAACCCAGATATCTCCATCACATCCCGGGCGAAGAGGGTCTCGACGAAAGTGGCGGGGCGCAGATGGTCCGCGTCTGTCCAGGCAAGGGTCTGTCCAAAGGCGATCCGGACAGGTTTTACATGCTGCGCGTATTCGGCAATTCGGCGCATGAAGTATGGGACGTGACCGATCCGACTACGCCAAAGCTGCTGAGCCGCATAACGGGAGTCAAGGGTACGCACAAGAATTTCTGGGAATGCGATACCGGCATTGCGTACCTCGTATCAGGCGCGCCCGGATGGCGAACGCGGCGCATGACGCAGATCTACGATTTAGGCGACCCCGCCCAGCCCCGCTTCATTCGCGATTTCGGGCTTCCAGGACAGCAGCCGGATGCGACCGGCCCCATTCCCGAGGAGCTTCACGGGCCGATTTCTACGGGTCCCGCGGGCAATCGAGTGTATTTCGGCTACGGCACGGACAAAAACGGAGTGATGCAGATCGTCGATCGGCAGAAGCTGCTCACGGGTCCTGCTGCGCCGACCGACGATAACCTGCGTTATCCTCAAGTGGGTCAGCTTGTGCTCTCGCCCAAGACCGGCGCGCACACGGCATTTCCCATCCTCGGACTCACCGTGTCCGAGTTCTCAAATGATCGCGACGCCAAGCGCGACTTCGTTCTGATCGTCAACGAGTCCCTGGTCAACGAATGTGCAGAGGCGCGGCAGATGGCCTGGATCGCGGACGTGACGGTCGAGTCGAAACCGCAGATCGTTTCCAACTTTACCGTCCCGGAATCGAGCGGCAAGTTCTGTTCGCGCGGCGGACGCTTCGGCACCCATTCATCAAACGAAAGCATGACGCCGATCTACTACAGGCGCATGGTATTCCTCGCGCACTTCAACGCCGGCGTGCGTGCGGTGGATATTCGCAATCCCTTCAGCCCGCGCGAGGTCGCCTATTACATCCCCGCGACCACCGACAAGACGACGCCGCGTTGCGTCAAGGTCGATGGCAAAGATCGGTGCAAGGTTGCGATCCAGACCAACAATGTCGAGGTCGACGACCGCGGTTACATCTATGTCGTGGATCGCGCGAACACCGGAATGCATATCCTTCAGCTCACTGGCGAGGCGAGGGATATCGCCGACTTTCCAAAGTGAACCGCTCGACGTGAACGGATGTTGGGGCTGATTTCCCGCGAGTCGAGTCTCCAGGAAACGCCACCATCGGGGTCATTCAGGCACACTGACACGACCTGGGGTACTGCAGAAAAGTTACGGCACAATTTGGTCACAAAATGTGCAAGAAAACGGGCCCGCATCGCTGCGAGCCCTTGAATGTTTGGTTGCGGGGACCCGATTTGTGCATTGTAGCGAACGGTGGATCCCGCTCGTTTGATCGAGAACGCTCCGGCAGTATGCGCACGACCTCTGATTGTATTCGTTCAGCGGACCATGCCAAGAAAAAGGCCCGGCGGACCGGGCCTTGAACCTTTTCAGTGCGGAGCGTTGCCCGCAATCAACTCGGCGGGGGGTTGCCGTACGGCGCCGCTTGCGCCAACGCACTCTTGCTTTGTACTGAAAGCAGCAGGGCCGCCGCGGGTACGGCAACGGCGACGCGGGCCGACTTCTTGAGAAAATCGCGACGCGCCGACACTTCGTCCGCGGTCTGATCGCCAGATTCCAGATGCGTATCGCTCATAAGCAGGGTCCCCCTTATGTGGAAGGTGTACTCGGTCTCCCGCTGCTCGCAGGAGTTTATTTCAGAAGCACGAAAGATGCCGTGACCGCACCAGCCGTAAATGCCCATCCGATCAAAGGCTTTCGGACGCGACTGTGCGTCGGGTGCGGCGTGGTGTAAAAATATCCGACACGCTGGGTCGCTTCAACCACTCCGGGAGCGGGCGGCGGTAGCAAGTACCGACCTCACCACTTCCACCGCTTCCGCGTTGGACCCGTAACTGAGGCTGTAGCAAGGGGTCTTCTCGATCCAGCGCACCAGCGCATCCACTTTCACGACGTCGAGCGGCGGTGTGACGACCAAGCATTCGTCCATTACTCGCTTGATCGAATCGACCTTAGCGAGCGCAGAGAAATGGGTCCGTGCGCCAGCGGCATAGCGAGGAAACACGATCGCCGCGACCGGACGGGAGTCGCTGGTCGCGGGGAGCGACGCCCTGGGAGGCGGCAAATAGATGACGTCCTTGCCGTCACCGCGGCGATGAATCGCGAGACCGCGCAACTCCGGGAAACGATCGGCGAGCGCTTCCACGCCGGTTGTCTTGACGCAGATGGCAAGCGGCATCGGATACACCTCGAAGCTGGATTCGCGCAGCAGCGCCACCTCGTCCGAAAAATATTCGAACCCGGCGTGAACCAGCGACGCGGTGAGCGTCGATTTTCCGCTACCGGGCGCCGCGGGAAAGATGACGCACGCCGTGCCGTTGCCGATTACGCCGGCGTGAAGATCGAGAAGGAAGGGGTGATCGCGCATGGCGGTCTGCCAGACCAACGACTTGACGATGGGTGCGAGCTGATCGATGGCCCCGCAGCCGCTGAAGAACTCGCAGTCGCGATACACCGCGATGCCTTGCGTCGTCGCGACGACGTCGACAACGGTCGCGCCGTTGCACTCGGGCGTCTCGAGATGGACCAGGATCGGATGGACCATCCGCGCCTGCGCAGCGCTCGAGAAGCGAACCTGCAGGCACGAGCTGAGCAGGAGATAGTGGTGCTCCTCGACCGCATCGAACGGCTGCCAGGGCATCTGCCGATCGCGAGGCAGCGTCATAGGAACGATCGGGCTCGATTCGGCGGCGTCGAGCGACCCATCGAGCAGCCGCTTCCGCCTCCACTCGTCGAGCGCAGTCGAGACGAACTCGGCGGCACGCGCGGCATCGAGGTCGTACATCTCGCGCAACGCTGAGGCCGCGCCCGCCGCGTCGTGGCCTTCTTCCATCAGGGTCCAGATCACGGCCGCCGTCGTGTTGAGCAGATGGAGCTCCTGCGTCGCAGGGCAGAACACGATGCCGGCGTCGTCGAGATAGAAGAGCTTGGCGCCGGCTGCGGGCTTGATCATGAGATCCGAATCGTTCACGCCGAGCCTACGAAGCAGCGGCACGTCGACGCCACAAGCCCTTCGCCACCTTCCACGGGGGAAACAGCAGGTAGTCATGGACGAGCTTGACGACGACATAGCCTCCGAACAGTGCGTCCGGAAGGCGGATCATCTTGTAGTGGTCGTCGCGGGGCGTGATCATTGTGCGCCACACATAGCGCAGGCGGTCGCGGGGCCGCTCGCGCAACTGCCAATAATACAGCGACAGGCGATCCAGCCGCCCGGCTTCCGTCTGCGACGCGCAGACCTTGCGGGCGATTTGTTTCACCCATCGCGACAGTACGTCGTCGCCGTCGATCGTCGCCGCCACGTGCTCGGGCAACGCGCACGAAAGCAGCTCGTTCGCCAGCCCGACGCCGAGCAGCAGCATGCGAAGGGCACCCGCTTCTCGCGCGCGTTGGAGGAGAGCGGCCCAGTCGAGTCCCGGATGACGGTGGATCAACGCAGCGACATCCGCCACCCACAACAGCCGCCACCACCGCTCCTTGCTTCCATGCACGCAGGCAACCAGAACTGTATCCTCGAGCGAGAGTGTGGACACCGTTCGTCCGTCGAGCGCCAGAAGGGTGGCGCGACGCCAGATGCCCTCAAGATCGAGATCAACCGCAAGCGTGCTCGGCGTGAAGGCGCAATGCGGCTCGACGGGCACGCGCCCGTCGGCGAACACGATATCCTGCCCATAGCATTCGTAGGAGGCGGTCATCGCCTTCGGCGGCAGGCTCACGCTCCGCCGATACCCCAGGCGACTGAGCGCAGCGATAGCACGGTCCATGTCGCGCTTGTGCACCAATACGTCGATATCGCGGCTCGGGCGGATTGTAGCGCTTACGTGCGCGAGGACGCCAAGCGTTGGCCCCTTGAAAAAGAGGGTGGCGATATTGTTGGCGGCCAGCACGTCTAGCACCGCCATGAGCTGGCCGAGCAGTGCGGATCCTTCCGTGTTGACGCGATCGAGATAGACGGTCGCGGCGGCGGCGACTTCTTCCGGAACGATGCCGCGCGGCAGCGCGCCGATGCTGCGACATAGAAGCCCGGCGAGGCCGTGGTGAAGCGCCGTGCGGACGACTGCGGTCCAGTCGATGTCGCGGTCGCGCATCTCCGTAGTCGACGAAGGCGCCCAGTCGTGCCGGAGGAGGGACAGGAGGTCGTCGGACGCGGTCACGGTGGGTGGCATGGGTGGCTCGCCGCATTATCGCGCCTTGCGCCTCCCAGATCGAGACTGCTAACGGTCGTCATGGACCTAATTTACGGCTATAAGGCTTAGAAGAGGCATGGTGTCGTTTCGCTGGAAGCCTCATTCTTACTCTTGTCCGCTTACGACCCAAAGCGGACGTCACCAATACCCGCTCCGCGTTGCCGTTCAAATGTGAAATCAGGGACTGCAATGCAACAGTTCCGTGCCAAGCGGGTGGGGACGCTTACGCTGGAACAAGCGATGTCCGGCGACTACTTGGGCGGTCGCGTCGCCCGCCGATTCACGGGCACACCTCTTCGGTGCCTCGTCACGGGCTTCGTGGTGTCGACTGCCTCAAACAATTGCCGAAGCCCGTGTTCCAACAGTTCGATGGCCTTCCCCAAGGCGCCGAGTTGTCCAACTCGGACTATCGCGACGGATCGGTGCAGGTCAAACGACGGGGGGCGCAATATTTTCACGCGATCGATGGAACGATTCCTGGCAATAAAGCGAGCGGGTAGCAGCCCGACACCATAACCGGCCTGAACGAACGCCAGCTGCATTTGGATGTTGTTGACTTCAGCCGCAATCATGGGGGTGAAGCCGGCACGCTCCATCCGATCAATGAGGCTCGCCCGAAGAAAGCACCCGGGCGGATTGAGCACCCAGGGTGCCCGGCCCAGACTTTTCCAATCACCGTCAACGTTGCCTGCGGCACCTTGAACGATCTCCATGCGGTCGCTGGCGATGATATTCGTCAGGAGCGGTGGAGGCGCGGTTTTACCTTCGGGCAAAGGCACGGCAGCAACGTCGAGTTCACCCGCGAGCAGCCGCTGAATTAATTGTTCGCTCGACAGCTGCACTCGGATCTTTGGGTATTTCTCAGTCAGCGCCCGAATAGGTTCGATAAGCGCCCCCTCGGCCAGGGCATACGAGATTCCGATACGCAAGAGGCCGTGAGGTTCAGCGGCGCTCGACGTAAGAGATTTCAGCGCCTCCGTCCGCTGCAGTAGATCTCGCGCCTGTTCGAGCACCCTGGATCCGAGCGAGTTCAGACGCGGCGGTTTTACCGAGCGGTCGAGCAGCTCGGCACCCAATGCAGCCTCCAGCCTTTGCACTTGCCGGGTAATCGCAGAAGGCGTCCGGAATAGACGACTGGCTGCACCGGCGATGGACCCGGCATCGGCGAATTCTACGAGGGCACGCAAATCTTCGAGCAAGGGGGGCTCCTAAAGCGTTCTGCCGATGACGAACAGAATAGTGCTGCCATGGAATTATAATCGTGATAATAATGAATTTGTGGAATTTATTGTCTTGCATCAGAATTTGAGGGAATTCATGTTTTGCGGAGATCCGTATGCCTCTTGAGACCCAGATTCGGCGGACCGCAATTACCTCGCCCGAACTTGCGCCGCCGGTCGGCCCGTTTTCCCAGGCGATCGAAGTCGGCGGTTTCATCTATTTCAGCGGTCAGGTCGGTCAAGAGCCGGCGACGGGCACGCTGGTGGCGGGAGGTATTGCGGCCGAGACCGAGCGTGTCTTCCGGAATCTCTCGGCGGTTTTGAAGGCGAGCGGCAGGAGTTTCGATGATGTCGTGCGCGCCGGCGTGTATCTCACGAACATGAATGACTTCGTCGCGATGAATGGCATCTACGCAAGGCATTTCAGTCAACCCTTTCCCGCCCGCACGACGATCGCGGTTGCCGCGCTGCCCCTTGGGGCCTGCGTTGAGATCGATCTCGTCGCCAAGGCTTGAGGCAACGCTAGGAAATCCAAGACGCGAGAAGAAAATGACCAAGATTATTTTGTCCGTGTATGTTGCGGTTTTCCTACTTTCGTTCAATGCGCGCGCCCAAAGCACCCAGGACGAGCGCCAGTATGCGGAGGGCCCGGTCACTCTCGTGCAAGAAATAGCAGTTGAGTACGGGCACTTTGAAGACTACATCGATTGGCTAAATTCGACATGGAAACCGACCATGGAAGCCACGAAGAAAGCAGGGATCATCATCGATTACAGGGTTTTCAGTTCCACTCCACCGTCACCGGATCACCCCGATGTAGTTCTTTGGATTACTTATAGGAACATGGCGGCATTAGATAGAGGCGTCGAAGAAGAAGCAGTGGCCAAGAAAGTGATCTGCAGCACCGAGTGTCAGAACAAGGCCAGAGTTGGCCGGAATGAATACAGGAAAGTTACGCGTAGAGAATATATTCGTGAACTTATTTTGAAATGAAATTGTTATACGTGTTCAAAGACGCGCGCCGATACTTGCAGCGCCCTGCCCAATGTGCTCATGCGGACGCGAAAGAGGAAGCGTGATGACGATGAAGCTCTATTCCTGGGATCTCAGTCCCTACTCGGCGCGAGTACGGATGCAGGTTTACGCCAAGGGTCTCACCGACATCGCGATCGAGCAGCCGCCGACTTACGGCACGCCGAAGTTCTACAAAGACCATCCGATCGGCCGCATCCCGTTGCTGGAGATCGACGGCGAGGCGATACCGGAGTCGGCCGTGATCGCGGAGTATCTTGAGGAGATCTATCCCGAGCCTTCGCTGCTGGGCGCGACGTCCCGCGAGAACGCCCACATCCGCACCCTGGCCCGCATCGGCGACATTTACCTGATGAACAACACGTTCATGCTCGCGGTTCAGACCCGCGTCCTCGCGGCCCAGACCCCCTTAATCACCGGCAACGAAGGCATCGTCGCGCTGCTGGGCGGCCAGCTGGCGAGCAACACCAAGGCGCTGGACCGGATGATTGGCCGCGACGGCTTCGCATGCCTGGGCCGCGTCACCCTGGCCGACTGCGCGCTCGTGCCGGCGCTCTTCTTTCTGGAAAACGTGCTGCCGAGCACGGGGCTCGCCGACCCGATCGCCGCGAACGCCAACGTGGCCGCCTACTGGGCCGCGATCCAGAGAGACGAGTACGCGGCGCGCATCCTGGTGGAGTTGCACCGGGGGCTTGAGGAACGCCGCGAACTGATCCGCTCCGGCGCGATCGAGAAGATTAGGGCGGCGAGGGACGCGGCAAGGGAAGCAGCGGAGCAGACCTAGCCACGGTCATCGAGAGATGCGTCGGCGGCCTAGCTGTCGCGCTCGCGCTCAGTTAACCCAGCGTCAAATGTCCGATTCTGGCCGCTAGCCGCCATTGCCGAGTACAGGTAGCGCGAAGGATTCAACCTTCGTCGGTTATTGCCCGCACTCTAAGATCAAAGGACCTGCATTGCGGCAAGCGCTTCCGTATTGGTCCTGGGACAGGATTTGAACGTGTGACCTTCGGGTTATGAACACTTGGCACCCTATGCGGATCGCCTCTGTGCACTGCGGGCCGTGGAGTCGGAAGGTCACGGCACAAATACGGCACAAGCCTGAAAATGCAAACGGCCTGCCCGAAGGCAAGCCGTTGAATTGTTGGTTGCGGGGACAGGATTTGAACCTGTGACCTTCGGGTTATGAGCCCGACGAGCTGCCAGACTGCTCCACCCCGCGTCAGAACAGTAATTGTACGCCTTTCCAGGCGATCCGGTCAAACAAGAACGACGGAACTCCCCTTCGGGATCAAGGCCCGGAAAAGCACACCTGCCCATTCACGCGGCATGGGGCGAAACTGAAAGATCGCAGCTCCGATGTTTCCAGGAGATGGCCGGCCGAGTCAAATGTGGTCACTTGCCAATGCCATCCCGAAAGGTTCGAGTCGATGACAAACCCGCAACTAAAGAAACCGAGCCTGTGTCGGTGTAGGTCGCCGTCGAATATGGGCGTCGCCGAACCGTGTTGAACCAGTAGGTGATAATGATCGAAGTTCGGCACCGTTGTTGCGCTCCACTTAAACCTGAGCTTGAACCCGGAGCCGAACGAGGGATTGCTGCCACAGCGGGTCGTTGGGTCGTTCTGCTGGATTACGGCGTTCGCTAGGGGTACCGTGAGCGTTACGGCCGCGGCATTTCCGATCAGGATCGTCGAGGCTAAGGCTGTCGCCGCGACGGAAAGGAACCTGCGTTTCTGCGCGACCATGGCCGGCACCCCCTGTTGTGAATTATGGAAGAGTAGCTACTGCGACGAAGCACTGGAGGCCTCTTGGTCGTCAGTATAGGCCTGCGAAACGGCCCCAAAGCAAGCGGTCGTCCCTTTATTAGAGTCTTTCGGTCTCCGCGGCTCCCGGGCGCCATACCAGCAGTCGGCTTTCGATACGCGTCACGATGAAGTCCAGTATCAGCGCGAACACCGTGAGAACCAGGATGCCGGCGAGCACGGTGTCGATGTCGAACACGCCCTCGGCCTGCTGGATCAGGTAGCCGACGCCGCGCGCCGACCCCAAATATTCGCCGACGACGGCGCCGACGAAGGCGAGGCCGATCGACGTGTG
>Ga0207711_10002264_pt1 | contig 17273 bp, 20 predicted proteins | sample KBSS34metaG_FD_184401 | JGI IMG/M metagenome (GOLD analysis project Ga0207711, IMG submission 184401) | Switchgrass rhizosphere microbial communities from Kellogg Biological Station, Michigan, USA - KBS S3-4 metaG (SPAdes) (version 2) | ecosystem: Host-associated > Plants > Roots > Rhizosphere...
CCTCATCGCCGCTGACCGGTTCGGTGGTTTGGTCGTCCTCATCATCGCTGGGGGCCGGCTCTTCCTCCGGTCCAGCATCCGGAGCCTGTTCGGGCTCGGGCTCGGGGGCCGCGGGCGAGCCCGGCGGCGGTGTTTGTTGCGCACGGCGCGGGCGCGGATCGAGCAAGCCCTCGATCGCTGCCGCTGCCTGGCTTTCAGATAGCTCGGTGGGCGCGTCTGCGCCATTGCTCAGCGGCGCTGAGCCTGCATCACTCATCTGTCCATCTCAGGGCTGGGCCGGCGTCGTCCGACGCTGGCGAGTTACGGTGTTGGCTGTCTGCGCGGTCGCTTGGTGGCGGCGAGCGCGTACTGCGCGCGCTCCAGGGTCCGCTGTTGCACCAGGCCGCTCTCGACCTCGCGCACCAGATCCGCGAGCGCGGTTCGGATCAGTTCCTTGTTCGACAGGCCGCTGGTGTTGCCGAGGACGGCGTCGAGGTCAGGCTGCATCCTGACTTCGTACCCGCTCGCGCGCCTCGATGGCACGGGCGTCTCCCAGCATCAATCTGAGTTCGTCCCGGAATAGCTCGCTGGCCCAGTACAGCCGGTAAGCCGCCTCGCGGGCCTCACCTTCGCCGGGCGCGGTGTTGCGCCAGCTCTCGATCAATTTCTGCTGTATCCGGTCGAGCGCGGCGTGCAGGACCGGGTCGTCGAGCAACCGGCGGGCATTCTCGCCAAGCTGCATCTTGTCCTCGGGCGCCGGTTGGGTCGACCGCCACCGCGGCGACGGCATGTCCCAGTATTCGCCGAGGGCCTTGGCGAAGGCGCGGAATTTCAAAACGGCACCCGGTAACGCGCCATAAAGTTCCCCGATCCCGATCCCCTACCCATCGGCATCGTGTACCCGCCCGACAGGTCAATCGGCAGTCCCGGCAAGTTATATTGCAGTTGCAGGTTTAGCGGCTCGCTGGTTTTCCCGGCTCGTCTGCCCATCGAGTAGCCGCCGCCCGTCAACTCGAGCGGCCAGTCAGCCGGAGACGGCACAGGCATCAAGTTCAGCGGCGTATTCGGCTGGTTAAGCCGTCCCGATGACCCTCCTGCAAGGTCAAATAAATTAGCCGGAGGAGCCCCTCGCGCAGCAGGTTCCATCCCCGCCGGATACCGCCGCAGATAGTCACCTTGGTCTTCCGGCCGGTAGGCCGACTGGCCCGCCAATAGTTGCTGCAACAAAGACAGCGCGTCAGCCATCAAGCGCTGCCGCCACCGTTCGGCTCCGGCGGCCGGACGCCCTGCCCGGCGGCATAGGCCCCGGCGGCGTATTTGAGCCGCACCTCCTGCAACCGCACCTCGTTCTGGGCCTCCATCTGCGCCCGCGCGATCAAGATGTCGTTGGCACTTTTCTGCCGCTCCAGTTCCATCTCGTGCTCCAGCCGGCGCTCCTCTAACATCAGATCGTGCTGCAGTTTCTGCTGCGCCAGTTGGGCCTCTTGGCTCGCCTTCTGTTGCTGCAATCCCACTTCGAGTTGCGCCTTCTGCTGCGCTGCCTGAGCGTCGGCCTGCGCCTTCATCTGGAGCGCGGCAACGGCGGCCTGCGCCTTGATCATCGCCGGGTCAGGCTTTTGTGGGCCTCCCGGCGGCGGCGAACCCGGCGGCGGCGGCATGCTCGGGTCGCTGAAGAAGCTGGTCTTGAACCCCGCGTTCGTCGTCAGCTCGTGCAGTGCCGCATAAACATCCTTGGCGTAGACCAAGGGCCCGGTAACGCCGCCCTGCTGCTGCACGATCGTCCCCTGGATCTGGATGACCTGCATCAGGTGGGCGAGCACCTGATCGCGGTTGCCGGTGCCGAGCCCGACACTGACCGTCACCGGCATCTCGTCACGCCACTCGCGCGGGTCGACCGTAAGATAGCCGCCGGTGACCCGGATGATCCGCTCCTGCTGCTGGTTTTTGCGCACCAACTCCATGACGCCGCGCATCAATTTTTCGACGCCGTGCGCGAAGATCCGGGCAAACAATTCGATACGCTGACCGGCGGCCTGTTGCAGCATCGCGATCGAGCTGGCCGCCGTATTGTTCAGCGCGTCGGCGGTGATCATGCTGCCCTCGCGCGCCACGCCGGTGCGCAGTTCGGCCGTCGTGTCGAGGTACTGCACCAGCGGAAACGTCTTGTCCGCGGTGTAGGGGATCATCATCGGGCTGATGCCGCCGAGCCGCTTTGTCCTGACGATGCCGCCGGGGCGCAGGGTTAAGAGATCGTCGTAAGTGTTTTCGTTGACGCTGTCGTCGCCGACTTCGATGCGCGGCCAGTTGGAGAGGTACGCATTGTCGAGCATCTGCCGCATGATGACCGATTTGACGTACTGCAGATCCATCACCAGGTCCGCCAGGCTCATCCCGACCAGCCGGTGGCTCATCGGGATCGGCGTGACGGGGACAAACGGCGCCTCGTCAACGCAGTCGATACACGGCTCGCCGTCGCGGGTCAGGATGACCCGACCGTTGCCGGCCGTCATCACCTTATAGAGCTCGGTGGTCCGGCCAGCCTTGCCGTCGCGGCTAAGCTGGACGTAGTTCTCTTCGATCCAGAGATGCTCGCCGGCGTCGGTGCGTTCGTATTGCGGCGTGTCGTCGTCGAGCCGGTGGCGCTCTACCCGCTCCTGGTTCCAGTCCAGGCTCTCGTTGGCCGGGATATCCTCCAGGCAATCCTCGTCGTAACCCTGCTGGATCAGGTCGCTGCGGGTCCAGCGGCGGCGGTGGCAGAGATACGGGATGTCATCGCGCTTGGCCCGCCGGCTGAACAAGATCTCTTCCGGCGGCACGTTTTCGATAACCACCCGGCCGTGTTCGCGAGTAATTCTGAGGGTAGCATCGATCAGCTCGATCGGAGGAGGCGGTAATGACAGAGCAGGACCGGGCAGTGGCGGCATTGCTGGCCCAGGCGGAAACCCTGGCGGCAAAGCAGCCGCGAATGGCGGCGGTGATTGAGGCCTTTGCGGTCCAGGTGGCTGACCTATCCCCGGCGGCATACCGGAACCTGGTCCGACAGGTAGAGGCGAAGGCACGGGCATTGGAGTGGGCGCCGACATCGGAGGCGGAGACGGCACAAAAGGCCGGTCCATGTTGAACTCGTCGGCGTCCTGGGTGTACCGGCGGATTTTCACCACCTCGACATCCGCGTCCTGGCCCAACAGCGCGTCGTATTGCTCCTGCGTCAGCCCGGTATAGGTCTTGCTTTCGACAGTTTTCTGGGTATTCCACCAATATTTGACCCAACCGAGCTTCTCCAAGAGCGCATCGAACAACCAGTCGTGCAGGATCATAAACCCGGGGTTGTCGCGGTAGAAAATGTGATTGAGGTAATCCGTCGCCTGGGCGGCCCGCGCCTCCATCCCCGGCCGCGGCGCCTCGACGATGCAAATCTGATCCGAGGCGGTAAAGATCCGCAGGAGTGCCGGCAAGGCCCACTCGACGGCCTCCAGGACCGTCTTAAAGACCAACTGGCTGCGGCCCTCGACCTCGTTGCCTAAGGGCTCTCCGGCAAAGTATTTCTGCGCCTGCAGCCGCTCTTGCGCCAGGCTCCCGCCATCCTGCCCGAGAGCCGCCTGCAGTTCCTGCTGAACGACCGACTTGACCTCGTCTTCGTCCAGCCCGTCAGGCAGGTCGAGCCCTTGCGCGATGGGCTGCTGGTAGTCGGTGCCGAAATTACCGATCATCAACGAGCCTTCTTGCCCGGCTTCCGCTTGGTTGCCGTCACTTCGGCCAAATCGTGCTTTTTAGCCAGCGCAACCAAACCCTTCTCCAACGCCGTCTTGGGCGGATGGCTTTTTGGTTTCGCTTTCATCAAGACACCACCCGCCGTCCGGTACCGCGCCCGTACAATTGGTTCTTCTCCTTGCGGGCCGCCGCGTGATCCGGCGCCGGACCGAGCAACTCGTCGAGGTTCTCCTGGTGACCATAAACGAGGCCCGCCAGCTCGGTGCAGCGCTCGCGCAGATTATCGACGAGCACCTCCAGACGCGCCACGCGCTCCTGCAGCTCAGTGAACATCACACTGTCGCTCTGTGTCATACCCTCACCCTAAAAAAAAGGGATTTATATACATTACTACCCGACCGCTTCGAATGCCGCAGCTTCCTTGGCTGGTCCATCCGGCAGCGGACGCCAGTGCGTCGCATTGTGAACCTCATGGAACAGCTCGCCATCTCCCCTTGGAGAATCAGCGTGTCTCCACCACCGCCCGTTACTGAACCAACAATCGGGAATGCGGCATGGACCGGCAGAAAGCATTCGCGGCGACGGCGCGCACCACAAATCAACCGTTTCGCCTTCGTCCGGCATTTCATCTGCGATTAGATGCCACTCGCTATGTTGACTTGGCATCATTTACTTCCTTTTGTCGATTTCCACTGTGTTGGTGGCGTGTCATGGTGGCCACGCCCACAATCGTCCAAACGACAAGCCGATTAGGGGATGCGCGACGGCGTGGTGCGTGACCTGCCAAAACCGTTTCATGCCCCAGCATCCCTCTTCGCCTTCGTCGCGCGGCGCTTGCGTGCCTTCGCTGCCTTGGTTTTGGGCTTGGGCTTGTACGAGAGAACCTTGCGCGCGATGGCGTCCAGCTCCGGCGGGGGTTTCGGCTGATCGGTCATGCGATCAGCGCCTTGTAGGTCAACCGCTTGCCAGCGACACCTTTGACGAAGCTCTCCAGCCGATCCAGCGTGTGACGCTTCACGTCGCCTTCGTTCAGCCGGAAGGCGAACTCGTCAACGTAGCGATGCAGATGCTTCGGGCTGGCGTGGTGGTAAACGCCGATCAGGCCGCGCTTCAGAACCGCAAAGACGCTTTCGATGCCATTGGTCGTCACGTCGTCGCGGACGAACTCGGCTGCGCCGTGGTTGATCGTCTCGTGATCGTAGAACAGCCCGCCGAGGCCGCGATAGGCGGCGAACTCGTCAGTGTTCAGCGTCGAGCGGACCTCGACATTCTCGTGAATGACGCGGTGCACCGTCTCCTGATCGGTGTTGCCGACCACCTTGGCCTTGGTGCGCCCACCGCGCTCGCGCATGCCGATGACGGCGGTTTTGCCGACCGAGCCGCGCCCCATCTTGAGCTTCTTGTTCTCGTGTTTGTTGGCCTCGATCCCGCCCACATAGGTCTCGTCGATTTCCACAACGCCGGCCAGCTTGCCGATGTCGGAGCCGCACGCCTCGCGCAGCCGGCCAAGAATGAACCACGCGGTTTTCTGCGTGACGCCGATCTCCTTGGCGAGTTGCATGCTGCTGATGCCCTTGCGCGCGGTGACGAGCAGGTACATCGCGTAAACCCATTTGTGCAGCGGGACGTGCGACCGCTCAAAGACGGTCCCGGTGCGGACGGTGAAATCCTCCTGACACTGCCGGCAGCGGTAATAGCCGCCCTTGCGAGCCGTGATCTTGTCGCCGGTCCCGCAAACCGGGCAGCGCGGACCCTGCGGCCAGAGCAGCCCTTCGAGGTAGACGCGGGCGCTGTCCTGATCGGGGAACATCTCGAAAAGCTGGAAGGTGGAAATGGTGCTGCGCGACATCGAAAACCCCTTATTTCCTGCCCATAAATATAGGGATTTTGGCGCAGGGAGTCAAATATATAATTCCCAAAAAAAAGCGGCTTGTCCAAGGGACGTAATCACGCAAAAAATGGTCTTCGGCTTACCCACCACCTCAGACGATGCCAAGTTGCGGGTAGCGGATCGCCTTCGGCCGCCCGGCCGGGGTCTCATACGCCACCGCCATAAGCCCCGCGGCGTCGGCCGAATGAGACGCCCAGTCATGCTCGGGTCCCAGTCCCACGTCCCGCACGTCTTCACTGCGGCGTTCGTGATACCAGCCCAAAGCGTCGCGCCCCGCCTCGGTCGTGTCGGCATTAAACCAGAGGCTCGGAAACAACCGCCGCAGCGCTTCGATACGCGCGCGCGCGGCACCTCGCCCCTGGTTGGGGATCACCTCCACATTGAACCCGGCCGCCCGAAAAGCACTCTCAAACGACACGTCATAGACCCGGTCATGGGTCGCGCCGTCGTGGGGGAGAAAGATCTGGGCCTTGCCCCAACCGCGCTCGCGCAGCCAGTCGACATGCACGCCAAGGCTCTGTCCAACCGCCTCGTAGTAGTCGAGAACCCGCACCTCGCGACCGACAAACTGGCAAACCCACATCGCGAACGCATCGCTGCGGGCGCCCGTGCCGCCCAAATCGCAATACGCCCGCACCGCCAGCAGCGGGTCACGTGTGACCCGGCCGATGCGGCCTTCTTGGCTCGCATCCGACAGAAATTTGGCGTAGTAGGCGCCGGCGTGGGCGATCGCGTACTCGCCCTCCCAGATGTGCGGATACTGCTCCGGCCGCTTCGCTTCGTCCTCGCGCCGGATCTGGTCGAGGGTCGAGGGAAACCAGGCGTTATCGCGCCAGTTCAATTCGACAATCTTGCTGTTTTCCGGCGGGTTGACCCGGAAACGCTGGTTGGTGGCGCTGGCCCGCCGCTCGGGGTTCCAGGTCACCCAGATTTCCGCGTTCTCCTCGCGAACGGTCGGGATCGCCTTCTGCCACGCCATCTCCGATACCGGCTCGGCTTCGTCGACCCACAGAAGGCGGATGCGTGCGGTCGATTTGACGCTCTCAATGTTCCTTCTGAGGCCAACAAAGGAGAAATCGATCCGCCCGTCGCGGGTGCGGATGAATTTCTCACCGATCTCGTAGTTAGCGGCCAGCCACGGCTCGGTCTCGATCGCCTGCTTGACCTCCGCCATGCTGCTTTCGTCGAGAGAGTTCTGAAACTCCCGGCCGCAGACGATAACCCCGCTTTCCTTCGCGAGCGCGCATCTCAGCCCGTGCACCGCCGCCATCTTGGCGAAAGATCTCGATTTGGCACTGCCGCGGCCGCCATATGCCCCGCGGTAGAGGGCCTCGCCACTGAACACCGGGATCAACTTCTCCGGCAATTCGATCCGCCCCGCGGTCATCCTTTAGTGCGCTTCCCAGCTCGTGCCGTTGCAATACGCCAATACCGGAATACTGCCGCCACCGGCCAGAGCACCGCGATACGCCGGCACACCGAGCTGATCCGTCACCGACAGCAGCTGATACCTGGTCAGCGCGTTGCATGCCGGCAGAGCCGCCACCGACACGGCCGACCAGCGCGCCATCTTCGCGACCTGCGCCGCGCTCGCCAGATTATATGTCCAGTTCTGCTCCATTCCGCCGCCGTCCAGAACAAACCCGCCAACCGCCGCCCCCGCCGTGACGCTGGTGTTCCACGTATAAATATCGCTGAAATAAAACTCCATATTACGACCGGCCTCCAATACCAGCCCGTATCCCATCGGCAACCCGCCAATATAACCGCTCTCAACCTTGATAAAATAAATGTCTCCGCCAGGCGGCATCACCGTGCGCAACGCCGCCTTGTTCGGATACGGCGTCAACAACTCAAGCTGGTTGATGTAAATCTGAAAAATCTGACCGCCCATCACCGGGTCGCCGATCCGCAACAGATCCACCCCCGGATCGGCTGATTGCTGCCCCTCAATCCTGAGCTTGTTGATCCGAAAAGACCGCAACCCTCCAGACGAGTTGTTTTTCAGCACGAAGCTGTCGCCATAAGTGGCGTAAATGTTTACATCGCTGATGCTGATTTCGTTGGTAGTGTCGCCGTTGCCCTCGCTGCTGAATTCGACCGCAGAAACCCCAGGAGCACCGGCAAACATACAGCCAAACTTGCTGATAAAACTTTCCCGCATGTACGCTTGTACCTGGTTCTTCATCATGCCGGACTGCATGCAACGGCCAGTGATATAACTAACACTCACATCCTCGACGACGACGCCATCGACCCGGTCATAGAACATGATGGCGTTCTGCACCGCCGGCGCCGTCCGGTTGCCATAAATCGACAGACCCTTGAGCAACGGCCCGGCTTTGGAGGTCGTCGGCATTCCCATCGGGCCAAACGGGAAACTTTCCGCGCCCCACGCTTCACTCCAGGCGAAGAGATCGGCGGGGTAGTTCGCACCGATATAAACATTTGTCTTCGTCAGGCCCTCACCGACAATTCCCAAACCCGACCCCATCAGCGGGGTCGCCACGGCATCGATCAGGTAATCTCCGGCAGGCAGAAAGACAAAGCTCGGCTGATTTGCCGCGAACATCGCGGCAGAGGCATCGATCGCGTTCTTCAAAGCCTGACTGTCGTCAGTCCCATAGATGAACTGCCCGGTAAAACTAAAGTACCCCCAGGTCTCGGCGCCGTATCCGGTCAACGTAGCGCCCGTCGCACCCGAGACCGAGCCCGCGCCGGTGGCAATCGGGTCGGCCGGCGGCACGCTGTAGTCGCCCTTGGTTTGGACCGACACCTGGTCGACCCCCAGCGTCAGCGCCATCGTCGCGCCGGTGGGCGCACAGTTGTACCCCGCCGCGTTGGTCACCGGCTCGACCGCTGGGTTCGTCGGGTTGGTGTAGTAATGCCCACCCCCCAGCTCGGCCTGGGCGGTGATCGCGCCGCCGGAGATCGTCACGTTGCGCTCAAACCGGGTGCCGCTGCCCGTCGTGCCTTTAATCTTACAGGCACCGTCCAGACCCCCGCTGCCGGCAGCCACAATCGTCGAGGTTGTCACCGTCGTCGAGGTCACCTTGGTAACCGCAGCCGTGATAAACGTCCCGCCCTGGAGGGTCAAAAGATCGCCGGGTTGATAATTCCCGGTCGTTCTCGGGTTCGACACCGTCGCCACCGCCAGCCAGCGCCGTGGCGTCGCAGTTGTCGCCGGAGCCCCCAGGGTGACGGTGTGGGCATCGGTGACCGCCGTGATCGTGGTCCTGAGCGGCGCCAGCCACACCCCCGCAGCACCGTTGACCTGGATCTTCTTGCCGACATCGGCCTGAGTAAAGTTAGCACTGGCGCTGGTCAACACGGCGCCGCCCGCCGCCATCACCCCGTCGGACTTGGTGACCGCGTCACCTTTGGCGCCGTGATCCATGATCGAAACCGGCGGCCCAACCCCGAGGTTGGTTCTGGCGTTGGGCAGCTTGGCATTCGAGGCGTCGGGGTACATATCCGCCCTGAGACAAATCAGAGCAAAAAGGGCGAGAGCGAGGCGTCTCACGGCGTGCCCCAGAAACTCTTCTGGTTCGCCGTCAAAGCGATGCGCTCGGCCGGGGTCAAAGCGTAGTTGTCCCAGACGATCGCCTCCACCAAATTGCACTCGCTCGTCGCCGCAAAAGCCCCCTGCGCCACCACGATCGGCCCGCTGCCGGCCGTACCGGTCACCGTCCCCGTCGTCTCCGTCCGGTCAACCCGCGCGACGCTGCTCGCGCCGTCGACGTTGCCCACGATCGCATGCCACGTGGCGTCTGTTGCCGGGAAGGTAAAGCTGGTGCTGCTGCCGGTGTCGGTCAGCAACCAGGTGTTCGCCGTGGCGTTACTCTGAAGATAAGACGCATTCTTATTCACGGGGCTACAATACCCGGCGCCAGACGCCCGCTGCGCCACCACCGACAGCCCCAACTTGGCGGCAAACGCCGATGCCGCCGTCACCATGTATTGCGGATTGTCGGTCGAGCGGGCGCAAGGCTGACCGCCGAGGCAGTTCAGGACCAGACTCGGCACCCCACCCGATCGTATCGCATCCCGGCCATTGCCGCTCTGATCGTACCACGTCTCGACAATGCAGCCGGTTACCCCGCCCGCCGTGCAAAACGCCGTCGCCGCCGCCGTGTCAAACGGGCTCCCGAGCCCCGGCACAAACCCAACAAATCCCACCTGTAAGGTCGTCGTGTCCGGAAACCGCTGAATGCGCATCGCCGGACCGGTGTACGTGCTCTTCAGCTTGCGGAAAGAATACGCCGCCGCCACGCCGCCAAAACTGCCGCCGCCATCCAACGGCGCTATCGTTCCCTGCAGCCGGTGCCCGGCATGAAGCTGGCTCGGTCCGGCATGCATCCGCGCCACCGCCGGCGATGCCGCCAGCAGCAACACCGCCGCAGCGGTTAGGCCGGCTGCCCTCACAGCCCGTCGCCCGGCGTTATATATAACGTCGCCGCCGTGCCCGCCGTGATCCCCGCAATGTACTGCTGCGCACAGCCCAAAACCTCAACCGTCCCCGGCGCTATCGGGAGAGACGCCGCCGTCGCCACGCTCGTCGCGTCGCCGCAAACGATGAAGACGGCGACGGTGCCGCTGTTATAAAGACGCATAGCCTTCGAGTTCGGACCGGTCTGCACCTGCACCCGCGAGGTCGTCCCGGTCGCCGCCAGGCTCACCGTCGCACCACCCGCCAAAAACGGCACCTGGGCGCGCGCGCACATATATATAGACGAGAAGATTAAAACGAGCGCGGCGGGCGCTAAAACACGCAAGGGTTGTAGCGATCTCATGCCGGGGCCTCAAAAAATATTCGGGAGGGTACGGGCTGACACGGGGGGGTGTGGGGCCGTCAGCCGGCCGGATGGAACCAGCGTCTTCGGGGGGTGGCCCCCGGGGGCCTAGTCCAGGTCGGGCGCGCTGGCTGCGGGAGGTGGGCTCCTACCCACAGCGCATGAAGCGAGAAACGAGAGATGTCTCGTTAGGATCTAGACCCGCGCCGCACTGCGTCTCTTAACTATCGTTTCGACCCTGATGAGACGCGGATTGTGTCTCGCCGTCTCGTATGTCTGGGGTATACCCAAGCGAGACGAAGCAGTTACTCAGTTTCCGGCTTTGGCAAACGGCGCGTGATCGGTGCGACCGGGACCAACTCAATGCGCGTCACGATCGGCGCGTCAGGGTTGCCGACTAACTCTTGAGTGACTTTGTCGCCGTACTGTTTCGGCAGCAGCTTGGACAACATCCACTTGCGACTGTCAACCTGCAGTCGCTGCTTCTGCACCAACGCATTGTCCGCTTCGCCATTAAGACCAACACACGGCGCGTCACTAATCGCTATCACTTCATCCGCCAGTCGTTCTAAACCAAGTGACTTCGCGCGCGCGTATCGGTCCGCGAACGTCACCGCGCCATCTTTCACCGGCTCTCTTTCGTACGCCCACGATCGCACTGTACTAGCGGGTGGCAGATGCGCCTCGCGACAGATATCTTCGAGCCGTTCGCCGGCCGCAATCCTGTCGAGTATTTCCTCAGCTATTTCTTCCGAGAATGTCCACCGCGAGTGTGGGCGGCGCTTCGATGGCTCACTTTGCAGGCTCACGGGCACGCCCTCTCGCCCGCGCGCACGAGCGCGCACAATTCCTTTAGCAGCGCGATAATGGCATCGAGCTTGGCGAGCATCGCCTCGACCTCACCGTCGCGCATCAGACCCGCACATAAAAAATCGACATGACGTAGCTTTTTACCCTTGCAACTCGCCGTGGCGTCGATTATCTTGTGTCTTGTTAGACAGACACACCCCGAGCCCGGAGCATATCAAAATGACCACGTACACACTCGTCATTGCAACATCACCCAGCACAACCCTGCTGATCGGCTCCCCGGTAGACGGCGACCAGGCCGGCGTTGACCAGGCGATCGCCGGGCACCGCGAGATGGAACGCGAAGATCGCATGGGCTACGACAATGACGACGAGCATCGCGACACCGCAGGCGCCGATATTGAATTGATCCCCGGCTGCACCCTGACCGATGACGAGCCGGAAGACGAAGACCGCATCATGTGGCAGGGCCACGAGTACGGCTGGCTGATCGACGAAAACGGCAACCCCTACAAATACGCAATTCGATGACCGGCCCCGAACTCCGCTTCACCCTCTCCCCCTCAGATAATGGCATCGAGCTTGGCGAGCATCGCCTCGACCTCACCGTCGCGCATCAGACCCGCACATAAAAAATCGACATGACGTAGCTTTTTACCCTTGCAACTCGCCGTGGCGTCGATTATATTCCGTCTTGTCAGGATACAGGAGAAAGATGATGACCGTCCAGCCAGACCCGCGGCGGATGTTTCACGCCCTTCAAGCAATTGCCGGCATGAAGGTTGACGAAAATACCGATCACGCTCAACTCAGCGCCCTTTGCATCGCAATCGCGAAGATCGCCGCGCAGGAATGGTGCTGCGGCGACGCGGCTTGCTACAACGAAAGCTCAGGAGTTCCGTGCGCGGCATGACCGGCCCCGAACTCCGCACCGCCCTCAAGTCCCTGAGCCTCCGTCAGACCACTCTGGCGGAGGTTTTGGGCGTGTCGCCGAACACCGTCCACCGCTGGGTGAAGGGCAATATGGCAGTGCCACAATACGCCGCCGCGTATGTGTCGCTGCTGCAACTGTCGGCTACCCGCAATCCCGGTGAATAAACACATCCGGAACTACCGGATCTGGTGTCGGACCGCACCAGCAATCCGGTGAAGCAATGTGTTCCCGACCGTGCAAATCGTCACCTTGTACGGCAGCGCTGGTGTCGGCAACATAACCCTCGCAACAGTAACCAAACCCGACCCCGCCGCACGCCGGACACGGCTGCGGCGGCTTGGCATCCGCCAGATACCCGGTGCCGTGGCAAGCCTCGCAGATCATCCCGAATTCCTCAACCGCATCCCCCGGTACGCGGCACGCCCAAAAAACCGCATTTCTACCTCAGACCCCGGCACCCCTACCAGACACCCTCTTTCACCCCTGTTTTTGACGACGGGGGGAAGCGCAAATCGGCATCCTGATCGCCGTCCCTACCCTCATACGGCACCCAGGGCGCCAGATGTACGGGCTGCGAAGCGCTTTCCCTGGCCGTCAACCCCGCCATCCGGCGCAGCGAAGGGTATCGCATACAGCCGGCGATACCCTGGCTGTACACCCTGACCCGTTGATCCGAAACGCCGGCCGCGACCAGCACACGCGCCAGCGCCAAGGGTGCACCTGACCGGGAGGCGGCCTCGTAGCGCTGGCCGTCGACCTCGCACTCGGCAATCCAGGGACAGCCGCGTCCGGTGCGGCGCGTCTCGTCGGGCCGCTGGTGAACCAGGATCATGGGAGACTTGGCGGACGAGGGGCTGAGGGATGGATACGTGGGGGATCATCGAACCGCCCGCCCGCCCGCCGCCGGCATGGTCGCAACATGCATCTAACCCCCTATCTGGTGATAACCGGCCGTGTCAAGCCGAAATGTAGCGCCAGCACTGGCAATGTGGCCATCAGCACGCCTTTAGCGGCACCGGTGCCGCGGCCGCCGATCCAGGTCTGCCGCTGGGCCCAGGCGGACAGGCTTTCGTCCCGCCCAAGGACATCCCAGGCGAGGCTGCCCATCGGGCTGCCGAGACCGCCGAGCGCATCGAGCGCCAGGCCGAGTTGCCGCCGGGCGCGTTCGCTGCCGCTGCCGTCGCGCAGCTGCCCGCCGCTGCGGACCCGCAGCAGGTCGGCAGCCTGCAATGTCGGCACGACGGCTCTGCGGGCGATTTCGCCGAACTGCAGCCCGGCGGCGTGTTCCTGCGGACCGATCTCGCGCCGGGCCAGCAGGTTGTCCAAGACACTGCGGCAGTGCCAGGGGTGACCGATCGCGCCGGTGCTGTCGGCGATGACCACACTGCGCACGATGTTGCCGTGCTGTCGGCGCTCCGGTGTGGGGTTGAGGGTTCGCGTCATTCCGCTTCCACGCACTCGTGTTGTTCGACCCAAGGGCGAACCTTGTCTCGTACCGCAACGATTTCTGCGCCCGGCCACAGCTCTTGTACTCGAACCACAAGCGCTTGTTGCCAGCCCCGCATCATCGCATCGCCCTGCCGCCACACCTCCTCGTCATCGTCACCAAGTAACGCCTCCCGTAACAAGTCGAGCTGCTTGATCAAATCTGCATGCAAATTCGAGTGTATACGTTTCAGTAAGTTCATGCTCCAAACTCTTTCATCCACGCACTATCCGCGACGATCGACGTCTCGCCTATGGCGCACTCGGCCCGCGCCTCCGGCCACTCAACTGTGAAGCACGCCAGCACCCTCATGCGACGTCCCGCCCTTTTTCGACCGGGTGCCGCTGGTGCCGCTGGTGCCGCTGTTTCCAACAATCGCGCGTGAGAACTATTTTCTATAGAGAGTTTATGGAAACAGGGGCATCAGTGGCACCAGCGGCACCACACAGTTTTAATCTGTACATTATCCCGCCCCCGGCTCGTTCATCCGCGTGGCCGCCGCGTCACGATATTCCTGTTTTAAATCAATGCCGTTGCGCAGTTTGATCTTCTTCGACCGAGCGCCTGGCGGGTAGCCGCGCTCGTCCAGGTTCTTCCCGAACTTGCGCTTGTCGAGCGCCTCCTCATCGTTCTCCTCGCACCACACCTGATAGCCCGCGTAGAGCAAACCGACCCCGCAAGAGAGCCCGCGGCTCTGGTGGCAGCAGTCGCGCAGGAACCCCGAGACGTTGTCCTGGCTGTCCTGATAGCTCTCGGTGGCCGCTATAACCGCAACCGGAGGTTTCAATCCGACCTCCTGCCAGGCCTTGCAGCCGCGCACCATCCAGGCCAGGATGCCGGGAAATTCGGCCTCTAATTTGTTCTTTAGTTCCGGGTCTTTGGTCTTTTGTCCGGATCCCTCCTTGCCTTCATCGACAAACGTAACGACAAATGCCAACAACAAAATCCGCCGCCAGATGGCGAAATCGGAACCGCGGATGCGCGGCCGGTGGTTGGTGGCAAACCACAACTTGAATTGTGGTACAAACGAAAAGAACTCTTTGTAGTGGAACCGCGCCGTCATCGCGTCGCCGCCGGTCGCCTGTTTAACCAATGCCTCGGCGAGTTGTTTGTCGTGCTCAGTTTCGATGACCGAGACAAAGCGCGCCCCGGCCAGCGCAGCGATATCGTTGGAGGGGCCGTTTGTCGCCTTTGATACCCAGGTCTCGGTGGGTGACCGGCGGACATAGTCGGCCAGCACCGCGCACACGGTTTCGATCAACACCGATTTGCCGTTCGATCCCGCCCCCCACAGGATGAACACCACTTGCTCGCTGGTCAGTCCGGTTAGTGAGTATCCGATACTGCGCTGCACGAACGACACCATCTCCGTGTCACCGTCGAAAATCTCTAACAGGAACCGCTCCCAGATCGGGCATAGCGCGGCGGGGTAAAAATCGATAGGCACTAGTTTGGTGATGAGGTCGGCGGGGTCGTGCGGCCGTAGTTGACCGCTGCGCAGATCGAGTGTGCCGTTACGGCAGTTGAGCAGCATCGGGTCGCGGTCGAGGTTGTCGACCGCGACGGCGAGGTGTGGCTCGGCCTGCGCCAGCATAGCGGTGATCCGATTGCTATTGCCCGAATTGATCGCGAATTTGATAATCATGCCGCGGGTCTTGGCTTGGTCCGGCGACATTTGCGGCATGTCGAAGGCTTGGCCCAGCATGGTCCGCGCGGTCTCGTGCGCCAGGCGCCGAGCGGCGATCGTCTCCAGGTCGACGGCATAACGCGTGCCGTCCCAGGCGTGCCAGCCGATGCCGCTAATGTAGCGCAATGCCGTGCCGTGTTGGACAATGAGCCGCATGGCATTGCCCAGGTCGTTCAACGGAAAACCGGCGAGGGATGGTGCCTCCGACGGTGGCGGCGCGGGTTCGGGCGCTGGATCTTGTTGTTGCGGCCGTAATTGGATCACCGGGGCGGGCTGCCGCGGCGGCGGGCTTTTCTGGCCGTGCTTCTTTCGCCAGTCGGTGATCATTCGGCGCAGATTGGCTTCCTCGCGCTGCCAGTTCCACTGCTCGCCGGCCAGCCCCGCGGCACGGTGGGTCGCGTCGAGGATCAGCGCACAGATCGCCTCGTCGTCGACCCCGGCTCGCGCCAGGGATGCCGATACCTGTAATTGCGTCTGGTGGATTGCTGTTTCGCCGGCGCCCAGATAGGTCATCGCGTCGAGCCGAGAGCGCGCATCGATCGGCGCCTTGGTGGCAAACCGGCGAGCGAATTCGCTAAACGGGTTCTCGGCCGGCACCCGGTGGGCCAGCTCGGGCGTGGCGACAACCGGCCTGTGCCAGTCGAGCATCTCTTGTAGGTCGCGCCACTCGTAGCGCGCCCAGGAAGCCTCCAGAATGCGACACGGCACCAATTCACCCTGCTTGGTATTGTGCGTGGCAGGAAGGCGCATGACCCGCGCCAGGTCGCACACGGTGAGATCTCCGGCCACCAGGCCGGCAAGCCCGCGCAATGCCGCGACCAGTTCCGCTTCAAGCGCTTGCCAGCCCGGCCGCTCGACGGAGATGTCGAGCTTTTCGGTAAACAGCCAACGTGCATGAATGCCGTAGCCGCTATCGATAATCAGTGACGGTCGCAGGTGCACCCCGGTCTTGAGCGCACCGCACACTTGGTTCTTATCGAGGCTGAGTTTTGCGCAATCGGTGTCGGTCCACAACGACACCAGCTCGCGGCAATCCTCCCGGCGGCCGGAGGAGCGCCCGGTGAAGCGGGTTGCTTCACCGTAATACATGGCCCGGCCGAGACCGTCCCAGCGGCTGCAGTGCAATTCGATATCGGTGGGGTCGCGGGTGAACAGCGAGGCTGTTCGCCCCGTTGCGCGCTCGTTTGGGACGGAGCGCAATTCGACCGCGTGCTCCGTCCCTTCTCCGTAGATGCGCGCTAGATACGCACTGGCCTCGCTGTAATCCCGGTCGCGCACAAACCCACCCCCCTACTACCATGTTAGAAGCGAGGCGCGCGCTTGCCTCCTGCCGGCGCTTGCTTTACCGGGGCCGGCTCCTCCAGACCGGGCAGGTCGCCTCCGTCATCACCAGTAGCGTCGCCTCCCGGGGCGACCCAATTGACGATCTCGAAGCGCGGGACGTAGGTTTTGCCGTATTCGGGATGAATGTAGAAGTCGTTGCCCAGCGTGATGATGGGGGTCATGCCGGGCTTTTGCCGGTACAGCCGGCCATACTCGGCGCACAGTTGCGTGATCGCGTTGATGCCGCCTTTGGAGCCGGTCGAATAGATAAAATTCTGACCATCACTGTCGGCCAGTTCCAGGATATTGGTGAACTGCCACGGGTCGCGTTCTTTGCCGTCCGGGCCACGATCCCACAGCGAGCGGTCGTTGTCGCCGAGCGCATTGCGCGCCTCGATCGGGCGCCGCTCCGCCAGGGGCACGGTCAGATCGTCCTCCAGGCTGCCGCCGCGCCATTTGCGCCAGCCGACCCGCAGACCAGCCATATTGGCGGCGAGCCTGGTGCCGAGCGGCAGGACGCTGGCGTTCTGGCCGTAGAGGAACTCGCCGTTCTTGAAACTAAGGTATTGCCCGCCGGCTGTGCCGGCCTTGAGACCGTAGGCAACGTATGGGTCGATGTCGGTTTGGGTGGTGAGGGCGCTTTGGGTCTGTTCGATGAT
>Ga0207711_10002266_pt1 | contig 17271 bp, 15 predicted proteins | sample KBSS34metaG_FD_184401 | JGI IMG/M metagenome (GOLD analysis project Ga0207711, IMG submission 184401) | Switchgrass rhizosphere microbial communities from Kellogg Biological Station, Michigan, USA - KBS S3-4 metaG (SPAdes) (version 2) | ecosystem: Host-associated > Plants > Roots > Rhizosphere...
ACAGACGGCTTGAGTTGCGGTGGAGAGTCAGATAGTCCCATCCTCCAGCGCCGCCAAGCTTGTAGGTCTTGACCAGGTGGTATCCGGGACCGGCGGCCAAACCGGACGTAACCAGCGACAAGGTGACCAGTGTGCCGCAGACCGTTGCCGAGCAGAATTGCTTCAAGCGCTTCATTTGCATCAGCCTCGATTTAAAGGTAATAGCATAGTACTCGACCGTAACTTTACCCTATTTCGGAACCCTCCTAGACTGCTGGCATGCATTCCTGGGAAGGAGATCCGCGTCCCGAGCCGGTGCCGGAGTACGGCACCCTGCAGCCGGGCTCAGGCCTGAAACTGGATCAGTCCATCGATCCCCAGTCCGGAAGCTGGCGCGTTCTGTTCGCGGTGGCGGTGGGAATTCTGCTGGCCGCGTTCTTTGCCACAGGCAATGCGCGAGCTGCGTTTGATCAAATCACCAGGTTCCTTACCCTGCAGGGCAAGCCCGAACCTGCTTCTCCCGCCGTGCTTTCCGATCACGAGCTCGAAAGTCTGGATCGCAAAAGTCCGCAGCAGCAGGCAGAAGCCCTGCTGGAGCGGGCCGTCAACCACTATGCAGGCGCCAACGAGCAGATTGCCGCGCGGGTGGAAGGCTGGTGGGGAAAGCTAAAATTCACTCCTCAGTTCAATGCGCTGATCACCACCGCGCTCAACTCCAATGACCTTCGGGTGCGGGCCGCGGGGATTGAGTTAGACCTGGCGGCCATGGGCGCGATCAAGTCGCCAGCGACGATCGAGCGATTGGCGCTGCAGGCGGGAAGCGGGCCGCGGTCGCAAAGAGTTTGGGCACTCTGGGAGCTGGGCCTGCTGGGCAACCGCGGGGTCGAGCCTGAACGCGTCAACGAGATATTGGTCAGCCAGCTGCACGATCCTGATCCGGAAGTCCGCCACTGGGCGGTGGAAGGCCTGGCCTACCTGGGAACCAACGAGACCATCGTCCCTCTGCTGCAGGCCTTTCACGACGATGCTTCACCGATGGTCCGCGAGCGTGCCGCGTGCAGCCTGGCGCAGTCCGGCATGCTCACCCAGGAACAGCGCCGCAGCGTGATCCCGCAACTGCTCGACTACGCCGACGACGCCTCCCTGGACGCACAGACCCACGGCTGGGTCTATCAGGCGCTACGCGACATCACCGGACAAACCCTGCCTAACGACACGGCTTCCTGGCGAAGCTGGTACGACGCCAACCGGGGGTAGCAGTTTCTGGTTTCCAGTTTCCTCGCGTCTCGCTAGGCGCCGATTGACCAGAACCAGAAACCGCAACCAGACACCGCTTCCGATTCATGTAGGCGCGAGCGTCCCGCTCGTGCACCGCCCTCCCGTTCTTCACTCCGCCATCTTGGCCACGTGCAGATCAAACCCAGTCTTAGGTAGCAGCGACGTCAGCTCAAAGGCTCTGAAGCCATCGCCCGCAATTTCCGTGTGCCGGTAGAGTCCGGGCTCGCTGTCAACCGTCTCATGCCGTCCATCCAGGTGGTTGAGAAACTCCTGTGCCTGCTGGATGTCGGCAGCGCGATCTTTGGTGCGGGTCACCACCGCCTCTGCGGCGTAGGACCGCACCAGCTTGGGCCAGTATCTTTCCAGAAGATTGGTGCTGGCGAAAATATCCGCCCAGACCATCTGGCCGTTCACCGCCACTACCACGCCCACCGCATTCTGATTGCGAAGCTGTTGGATCAGGCTCTGGTAATTCCGCTGGATCGGCCCTGCCACAGAATCGACCTGGTGTTTTACTTCCTCGTTCTGCATCACGCCGGCATAGGAACTGGTTTCCCTCACCGGGGCGGCGGAGGGAGCGGGCACCATCAGGGCAAGCGACTCGCGCGCTCTTCCCACTTCTGCCCATACTTTTGACTGGTCTTTGTCGGCCATGGCTTTGGCGCGAACATTGGGAGCGGCCATCGGCGCTTGCATCATGCCCGCCGATCCTCCCACTCCAAATCTGTCGCTGCTGCCGGTCCAGCGTCCGGGTTCGACGCAGAACACGCCAAGATCGACGGGATCGCTCTCAGCAGGAATAATGCGGTCCTTGCCAATCACCCGATCCTGTTTTCCGCCGGTTACGATCTCGCCGGCCAGCAGAATCAGCGGCCGCTTGGAGTTATTGACCAGCACCAACTGGTTGACCTGCGCGCCGCTCGGCGTAGGAGTGATGCGCCGGCGCCGCATCAATGGTTGCACACCGCCGGACTCGGTCACGATCACGTCGCCGGAGCGCAGGCCCTCGTCCAGGGTCAGGAATTCCTGGGTATCGTGAGAACGCGCGGCGACCACCGGGAACACGGTCAGGTTCCCGTGGCGGATAGGTTCCAGCACCTTGTAACCCGAAGGGAGAGTAACTTCTCCGGCGGGCGCGGTAGAGGGTGCAAGTAATGCGAATCCGCCCAGCGCGACTGCCGAAAGCAATGCAAATAGCTTGAACTTCATGGTGTTCCTCCGTAGCGCCGGCGTCTCGCCGGCTGTCCGGCGGGCGTCCTCGCCCGCCGCCCGGCAGTGCCAGCGCTTACACCAGGAACGGCAAATATTCAGCTTCTTGCATCACAAATGTTGATAGCATCCCGTATGGCTGCCCGCCATGACTGATCACGGTGTCCAACCCATAGTGGAAGCTTCCGCGGGGTTGCAATCTGTGATCACCGAACTCTACGAAAAGAGTGGAAACTCGGGGCTCAGCCGCGAGCAGTTCGCGGCCGTCCTGAATGAGGTCAAGGTCAAATATTTGCCGGCGGATGCCTCTGCCCGGCAGACCGCGGATCTATATGCCAGCTTGCGCGTGGAAGAACTGGCGCTGGCCCGGGCTTGCGCCGCTGGTCAGGAACGGGCCTGGGAAGTTTTCATGGCGCGCTACCGCGAGAAGCTTTATGACATCGCGGCCTACATCGCCAAGGAAAGCTCGGCCGCCCGCGAGCTTGCCGACTCGCTGTATGCCGACCTGTACGGAACCACCACTCGTGACGGCGAGCGTGTTTCGAAACTGGCTTCGTACACCGGGCGCGGTTCGTTAGAAGGCTGGCTGCGCACCGTGATGGCGCAGGAGTTCGTGAACCGCTTTCGCCGCCAGCGCCGCCTCGTCAGCCTGGACGAAGAGAGCGAAGACGGAGCGCAGTTTGCCGCCACTGATTCCGAGCCAGCCGCCGTGGTCGATCCCAGAGTTGAAGCCGCGACCGACGAAGTTCTGTCCCGCGTCACCGCGGAGGATCGATTCATTTTGGCATCTTATTATTTGGACGGTCGGACTCTGGCTGAGATTGCGCGCACCCTCGCAGTGCATGAATCCACTATCAGCCGCAAGCTCGATAAACTGGCCAAGAGTGTGCGCAAACAAATTGTGGCGGCGCTCGAGCGCAAGGGCATGAGCCGCCGCCAGGCTGAGGAAGCTCTCGAGGTGGATGTGCGTGATTTGCAGGTAAATATTCGTGAGCGCCTGGCGCAAGAAACGGCTTCTCAAGCGTTCTCTGATAAGAAGGGGGAAGTGCGGGCGCCGGACGTCGGACCTCGGGCGTCAGGCGTTTGACTTTCGACATTTCATGCAGGATTGAATGCTTTGGGCCAGGTAGTCGCCGCGACCTGCGACGCAAGCCGCCAAGCGGCGCAAGAATGCAGCCCGGGGCGCGAGCCCCGGGAAGCAGAATCAAAGGCCGAGCCCCCCAGGGGCGAAATAAAATGGAGCAGCTTCCAAAAATCGTGCAACAGCGTTTGCAGGGACCGGCGCAGCCCGGAGTCCATCCTGATCCTGACCTGTTGACTGCGTTCGCCGAGAAATCATTGAATGACCGCGAACGAGCGCACGTGCTGCAGCACCTCGTGCAATGCGCCGATTGCCGGGAGGTGTTATCGCTGGCGACGCCCGCGATCGAGCCCGCACTGGCGCCGGGCCCGGAGACATCCAAGTGGTTAAGCTGGCCGGTGCTGCGCTGGGGAGCGCTGGCGGCATGCGTGGTGGTGGTCAGCGCCGCAGTGACGCTTCACTACGAGCATCAGGAATCCACGCGATCGGTTGCCGGAAAAGTTCCCGCCGCGCCGGCGGAACTCAAACTAGAAGAGGAAGTCCCCCAGCAGCCCGGTCAGAAGCTGGCGGCAAATCTTTCCCCGCAGTCGCCGGCGGAGTACGATCGCGATTTCGGGGCTGCGGGCAAGTTGTCTAAGCAACGCGCGAAGGACACCGACGCCGCGATGCGGGCTGGGCAAGCCGGTGCACCCGCCCTGGCGCTGGAGCAAGACAAGAAAGGTCAGGAGCTGAGCAACAACCGGTTGGCTGCGGTTCGATCGGGTGATGTGCCCGTGGGTGCCGTGCCGGCGGCGGCCCCCGCGCCTTTGTCCGCCGCCAAGACAGCAGGGATCGAGGGTCAGGTCCGAGCGCGGAATGACGCTCTGGATTCTGCCAGGGCCAGCTCCGAGACAGTGACGGTAGAGAGTGCAACACCATCCCGGGAGATGGCAACGCAGACCGCAGAGCGCAAGGCCAAGGACGAATCGCGCACGAACGAATCCCAAAAAGAAGTTCAGGCTGCAGGCGGCGCTGGGAGCGTGGCCTCGCTGGGAGAACGGAAGGCGGACACGTTCTCGGGTGTGACCGCGCAAGGCGCCGCGACTGCCCACGCCGGGCGGTTGCGTGCGGGCAACAATTTGCTCCGCTGGACGCTCTCCCGCGACGGTGCTCTGCAGCGCTCTTTCGATTCCGGCAAGACCTGGCAGACGATTCCGGTGGCGGGCAACATCGTCTTCCGCGCGCTGGCGGCCAATGATTCCGATATCTGGGTGGGCGGCGCCGCCGGCGCTCTTTACCATTCTTCCGATTCCGGCCAACACTGGACCCGGGTCACGCCCGCGGCGGACGGCAAGACACTGAGTTCCGATATCGTCACCGTCGAATTCAGCGATATCCAACACGGCAAGCTGATCACGGCAGACCGTGAAACCTGGAGTACGAGCGATGCGGGGAATACCTGGCAACGGCAGTGACGAACCTGATCCAGCCTTGCCAGCCCATTCCTGAAACGATCCGGACCGGCGCGCCGCGGCTATCCGCTTATCACTTTCAATGCGGTTCTCAGTGGATTTACGTTACTTATCCCGATTTGAACCGGCGGCGCCGGCGAGTTACTAAAGTGACGTTTACACCAACATGCGGTGGCCCTAGTATCCATCTCGTGGTTTGGCAGTTCTGGGGGAGGGCTGCCGAGGCGTCCTGAACTGAAAAGTTCAGGGCGCTTTTTGTTTGGCCAGAGACTTTCCGGAAACCGGCAACTGGAAACCCCGAAACTCCACCTTTGCGACTTCTGAGGCTGCGATGCATCCAATCAGGTGATACGATACATGCAGCCAACGTTGGCTGATGGACCGTTCGCGACGGCGATTCGCGGCGAGCGGCACTCCCGGAGGAGAAATGGCAAGCAACGGAATTTTGGAAGTGACGGACGCGAACTTTGACCAGGATGTCCTGAAGTCAGAGCAGCCCGTATTGGTGGATTTCTGGGCGGCCTGGTGCGGACCCTGCCGCGCCCTCGCTCCCATCGTCGATGAACTGGCGAAGGACTACACCGGCAAGATCAAGGTCGGCAAGATGGATGTTGATAGCAATCAGGCCACGCCCATGCGCTACGGAGTCCGCGGCATCCCCACGCTGCTGGTGTTCAAAGGCGGACAGGTGAAAGAACAGATCGTCGGCTACGTGCCCAAGGAAACCATTCAGAAGGCGATAGACAAGCACGTTGGGTGAGGCAGTCAGCTTTCAGCCGTCAGCTATCAGCTATTAGCAAAAACGCTCGGGATAGGTCGCGGGCGTTTTTGTGTTTTCAGTGAAGTAATATTTTTTTGCCCGGCTAGGTTTCGGACAAGGGAAGGTTCGCTGAGAGCTGACAGCTGACAGCTGACAGCTGACGGCTGAGAGCTTCTTTCAATACTTCCGCAACACCCCAATTACTCTTCCCTGAACCTCAACCGAAGCCGCCGGCACGATAATGGGTTGCATGCTGGCATTGGACGGTTGCAGGCGAATATTCTCGCCTTCCCGGTAAAAGCGTTTGAGGGTCGCATCAGTGCCTTCCACCAGGGCGACTACGATGTCCCCGTTGTGCGCCGTCCTGCTTTTCTCCACCATCACGTAGTCGCCGTTGAGGATGGCCTCATCCTGCATGGAATCGCCGCGCACTTCTAGCACAAACACTTCCTTGGAGCGGACAAAGTCCGCGAGGGAAATGGTCTCGTTGCTCTGCACTGCCTCAATAGGCTGGCCGGCGGCGATGCGGCCCACCAGCGGCAGCACCATCGTAGTGTTCACCGCCATGGCTTGCTTCAGCCGTCCTTTGGGCGGCAGCAGGTCGATGGAGCGGCTGCGGTTGTAGTCACGCGTGAGCAGACCCTTCTTCTCGAGGTTGGAAATGTGTTTGTGCACGGTCGCCAGAGAGCTGAGGTCCAGACCTTCGCCGATTTCCTCGAACGAGGGTGAGTAGCCGTTCTTCTGCACGAATTCCGAGATGAAGTCGTACACCTGCCGTTGCCGTTTGGTGATAGCCATGCCGATATTGTTGGCGAATATAAGGCGAATGTCAAGGGAGTCTTACCGAAGTATATCCTCGGCGTCCTCTGGGGTCGCAGGGTACGTGCGGCTTTTCTATTGCGAAGTTACGGCCTTCAGATATCGGTAGTAGAAATCCACCGCCCGGTAAAACGCGTCCGCCCGGATGCGTTCATCTTTGCCGTGGGCACGGATGTCGTCGCGATCGATGGCTTCTCCCGATACGCAATACGTCGGCATGCCGGCGGCGTTGGTGTAAATTCCGTCCGAGGCGCCGGTGGCCATGTCGGGAACCACGGCCAGGCCCGGCCACATGCGGTTCACCACTTTCTCCAGTGGCTCGAACACATCCGGGCGCAACGGTGGAGGCGCGTAGGAGCGGCGGTTGTTGACTCCGCCGATGGCTCCCATGTCTTTCACGGAAATCTTGGGATCGGCGACGACCTTCTCCAGTTCCTGCCGGATCTCCTCCGGCGCATGGCCGGGGATGATGCGGCAGTTCACGTTGGCTTGCGCCATCTGCGGCAGAGCATTGTTGGCATGGCCCGCGTTCAGACGCGTGGCCACGCAGGTGGTGTGCATGATCGAGTTGTCGATGGGGTCTTGCGAGAGCCGGGCGACGGCGGCCATGTCCGGAGGGTTTTTGAGAATCGCGCGCATGTCGGCCGAGCGCTCGCCGGTTGAGATCTTTGCCATGCGCTCGTAATAAGCGCGCGTGATGTTGGTCAGCTCGAAGGGAAACTGGTAATGCTCCAGGCGCGCCAGCCCGTCGGCAAGGTGGTAGATTGCGTTGTCCGGCCTGGGCAGCGAACTGTGGCCGCCGGGATTGGTCACGGTCAATTGATAGTCGGAGTAGAGTTTTTCCGACGCATCCACGGTCATGAATTGCGGCTTGCCCTGCTCCGACAAAATTCCGCCGCCGTCGTGGTTGAGCACAAACTCGGCATCGATCAATTCGCGGTGGTTCTTGATCAGCCAGTCCACGCCGTTTGAAGTGCCGCCTTCTTCATCGGCAGTAAGGGCCAGGATGATGTCGCGGTCAGGCACGAAGCCTTCCTTTTTGAAGCGGATGAGGGTCGTGGACATGATGGCATCGCCGTCCTTCATGTCCTGCGTGCCCCGGCCGTAGTAGTAACCGTCTTTCTCCACGAACTGAAAGGGATCGGTGGTCCAGTCCTCGCGCCGGGCCTCGACCACGTCGAGGTGTCCGATCAGCAACACCGGTTTGTGCTTGCCGCTGCCGTGCAGCCGGACCACCAGGTTCTTCTTGCGATCGTTTGGCCCCAGGATCTGCACATCGCTCTCGGGAAATCCAGCATCGCGAAAGCGCCGCGCCATGGCCTCGGCTGCGGTGGTCACGTTGCCGACTGAATCCGTAGTATTGATTTCGATGAGCTGCTTGAAAATGTCGTGAGAAAGTTGCCGGGTAGCGTCGTCAATCTGTGCGGGTGATGCGATGGCTAGAGAAATAAAAAATACGAGAGTCAATGAAAAGTTCCGATATTTCAAGCGAGGGCTCCTTGGTAGCGCCGGCGTTCCTTCGACTTCGCTCAGGACAGGCCCGCCGGCTGTCCGGAGGGCGTCCCGCCCTCCGTGTTGTTCGAGTAAAAAACGCCCGATTACAGTACCAGAATGCTCGCGGCGGCGAACAGAAAGAAAGGAAAGATGGAGGACGGGCGTCCTCGCCCGTCTGGTTGTGACCCGAGGCTGCGGTCACCGTGTTTAATCTCAAAAACTCGCGACAGCCTGGCTGCTATTCTGAGTCTGTGAGGTCTCCTAAGGAAAAATCGGTGCCCCGGACCCAAGCTGGTCTTTGCCAGGAGTGCTCCCATGCGCGGCGCATTGAGTCCGACCGCGGTTCATTATTTTTTCTCTGCGAGCTTGCCTTAACCGACTCTCGTTTCCAGAAATACCCCCGCCTGCCGGTCATTTCCTGCATCGGATATCAGCAGAAGACCGAAAGTATGTGACCTGCAACGACATTGGCGACGCGAAACTTTTGGCTGTCTCACAACTCTAATTAACTGCGGCCAGCAGAAGGGCCGCAGGAATGTGTTTCATGTTCAGATTCTCGGCTCATATTTTTTTATTGTTTCTGGTACTGGTCGCGGGCACGGTGGCCTGCAGCGCGGGAAATGCCGCGGTGCCGGGTCCGGCGGTCGATACGGCTAAAGCGGCGGCGCCGGGCCAGCAAACCGCGGTTATCGCGGGAGGATGCTTTTGGGGCATCCAGGCTGTCTTCCAGCACGTGAAGGGCGTAATCAGCGCGACCTCGGGATACTCGGGCGGCGAAGCCAGGACGGCGCAATATGAAATCGTCAGCACGGGCGAAACCGGGCATGCCGAATCGGTGAAAATTACTTATGATCCGGCGCAGATCACATACGGAGAGCTGCTGCGGGTGTTTTTCTCCGTGGCCCACGACCCGACACAGCTGAACCGGCAGGGGCCGGACGATGGCACGCAGTATCGCTCCGTGATTTTTTACGGCAACGACGAACAGAAGAGAATTGCGCAAGCGTATATCGCGCAGCTCGACAAGGCCAAAGCATTTTCCCAGCCGATCGTGACCCAAGTGGTGCCGCTCAAGGCGTTTTATCCCGCCGAGGCGTATCACCAGGACTACGCGACGCGTCATCCGGACCAGCTCTACATCGTCTATAACGATGCGCCGAAAGTGGCGCATCTGAAGCAACAGTTTCCAGAACTGTTCACCGGAAAGTAGCGCGGCAAAGCGGGGAGTAGCTTATGTTTGACTCAGAGATTGGTCGAGATGCCTCGTCGGTGAAGGTGCAGCGGCGCGCTTTTCTGGGAATTTCTCTGTCGGCGATTGCGGGGGCGGCGCTGTGGTCGTTGCACAAGCCGCGCCTGATTGAAGCGGCCGTGCCCAAGGGTGATCCCGGCGAAGTCAGCATTGTGCAGTTTTCCGATTCCGGGCAGCGGCTGCAAAAAGTACGCCTCCCCAAAGTGGTGAAGAGCGACGACGAGTGGCGCCGGCAGTTGTCTCCGGGGCAATTCGACATTACGCGGCACGCTGACACGGAGATTGCGTTCAGCGGGAAGTATTGGGACCTGCACGACAAGGGTCTCTACCGCTGCATCTGCTGTGACAACGCTTTGTTCAGATCCGATACCAAGTTCGATTCCGGCACCGGCTGGCCGAGCTTCTGGCAGCCGATTGCGCCGGAGAACGTTCGGACCATCAACGACACCAGTTACGGCATGGTGCGGACTGCGGTGGCTTGTACGCTTTGCGACGCGCATCTGGGGCACGTCTTTGATGACGGTCCCCAGCCTACCGGGCTTCGCTATTGCATGAACTCAGCGTCGCTGAAATTCGTGAAGCAAGCGTAATCGCCATTCTGGCCACTCGCCGGGCCCACGTAGAGGCGAGTGTCCTCACCCGCCCGGCCGGGCGAAGCCCCGGCAAGGTCTTAGCCGGCGTTAACGCGAACCCTCGGACACAATCCGGATTACAATTCAGGATAGAGTCTGAATATGAATTCCCCTCAGCCTTCATTCCGTGCGCCCAGCGCGGTCGAGCGCGTATTCAATCGGACCTTCGGGATGCTGGTGGGTTTAGGCCTGGGTTTTTCCTATAACTACCTGCTGCAGGTCCGCGGACGCAAGAGCGGAAAGATCTTTTCCACGCCCATTGACCTGCTGGAACGTGACGGGAAGCGATTCCTGGTGGCCCCACGCGGCCGCACCCAATGGGTGCGCAATGCGGAAGCAGCGGGAGAAGTCACGCTCAAGAAGGGAAGCCAAGCGGCAGCAGTACCGGCTGCGAGCTCTCTCCGATCAGGAGAAGCCGGACATCCTGAAGGCCTATCTGGACGATTTCAAGCGCGAAGTTCAACGCTACTTTCCGGTGCCCGCCGGATCGCCGGCGGAGGCGTTTCGTGAACTGGTTCAGAGTTATCCCGCGTTTGAGTTGATTTCAACTTAGGGTGTCCCACCCTCGTCGTTCCGTTCTGTGGAACGACAGGGTGGGTTAGACGGGAAGTCATCCTTCGAATCCGCGACCGTCGAATCCGCGACCGTTCCAGTTGTCGAGCTGCGCTCGACCTGGACGGGTCGGAGACCCGTCCCCACATGTTCATTGCCGGGGTCCGGCGTCCGCTACTCCAAAACGCTGTCATCCAGTTTCTTTTTTCCCCAGTCGGCGGCGGCTTGCACGAAGGCCAGCACCACGGGGTGAGGCTTTCCGGGTTGGGAGGAAAGCTGCGGCTGGAACAGGGTAGCGATATAAAAACGGTGGGTGGGTGATTCGATGGCGCGGATCTCGCCCTGCGGGCCGCGTGCTACTACCGGGAACCCGGCTTCCATGGCGGCCCACTCGTAGTCGGGATTAACTTCGAAGTTGCAGAAAAATTCTTCGGTCACAGTGTCCTGAGAATAATAGGACTGCAGATACGAGCCAGGGCGCAGGCGGATTTCCGGTATTGCACCGGAAAGCTTGGGCTTGCCCTTGGGGCGATTGGGCACGGCGCAAGCGACCGGATAAATGATGATGTTTTTCGACCCGGCGTTATTCTCGGCGCTGTCGGCATCTTTGATGCCCAGCACGTTGCGGGCACACTCGATCAAGGCATATTGAAAGCCGCCGCAGGTCCCGAGGAAGGGCCAGTCGCGCAGGCGGGCGAATTCGATGCCCTTCAGCATGCCGTCAAAGCTCTGGTAGGGACTTCCCGGCGCGGCCCAGATTCCGTCGAAACTTTCGAGCTTTTTCTGTGCGTCGGGCGCGAGCAGGCTCGGAGTTGCGATCCACTCGCCTTCGACCGGCAGATTCAATTGTGCAGCAGCGTGCTGGAGTGACTTCTCAATTGCCGGAAGGGTCGGAGACTTGGGGTCATAGTCCCCGAGAATTGCAATGCGGACAGGGTCGCTCACCTGGGTATTTTATATGGGCCGCGCAGATACGCAGGTGAGAAGGCTGGTGACCTTCTGGCCTGCCGAGCTGTGCTCGGCCGCACGAGCGGGACGCTCGCGCCCACATTGACGGGCGGGGACGCCCGTCCTCCATCATTCAGTCACTTTGCCGTTACGGCGCGCTCTTTCAGGATTTCATCTACCGCGGCGATCGCCGTTTCCAGTTCCTCATCTTTATTGTAGAAGTGGGGAGCCATGCGCACGCCGGCCTTGGGGCGATAGTCCACCAGGATGTCGCGCTTCAGCAGTTCGCGGCAGACCTCTTCGGCATCGGGCATATCGATCGAAACCGTACCGCCGCGCTGGTCGGCGTTGCGAGGGGAATTGACGCGCCAGCCACGCCCCGAGGCCAATTCGATCAGGCGCGAAGTCTGGCGCTTCGACTTCTCGCGGATTCGTTCGATGCCGACCTCGGTAATAATCTTCAATCCGGGGCGCGCCGCTTCCAGCGCCGGAATGTGGGAGGTGCCATTCATAAAGCGGAAGGGCGGCTCGGCGTAGCGGGTGGCCCCGGTCTCGAAGCCAAAGGGATTCTGATGGGCGAACCAGCCGGTGAATTTTGGTTCCAGCTTCTTTCCCAGGTCAGGGCGAACATAAAGGTAGGCGACGCCGGGCCCTCCGCACAGCCACTTCAACACTCCGCCACAGGTGAAGTCAACATTCAGCGCCTGCACATCCACCGGCACGGTGCCCAGCGACTGAAAAGTGTCGAGCACCACATGGGCGCCAACCCGATGTGCCTTCTCGATGATGGCCTTCGCATCCTGAATGTAGGCGCTTCTGAAGATCACATGCGACACCGGGACCAGCAGGGTTCGGTCATCGATTGCATCCAGCAGTCGTTCGGTAGGGACGGTGATGCCGTCGTCGGTGGGGACCATTTGAACGCGCGCGCCACAGGCTTGTTGCGCCTCCCAGAAATACATGACCGATGGGAAGTTCAAGTCGCAGTACACCACTTTGTTGCGTTTGCCGGAGAAATCGAAGCAGGACGCGACCACCGCCTGGCAGGTCGTGACATTCTGGTGAGTCGAAACCGAACCGGGAGGCGCATTCATCAGGGCGCCAATCTCGTCGCCCACCTGGGCGGCCAGCATCCACCAGCGTTCTTCCCAGGCCCGCACGCCGCGAGTGGCCCAGATATCCGCGTAGCCCTTCAGGGCTTCGTAAACCGCCTGCGGCATGGCGCCCAGCGAATTGCTGATCAGATAAGTGCTACGCTCCAGAATCGGGAACTGTGAGCGATAGCGGAGAAGATCGTCGGCCATTCCAATATTGTACTTCCGCAGGCGGGCTATATACTTCGATCGAACCCGTAGAAATCCAATCCGACAACTCAGTTACTCTGCAGCGCATCCTAATTCCCGACTTTTGCATGCATTGACTTTCAGGAGTGAAAAGAAAGCTATGAAGACCATTAGAAACATTGTGGGAACGGTGGGCCTGCTCTATGCCGGCTACATTTTGATTGCGAGCATGAAAGACGTTCGCCGCTATATCAGAATCAGCACCATGTAAGCTGGTGTGGGGACGGACACTTTTGTTGTTGCCCGTGCTCTGTAAGAGGTCGGGTTTTTTACGATAGAGGGCGTTCGCAGGAAGAGAGTCCAAGTCAAAGGCGTCGGACAGAGCCTGCCCTGAGCGAAGTCGAAGGGAGTGTCCGACCCACACTTTTGTACCCACACTCTTGCGGCTACTTCCTTTTCAGCAGGAAATAGGCCGTCGTCAGCACGATCATGTAAACGGCGCCGCTGATCAGCGTCAGGTGGGAATTCCAGCCTGTCTCCAGAACCGCCACCAGGATGAGCACGAATCCCGAGGCCGAACCCCAGGCTCCCAGCGGGGAGCGCATGGGTAACGCGGCCAGTTGACTGGTTGAGAGCTTCCGCCGGAACTGGACATGCGCCGCCAGCGATACCAGCCAGGACAGCAACATTCCCACCAGCGCGGCACCCAGAATCGAGACGAAAGCATTCTTCGGCGCGCACTTCTCTAACACAAGCGCGACCACGATGCCGTAGGACGAAGCCAGTACCGCCAGCCTCGGAGACCCGGAGGCATTCAACTGTCCCAGGACGGCGGGCGCCCATCCCGTTCGCGCCAGGGAAAACAGCACGCGTGAAGCAGCATAGAGGGCCGCATTGGCGCCGGACAGCGCGGCGGTCAGAATCACAAAGGTCATGATGTGCGGCGCCGCCGGGACATGAGCGTGCCGGAACACGGTGACGAACGGGCTCTCGGTAACCCCGGCGCGGTCCCAGGGCATCACGCCCACCAGGACAACGATGGCCCCCAGATAGACCGAAGCGAGTATGGTGAAAGTCAGCTTGACGGCGCGGGGAATTTCCTGCGGCGAACGAGACTCGCCCGTGGTAATGGCCACAAATTCGATTCCGCCAAAGGTGTAAAGGGCGAAGCCCATGGCCAGCAACGGGGCGAGGGCGCCTTTGGGAAAAAAGCCGCCATGCGCGGTGTACTCCGGCGTCACCCGGCCGCTCAACAACAGCCCCGCTCCCAGCAAGACAAAAGCCGCGATGGTGGCGACCTTGATCATCGCAAACCAGTATTCGAAACGGGCGTAGTTGCCCACACTCCGAAGATTGATCAGCAGCAGGAAAGCGGAAAAGATCAGCACCCAGAACAAGGCCGGGACGGAAGGAAACCAGAATGTAAGATAGGTGGCGGAAGCCACCAACTCCGCGCCGATCGAAATCGAGATGGCCGCCCAATAGCCGGCGCGGGCAATGAACCCCGCCCACGGGTTCAGGTAAAGATCGGCATAGACCCCGAACGACCCGGCAGCCGGATGCACGCTGGAGAGTTCGCCCAGTGCCAGGGTCACGGTCAGACCGATAAAAGCGGCCAGAACAAAGCTGAGGATGACTCCGGGTCCGGCGATTTCGAGAGCTGCCGCCGATCCCAGCAACAGGCCGGTACCAATCGACCCGCCGACAGCGACCATGGCCATCTGGCCGGCGCCGAGCTGGTGCCGCAGTCCTCGCTCCTCCCCCTCGGCCGGCATTGGGCACCTATAACAGAAACTGTTTTCTCAACAAAGACATATTCGCTCATGACTTTCGTAATCCCCACCGTACCTGACTTCGTTGCCGCTGCCGGAAGCGCCCCCTAAAATCTCACTTGGGTTACTACGTACGTTACCCGTGTCTCTCATGCCAGATCCGAGCAAGCGAATGGACCGAGCCGAGATCGCCCGTCGCGTGGAGCGCGCCGAAAAGCTCTTGCAGAAGGGCAAGACCAGCGAAGCTCTGGACGAATACTTGCAGGTCCTCGCGGAAGATCCGCAGAACGACAATGTGCGCCAGATGGCAGCCGATATCTGCCTTTCGTTGCAACGCACTGCGGAGGCGGTGAAGCTGCTGGGCGAGCTGTTTGAACGGCAGATCGCGGCCGGGGAGAACACTCGCGCCAGTCTTACCTACAAGAAGTTGGCCCGCTACACCGTTCCCACCAGCGTCCAGCGGGTGCAATTCGGGCAGATCCTCGAAACCTCGAACCGGAAGCTCGCGCTCGAGACCTACGAGAGCGCACTGGAAGACCTGAGCCAGAATGGACGTCAGCAGGATTGCCTTATGGTGCTGAGGCGCCTGGTGGTGCTGGAGCCCGCGGAACGAAACTTTTTGCGGCTGGGCGAACTCTGTTCACAAACTGGCGACAAAGCAGGCGCGGCTGCTGCCTTCCTCAAGCTGGCCGAGATGACGGAAGCCTCCGGCGCCAACGCCGCGCAGTGGTTTGAACGAGCCTACACCGAAGACTCCACCGACCCCAAGATTGCGCTGGGCTATGGCAAGAGCCTGATCGCCCAGGGCCAGGTCGGGGCGGCGATTTTTGTCCTGGAGCCCCTGGCCAAGGTGAAGGACGCAACCCTGGAGACACGCGAGACCTATGTGAAGGCGCTGCTGTCCGCGAATCGCCTGAGCGACGCGGAGCCGCTGGTCTGGGAACTGTTCAAGGCGAATCCATCCCGCCAACAGGAAGTGGCAGACCTGATTGGACGGCTGGTGGATGCGCAACAGGATGCGGAAGCGGTTGCCCTGGCGCGCAAGCTGGAACAATTCCAGCACAATCGGGGAGACCGCCGCGCTTTTGTCGCGATGATGCAGGATGTGGTGGGCAAGCATCGCGGTTCGCCCGATCTTCTGGAGTTCATGAGCGAGTTGTTCAATGCCTCCAATCGGGAAGGAGACTATTGCCAGACTCTGCTCAAGCTTTTCGATCTGCACTGCGGCATGGGCAACTATGCCAAGGCCGCCGAATGCCTGGATCGCGCTGCTGATGTGGACGCCTACGAGCCGGGCCACCAGAAGCGTCTGGAATTGTTGCGAGGCAAGATCGATGAAGGCCGTTACAAGGTCATCGCCTCGCGCTTTACCAGCATGGCGAAAACCTCGTCCGAGCCCGCCAAGACGGAAGGGCCGACGCTGGGTGCCGCCGCCCTGCAGGACCTGATGCTGCAGGCCGAAATCCTGGTGCAGTACGGCATGCGCACCAAGGCCATTGAACGCCTGCAGCGCATTCAGGAACTCTTCCCCCGCGAGGAAGAACGCAATCAGGACCTGCAGCAGTTGTATCTGGCCGCGGGCATGACGCCGCATCGCGCTGACTCTGCTCCCCTGCCGCCCGCGGGAAAAGCAGGCTCCGCGGCCAAGGCGCCGCCACCAGCGAGAACGCCGGCCCCGGCGGAATCCGCCGACGTCAACAGCTTCACCAAAGTGGCCGACATTACCCGCAAACTTTACCGCCAGACCAATGCGGATACTGTCATGTCCACCGCGGTGGCCGAAATCGGAGCGCAATGGAAGCTCAGCCGGTGCATCGTGGCCACCCGCAAGCCGGGCATGGTGCCCAGCGCGATCAAGGAGTACCACAGCGAAAACTTGAAGCATGGAGAATTAAAGGCTTTGAGCAGGCTGGTCACGGTCGTGCAGGACATCGCCATCAGCAAGGGCACGCTGACGATTACCGATGCACCCGCCGCGCCGGAGTTGGAGGAAATTCGCGAAGTCCTGGTGGAGTTGGGCATCACGTCGTTGCTGGCGTTGCCGCTCAGCGACGGCCAGGACCAGATGGGAGTGCTCCTGTTGGCGCAAAACACCGCGCGGGGCTGGCACTCCGCCGACGTGGTCGTGCTCAAAACCATCAGCGAGCAGATTGTGATTGCCCTGACCAACGCCGGGCTGCGTCGCCTGGTCAAGAGTCTGTCGGTCACCGACGAGCAATCAGGGTTGCTCAAGCGCGCTTCCTACATTGATCTATTGATGGCGGAAACGCGGCGCGCGGTGCAGCAAAGCACGCCGGTGACGGTGACCTTGATGCAGTTTGGCAAAAGCGCCGCCATGTTGAAGGAGCACGGGGAAAAAGCCGTGGAAGCGGCCATGCAGCAGATTGGCCAGCTCTTTGCCTCCAACATCCGGCAGAATGATCTGGCTTTCCGTTACGGAAGAACCACGATCGCTCTGGTGCTGGGCGAAACCGGAGAGAAGGAAGCAGTGATGGCGATAGAAAAATTGCGCAAACTGCTTGCGGACGTAAAACTCTCCGACGAAGTTGTCCCCTTCAGCGCCGGCCTGGCCGAGGCCGTGGTGCGTCAGCAGTTCGATCCCGTGGATATCGTCACTGAGGTCATCAACCGCGCCGACAAGGCGCTCGACATGGCGGTGGCGCAGGGCATGGGCCGCATCGTCAGCCTGCCCCCGTCGGTGGCGGCCGCGGCCGTCGCGTAGCAGTGGGCCAGAGACTCTTGTCCGCCCCGCACACCCAAGAAC